>Ga0209533_1001405_pt1 | contig 22536 bp, 12 predicted proteins | sample COG_04_FD_184748 | JGI IMG/M metagenome (GOLD analysis project Ga0209533, IMG submission 184748) | Pelagic Microbial community sample from North Sea - COGITO 998_met_04 (SPAdes) (version 2) | ecosystem: Environmental > Aquatic > Marine > Neritic zone/Coastal water | place: Helgoland, sampling...
CCACGCTTCTACAATTGCTGGAAGGTGTTCATGATGCCAGTTTAAGACTAAGGGTCTTCCGTTATTTAAAACTAAAACAATATTTTTATTGACCTTATAAATGGCTTCCAAAAGTTCTTGTTGTACTCCTGGTAGTCCGAGTTCTGTACGGCTTCTGGCTTCTCCACTTTGATAGCCTACTTCTCCTAGTACCATCACTACAACATCCGCTGTTTTGGCTACTGCGATGGCTTGCGGAAATTCACTTTTATCGGTGGTGTTTATTTTGACTTCATCAACGAATTTCGTTTGACCTATGCTCACATCTGCGCCTTTGGCGTAAGTGAGTTGGTTTCCTGTGTAGACTTGCATACCTTCTAAAACAGATACTGCGGTATTATCTTTAGCAGCAGTTCTCCAGTTTCCAAGAGGGCTTGTTTTATCGGATGCTAAGGCACCAATTAAGGCAATTTTTTGGCCATGTTTTTTTAGAGGTAAAAGTTGATTTTGGTTCTTTAAAAGTACAATTGATTTTTTGGCCATGTCTAAACAGGCATCATGAAACGCTTGTTGTCCGATCACTTCTTTTTCGCGTTGTTCGTCGCAATATTTATATGGATCTTCAAAAAGACCTAATTCAAATTTAACACGTAAAATTCGTCTAGCAGCATCATCAATGTAGGCTTCTTTGACTTTTCCTTCTCTGACTAGGGCAGCCAATTCATTAACATAGGCATAGGATTCCATATCCATATCAGACCCTGCATTGGCCGCAATTTCGGCAGCATGCTTATTGTCTTTTGCATGGCCATGAGCTGTCATCTCTTCGATGGAGCCCCAATCGGAGACTACAAATCCATCAAATTTCCATTTATCTTTAAGAATGTCTCTTTGTAAGTATGTATTTCCTGTTACGGGAATTCCATTGAGTTCATTAAAAGCATTCATAAACGTTCTGACGCCTGCATCAATGGTGGCTTGAAAGGGTGGGAAAACTATGTTGTTTAAAGTGGATGTTCCTATATCCACGGTGTTATATTCTCTTCCAGATTCTGCAAAGCCATAGGCCGCAAAGTGTTTTGCACAAGCTGCAAGTGTATTGTGTTTTGACAAATCTGATCCTTGAAAGCCTTTTACTCTTGCGAATGCAATTTTTGAGCCTAGGTATGGATCTTCTCCAGCACCTTCCATGACACGACCCCAGCGCGCATCACGCGAGATATCAACCATGGGTGCAAAAGTCCAGTTTATCCCGGCCGCTGCTGCTTCTTCTGCAGCGACTTCGGCTGATGTTTTGATGGCTTCTAAATCCCAACTTGCAGATTCTGCCAGCGGAATTGGGCTGAGTGTTTCATAGCCATGAATGACATCAAACCCAATAATTAAAGGGATGCCCAAACGGGTTTCTTCTACAGCAATTTTTTGAATTTTTCGAACAGTTTTAACGCCTCTAAGGTTGAGCATCGATCCGACATAGCCTTTGCGAAGGTGTTCGTATTTTTTTGCCGCATTTCCCTGGCTAGGTACTGGTCCTGTAACGTCCCAAAACCCATTGTATTGATTCATTTGACCGACCTTTTCTTCAAGGGTCATCAGTTTCAATATAGAGTCTACTTTTTGCTCTATATCTAAAACTGAGGTTACAGAGGAACTCCTGGCTTCTGAGATAGTTTTATTAGAGTTTTGACAAGAACTTAATAGGATCAGACAGGACATAATTGGAACTAGTAAATTTATTTTTTTCATTTTATTGGTATAGACTTATATAAGTTTCCTAGTTAGCAAAGTTAGCTATTAAAAAAGAAAATGACATAAAATGTATCAAGCTGTTTGAGGGAATACTATAAAATTAAACATCCCCCATAAAAAGTATATGAGGGATGTTAATTTATTAAAAAAAGCGGGCTATCTGAAAAGGGTTTACTTTGTCTATATGAATTAAATTCAGATTAACCGATTTTTTACTTTTAAGACAGTCTCCTTTGTATATCCCTAATTTTATTCAGGAATAAGAGTAAACCACCAATCAAACTCACTGTTTCCATCGGTTGTATGAATTATCATTTCATTTGCCGAACGACTTAGAATTTGATATTTATGATTTCCTCCAGCGTAATATCCAACAAAAGCTAAGCCACTTAGGTTGATAGTTTCTTTGCCACCTGGTGCTGTTAGTGAAAAATTAGCATCGTATGAACTAAAACCATATTGTTCTATATCTGCGCCGTTGGCGATGCCTCCGGACCCTCCTAGTTCGTCAATTAAAACCTCGCGACCAAAAACAAAACCATCCGGGCCTACGTCGTGGGTGAAGGTGCCATCCGCGTTAAACGTATATCTATCGTCATACATACCTGTACCTGCTTTATCTCCTGGTCCTGCACCATACCATTCAGCATTGGATGTTCCATTGACAGGTCCTAATCCAAAATGCTTATCAACTTCAGAAGCTATTTTCCAAGTTCTTGAACTATTTGCATGGAGCATTTCTAGCAAATCTGCAGGAGGTTCGTATAATGCCAAAACATCAACTTCGAATGTCTTGCTTGAGGAGCTACCGCCAGTACCATAAGCAATTACAGTAACCGCATAGGTATTAGTCCCTAGTAAGGTAAAATTATGTGACAAAACTCCATCTTTTTGAAGTGATTGTACACCCTGAATTACAAAGTGATATGCAGTTGCATTGGTTGCAGAGGCCGTAAACTCTACAACACCACTTCCCAATCCCGGACCAGCAGATTCCGTTCCATCATCCATATAAGTTGCCGTGATTTCAATGTTGCTAGGTGCATTAATTTCTCCTATAGTATGGTCATCTTCTTGACAACTCATCAGAAGTGCCAGAAAAAGGAAAAGTCCTAATGTGTTTTTTATGTTTTTCATTTTATATGATTTTATATTTAATCTCATTTTATATTAATTTAATCGGTAAGTGTGTAATCATCAAAGTAGTACACAGAATTATCTCCACCAACACCAAAATCAAAGAAAATTACAACCTTTACATAATCAGCAGCTGGTGCTGCGCTAAAATCATACACTAACTCTTCCCAAGCATTTAAGGTTGTTGTAGTCTTATCAACTTCAAAAACGATGCTCGCATCAGCATTCTCTAGCTTAACTTTTACCACAGCTCCAATTTTTGGAGACCATGTTTGCACACTTATATTACCATAAGCATCTAAATCTAAAGGTGTTGCTAGTTCTCGAGTGACCCCAGCCCATACCTCTGCTCCTGTTGGTTTCGTGAATTGAGCAACCTTTACAGAAACATTTCCTAAACCTGATGGTAAATCATCTAAAGTGATAACTTCAGAAGTTGCGTTTCCAAAAGGTAATAATGCTGGTTCAGCTTCAAAGTCTTCAAAAACTAATGGTGATGTCCCATTATTAATTAATTGTATATCATCATAATAATAGACTGAATCATCTCCACCAACACCAAAATCAAAGAAGATTACAACCTTTACGTATTCAGCAGCTGGTGCTGCACTAAAATCATACGTTAACTCTTCCCAAGCATTCAAGATTGTTGTAGTGTTATCAACTTCAAAAACGATACTCGCATCAGCATTCTCTAGCTTTACTTTTACCACAGCTTCAGTTTTTGGAGACCATGTTTTAACTCTTATGTTATTATAAGTATCTAGATCTAAAGGTGTGGTCAGTTCCTGAGTGACTCCTGCCCATACTTCAGCTCCTGTTGGTTTTAAAAATTGTCCCACATTAGCAGTAACAACCCCTAAACCTGATGGTAGATCATTCAAAGTAACAACTTCTGCAGCTGCATTTCCAAAAGGTAATAATGTTGGAGCGGTACCTTCAAAATTTTCAATTATCTGTTTTTCAAATCCACCTGTTGAAGGAAAAGCTTGCTTAATATTATCTACATAAAACGTCCAATCGGCACTTCCATCTCCCACTGTTCCAAAATCAAAGAACCATACTAATTTTTGATAGGATTGTGAGACATCAATGTCGCTAAAGTCAATTGAAACTTCTTCCCAAGCACTATTTCCTACAAGGGTAACTTCTTTTTCTATGTAGTTGTCACTATCGTCAAGATTTTCTAACTTAAAAGTCAGCTTCCCTCCAGGACGTGGCGACCATACATCTAACTTAATTATTTTTTTAGTACTAAAGTCTATTGGAGCAGATGTTGTAATCACATTTCCAGCCCAAGGTTCGGGAGTTCCTTTAATAACTTGAGCGACTTTAGAAGAAATATTTCCATTCGTATCTGGATTATCTACCACTGCTGCTGAAGCGCCTCCAAATCCAATAAATACTGTAGAATCAAAAACTTCAAAGTCAATAGGCAGTTGGGTTGGAGTTGATATGGTAACCACCTCTGTGGCTTCAGTGACTTCTGTACCACCACTTAAAGCGACGACTTTAATGGTATAATCTCCTACCAAAGGATACTCAAAACTTACTGTGCTGTCTAACATCAGTGGTGTTGGAGTTTCATCGGTATTAGTCGTATCAAAGTACACTAAAAATGAGGCCGCATAATCTGCAGTTGCAGACACATTGACTTTAAATGGATTGGAAGAGTCAATCTCTGTAGTGATTACTAAATTCTCTGGGGCTCTAAACGAAACCACCAGTTCTTGAGAAACCAAGGTCTTTAGTCCCGTGATCCCTATAGCTTCAGTAGTAACTGTATAAGTACCTTCGTCATAAGTATGCTGAACATTTTTTCCTTGGTCTAAATTCATAGCCTCTACATTCGGATCTCCAAGAGTCATGTTGTAGGAAACACCTCCGTCGGAGTTTGGAGTGATCGTAACCAATCCTGTGTTGTCTTGAGTTATCAGAAATTGTGCTGACACATTTGTCGGGGCAGCTACTCTATCTAAAAAACTCAGATCGTTATCGTCTTTAGCACAACTTATACCGAAGACTAAAGTTAAACTTAATATATATTTTAATATTTTCATCTCTCTATTTTTTTAAATTTTAATATCCTGGGTTATTGTCCCATCGATTCCCTGACAAAACGATTTCTTCAATAGGAATAGGGAAAAGCTCGTGTTTTCCTGCTTGAAATCCATCGATTTCAGCAGCAGCATTTCCTGTTCTTACCAAATCAAAGAACCGGTGCCCTTCGCCTACCAACTCTACACGACGTTCTTTATAAATGTCATTGGTAAGATTCGTTCCCGATGTATTCACGTCTGCTAACATTGCTCTGTTGCGCACCTCATTCAAATAGCCACGAGCTCTTTCGTCGCTAATACTTCCTCTATTTAATGCTTCTGCTGCCATCAACAACACATCAGCATATCTAATAGCTCGGTAATTATCAGGGTTTGTAAGCGCGGCATCTCCTATGTTTAAGTCGCCTTTTCTAGCCATTATTTTTCTATTAAAATAACCTGTTTGTTCATAGCCTTGATCTGCAGCATAAGAGGATCCTGGGTTATCTATTATGTATTGTTCGATATCTAATATTGAGGTTTCTAATCGAAGGTCTCCGGCTTCAAAAGCGTCAACAACTTCTTGAGTTGGTACGTTAAAACTATAGCCCGCATCAAATTTTCCAGTAGAATCTACAAATCCTCTTGGTCCGTTAAAATATGAAGCGTAATTTCCTTCAAGACATTGGAAACAGTCAAAACTTCCACCATCAACATCAGAATACTGTACTTCGAAAACAGATTCAATATTGTTTTCATTATCACGTTCAAACATGTTTGGATATTCCGTTGAAGTTAACAATCGGTGTGGGCCATTGTTGATCAAACTTTCTAGGACTGTAGCCGCATCAGAAAATTTATCTTGATATAAATAGGCTTTCCCTAACAATGCTTCAGCAGCCCCTTTGGTCGCTCTTCCTGTTTCGCTTTGTACATAAGGCAGGTTGGCAGCCGCAAAAATTAAATCTTGTTCGATCAACGCATAAACTTCTGCTTTTGGTGTTCTATCAATCGTGTATTGATCTCCAAGTCGGATGCGTTTATCGACCATCATAGGAACATCGCCCCACCATTTTACCAAGATGAAATTATAGTAGGCTCTTAAAAACCTCGTTTGAGCAATAACACTTGTTTTATTTGGAAAATCTGTTTTGTCTTGAAACTCCATAATATAATTACTACGGTTGACAGCTTCAAACATCCATTGCCACATGGTTCGTAATCCACCATCGCCCTGCCCTACAGCAGAATGTATCATATCATCTATTTGCTGAACATAAGGCGAGTCAATTGCGCTTTCGCCTCCACACAAGGTATTGTCTGAAGCAATTTCTGCAAATTGAACGAATTTTGATGTTGTTTGTAAATAGTCATAAGCCGCAACGAGTGCGTTTTGATAATCTTGTTCTGAGTTAAAAAAGGATTCAGAACTTGGGTCTTGTGGATCCACATTTACAAAATCATTACTACAAGAAAGCATGATAAAAACTGTAAAGAGGCTGTAAATAATTTTTATATTTTTCATAATTTTTTAAAATTTTACGTTAACACCTAATAAAAATGTACGAGCCGTTGGGTAAAACCCTTGGTCGATTCCGCCTCCAATTGGGGCTCCTGTACCAGCAGTTGGATCATATCCACTGTACTTGGTTAATGTTAGCAAATTGCTTCCAGAAATATAGATTCGGAGTTTGTCGAGCTTTGTGGTTTCGTCAGTACTCGTAATGGTGTAGCCTATTTGAGCGTTCTGTAAGCGAACAAACGACCCATCTTCGACATAAAAATCGGAAAAGGAGGTATTAGAAGTTGCTCCCGTAGTGACTCTTGGTGAGGAATTGCTAGTGCCTGGACCCGTCCAACGGTCTAAATACGTATTGGGCTTGTTTACTAATTGCTGATTCCGTTCATAATTACGGACAATCTCGTTTCCTAAAGAGGCAAAGGCATAGGTGCTAAAATCCCAGTTCTTATAATCGAACGATATATTAAGCCCCATGGTTGCTACTGGCAAGGGGTTTCCTAAATCGACTCTATCCTCTATATCAATAACTCCGTCTCCATTTTGATCTACAAACTTAAAATCTCCGGGTTGAGGGGCTACTGCGGTCACCGCTGAATTGTTTATTTGGTCTTGTGTTTGAAAAATTCCGTCTGTTTGGTATCCAATGAAGTAACCCAAAGGAAATCCTGCTTCCATTCTTGAAATAGCGGGTTGTGATATTCCAAAAGAACCTCCTTCTAGATATTCGCCTTCTCCACTGACAGAAACTACTTCATTTCTTATAGCTGTGACATTGTATTTGATATTAAATTTAAAATCTTCACTAAAATTGTCTGAATATCCAATTGCAAATTCAATCCCTTCATTTTCAACAATTCCAGCGTTTACAAACGGAGCTGCTCCAGTTCCTAACAGTCCTGAGACTTGAGATTGCACCAACAAGTCTTCTGTTCTTCGTTTAAAATAATCTGTTGTGATATCAATTTTTCCATTTAGAAAACGCATGTCCAAACCTATATCCAATGTTTTTTGTTTTTCCCATTTAATATCTGGATTCGAAATAGGACCACTCGCGGTTCCAACATACTGTTGGTTATTAAAAAAATAGACGCCCTCTCCGTCTAACAAGGATGTGTATCCAAAATCTCCAATTCTATCATTTCCTAGGATTCCATAAGAGGCTCTAACTTTTAATAAATCAAAAAAGTTATTATCGCTCATGAATTGTTCATCGGACGCAACCCAACCAATGGATGCCGAAGGAAAATATCCAAACTGATTCTCAGGGCCAAACCTTGTAGAACCATCTCTACGCAGTACTGCAGACAATAAATACTTGCCTTTATAATCGTATTGCACTCTCGTAAAATAGGATAATAATCTGGCGTCAAACTTATCGTTTCGTCCTTTAATTTCAAACCGATCTTCAACATCAGAGGCCTGATAGATATTTGCATTTTGAACATTATTATCAATGATGTCAAATCCTCTTTTACCCGTAAACTCTCCTGTAGTTTTAAAAACAGACGTTCCTAGAAGTACATTTAATTTATGTGCATCATTAAACGTGTTTTCATACTTTACAAAAGCATCGAAAGTATAATCTTGAAAGTAATCCAAGTACTCTTGAACTTCACTTCTCTGTGTATTAAAAACTTTTCCAATTCCATAATTGTCGATTGGGAAAAATCTCTTACTGGTCACTTCAGCATAATTAAATTGAATGTTTGCAGATGCCGTAAAATGCTCTAAAAAATCATAGGACAAGCCGCCAAACCCATTAATCTTCATCACTTTAGTTCGATCGTATGTGTTGTCCATTTGAGCGAGCGGATTAATGACCTCGCCCCCTAAACCATCGGCTAAGGAATATTCGCCATTTTGATCTCTAACTGAAATATTAGGTGCCATGTTTAGGGCGTTAAAAAGGACAGACCCTAAAGTGTTTTCAATCAGGTTTTGTTTATTTGTTCTGGTCAATGTAAGTCCAGACTTAAATTTAAAATTCTTTAAGAAGTCTAAATTATAACTTGCACTGTTTGTGAAACGTGTAAAGTTGGATTTACGCCCTCCAACAATTCCATCTTGTGTTAAAAATGAACTACTGTAAGAATAGGAGGCATTTTTTGTACCGCCTTTAAATGCTATATTGTGATTGTGTATCTGTGCTAATTGAAAGACCTCATCTTGCCAATCGGTACCAACTCCTAAGTCCGATGTATTAGTAAATGGTGGCGTACTCCCTCCACTGGCATAAGCTTCATTCACGATGAAAGCATACTCTGTGGCATTTAATACAGGTATTTTACGAGTCGTTTGTTGAAACCCCGTATAGGCACTGTATTCAACAGTCAATGGCATTTCTTTACGTCCTGTTTTAGTGGTTATTAAAATAACCCCATTGGCAGCTCGTACTCCATAAATACCTGCTGTCGCATCTTTAAGGATGTTCATGCTTTCAATGTCGTTCGGGTTTATGACACTCAGGTCTTCCACAACATTTCCATCTACTAATATTAATGGACGACTATCTCCGTTAGTGGACACTCCTCTAATACTAATAGTAGAACCACCTCCAGGCGTTCCTGAATTTGTTGTAATGTTTACCCCAGCCACTTGCCCTTGTAAGGCTTGTTCTGGCCTTACTGGATTTAGTTTCTCAATTGTTTCAGAACTAACAACTGATACTGCTCCTGTAATTTCTTTCTTTCTTTGAGAACCATATCCAATTACAATAATTTCATCTAGTTGTGCATTGTCTTCTTCTAAAGACACGGCCATGTTTGACGATGCCAATAATTCTTTAGTCACAAAACCTATATAGGTAAAGACTAAAGTTGAATTTGGTTGTACGTTTGAGATGGTAAAGTTTCCATCAAAATCAGATACAGCTCCAGTGCTTGTATCTTTTACTATAATGTTGACACCTATAAGAGGAAGGCCATCAGCACTAGATGTGACTGTACCACTCACTGAAGTGTTTTGGGCCGTTGCTGTAAAAGCAAACGCCAAAGTCATCAGTGCGGAATAAACTATTTTTTTCATAAATAATTGGTTGTTTTGATTTCATGTAAAGTTAAAACAACCAACAACATTATTTGTTTAAATATTCTAAACAAAAGCTATACACTATGAAAAAACATTAAAAATTTTAATGTTACAGGTTAAAATTACTGTTTAAATAAAAGTAAAAAAAAATAAACAAAAAATATTTTACCTAAATGTATGGTATATGTATAGGTAAAAACCCTATTTGTAGAGGATGTTATATTTCTAAAATATAATTTGTTAAGCTAGATTCATGAGGTAAATCCATTTTTTTGCGCAAACGATATCGCTTGACTTCTACACTTCTCGGAGAAATATTGAGTAGAGGCGCAATTTCTTTTGATGATAAATTTAGACGAAGGTAAGCACACAAGCGAAGGTCGTTAGGAGTAAGGATTGGATGCTTCTCTTTAATAAGTTTCAAGAAGTCTTTATCTGCATTGTTAAAGGCTTCTTCAAATAACTTCCAGTCATCAGTATTGTTTAAGTTTTTATCGATTATTTTGATGACTTTCTTTATGTCCTGTTTGTTGTCTTTTTCCTTTAATTCACTTTTGATGCTATTCAAAAATTCATTCTTCTTAATCAAACTCATTGTAGATACTGCCAGCTCACGATTTTTACTTTCAATATCTAGTTTTAATTTCTCGTTTGTTAACTGCATAAACTTTTGAGAAGTTTCGAGTTCCTTAAGTGCGAGTTGTTCTTGAGATTTTTGCAGAAGTTGTTGCTGCTGTTTCCTGTAATATCTTTTGTAAATATTATGGACAAGGACCCATAAAATAATAAAAAGCAAGACGTATAGGGTGATGGCAATGTTTGAAAGGTGCCACGGACGATTGATTACAAAATGATAGGATGCGGTGTTTATGGTTTCTGTATTACCAATTTTTCCTTTTACCATAAACTCATAGCTGCCAAAGGGTAGGTTTTCAAACACTTGAAGAGATTCCTTTTGCCAAGAAGACCAATCATCTGACCAGCCTACTAATTTATATGAATATTTTTTACTAACGATGTTATCGTAGTGTGGGATACTATAGTCAATGTAAATGTTATTGTTTTCCGAATCTAAGCGCATTGGAGCTTCAAGATCTAAACGGATTTTATCTCCGTTGATTTTGCTCGCCTCAATAGAGTTGATTTTTAAATTATAGACATGGTTTGGTTTTTGGGTATTTGAATTGAAAATGAAATAGCCATATGAAGAGCCTAGAAGATACTCATTTGTGCCTATTTTTGTTAGGTTTTCAAAACCAGAAACTACATTTTTAAAATTGGATATTGCTACTGGAATGACTTCTACTTTTGGGGTTTTGGTAACACTTCCCACGCTAATAATTAAAATATTATCGTCTGCAAAGCACCATTTAAATCCATCCGAATCTTTGACATCCATAATGGTTGTCATGAGGTCAAAGTCCTTTAGCACTTTACCAAAAGCTTCAGATTTGGTAAATTCTTTATTAGTAGGGTTATAATTATAAACGCCTTCAGAAGAGGTGTAGAAATAACTTTTTGAAAATTTAATAAAATTAGATCCTTTACCCTTAGGGATGGATGTAACATTTAAAACTTTGGAAGCTGCTGTTAAATTCTCATTTAATGTGAGCTCATAAAGCCCTCTTAATTCATGATTCACAAAGATTTGATCTCCAATAAGGTGATAAAAACGACTGGAGATATTGAACCCATTAATTTTATTTCTATAACGCCATCGCCCTTGCACTTTTTCCAAAATGCTTAAGCCATTATAATTCCCTTGTAATATTATGTTAGGGCTGTTGGTTAAAGGCTTAAAATCCCAAGTTCCAGGAGATTGATCAATACTGTACTGTAGTTTATGATTCTTAATTAATAAAGTACCGCGATCATGACCACAGAAAACTTGGTCATCAATGACTTTAAGATTCCATACTTGTCCATTTGTACCTTCGATAAATGAAAAATCTGAGTCGGTATCTCTACGTTTATAAAACAAGCCTTGATTTGTTCCTAGGTATAAATAGTCCTCGAAAACTACAGACGTATATACAGTGCCAATGGCTCCTTTTTTATCGTTATAAACAACAAACTGAGACGACAAATTTATATGACTGATGCCAATGTCAAGACCTAGCCACAGGTTGTTTTGATAATCCTCAAAAACGGATAATACGGTATTATTACTTAGTCCCTTTTCAAAATTAAGATCATATTTAAGCTTACCTTGGGGGTTGAGGTGATAGAGTCCTTTTGAAACTGTACCTATAACAATACTGTCATCGCTTAATTTAGTTGCGCTGTAAATTGTGATTGAATTTAAATCCACTTTGGCGTCTATTTTCCATGGGCTAAGTTTCTTATCCTCTAAAAAATAAAAACCATTGGATGCCGTCATGATTAGAAGTCGATCATTGATTTTAACCACTCCAATTAGACTATTAGAAGCCACCCTTGGGTCATCACTAACAAGCTCTACATTACCATCGATTATTTTATAAACACCTTTATTTAATTTATTGAAGAACAGGACTCCGTTGACCTCAAAAATATTGGAGATTATATGGTCCGATTCTATAAAAGTAGTGTCTTTTGTAAGTTCGTTAACAAGATAAATCCTGGAAAGCGATTGGAAAATTAGCCAATTATCTAACTTAATAATGTTCCAAAATTGTTCATCCTCAGCCAATTCGATATCGAATTTTTGAACTAATGAGGTGTATTCTAAAATGCTTTTTTTATTTCTTTTCCAAACACCAAAATCCATATAGCTTCCGGTGTAAATCAAGTCACCTATGGCCTTTACGGATCTAACTACAGAGTTGTCAGGGACTGGATGTAATTTCCAATTTGTACCATCGTATTCCAGTAGTCCAGAGTTATTGGCAAAATACATGGTTTGATCTGTAGTCTGAGAAATCCCCCAATTTTGGTTTTGAGCACCATAAGCATCAGGATTGTATGCCATTACAGGCGGGTACTCTTGAGCAAACATCGCCAATGAAGACAGCAGGGTTAAAACGTATCTAATTATTCTCATGATAACATAAAAGGCACAAGGTAGTTAAAATTTAAAATTTTAGCTAATTACAATAGAGGATATCATCAAAAATGCTTTAAAACACAACTAATGAACTCAAAAGGAAATTACTTAATATTCAGGAAAGAGACTAAATCTTCTTTTCGGCGTTTAGCAACTGGAAGAACAAGGTTTCCAACAAGTTCACAATTACTTCCATCGGCGTTATTAATATTTACGATATACTTAAGGTTTATCAAATATTTTTTATGGATTCTGAAAAAATAATTTGGAGCTAATATTTTGTCGTATTCTCCTAAATTTTTGGACACAAATGAAGTGGTTTGATCCATAAGATGAATTATGGTGTATCTACCATCTGATTCAAAATATAAGATATCATCTATCTTAATAAAATCAATTTTTTTTGTAGACGGAATTGCAATAAAATTGTAATCCGAGGTTTTGGTAGCAATCGAATTTTTTACGGATTCTAGTTGGGGAGCAGAAGTGAAAAGTTTTTTGCTAATATTGTCTTCAACCGATTTTACAGTTGTTATCAAGTCTTTTGGATCTATGGGTTTTAAAAGAAAATCAATCGCATTAAACTTAAAGGCTGTTATTGCATACTCTTGGAAAGCTGTAATAAAAACAACTAAGTAGTTTTCATACTTTATCCCTTCTAGAACATCAAAGCCAGTGCCATCTTGCAATACAATATCTAAGAAAATTAGTTTTGGCTCTAACTTATTGATATTTTTGATGGCGTCTTTAACCGTAGTTGTAATAGCCACAACTTCAAGTGATGGACAAAATTTGTCTAAATAAATACTTAGTAATTCGTTGTTTTTGGGTTCGTCGTCGACGAGAATAGTGCTGATTTTTGACATAATAAATATGATTTATTAAAGGGTAATAGGGCATTAAAAAAATTAAGCTAAAAATTAATTATTTAACATCTATTGTTCCCTATAACAAGTAGGTTCACTTACAAACATAGGGAAATTATATACAATATAACATAAATTATCATAATAAGAGTGAATTCGTTTGTGCTTTAAAAAGAATTATGTAGGTTTATCATCTATTGTTACATAATGAATATTTCAATTAAATTTATAAGATTACTTTGGATAACAGCAAGCATTTTAGTGTTTAGCTTGTTTTTTAATTGCTTAAATGCGCAACAACCCTCTGAAAGAGAGCGTTTACTTATAAAAATAGATGCTGTGCGCCAAGTCCAAAACAATGTAAATTCAGACAGTCTATTAACCAGCCTTAGAGAGGAAGCTTGGTCTTTAAAAGAAGACTCATTGTATGTAGAATTAACTTTGTGGCAGATTGAAAGAAGCAGAGAGGATATTGATATTTTTCAGATTACAGATATGTTAGAAGATCTAATGCAGAAAAAATATGAATCCTTAAAAAAATACCCTAGACTTCTACTTCATTGTTATTTAAATCTGGGTAAATTTCATCTATCTCAAAATGACACATCTCTGGCTTTCATGGATCTTGGAATTTACTATTATGAACGCTATTTTGAAATCTTAAAAACAATTACTCTAAACTCTAGTGATCTTGTCGTGCATCAAAATCATCGATTAAGCTATTTAGAAAAAACTAAAAACGATAGTCTTTTTTATTACCTAGAAGCATACAACACTCCAAAACAGGAAGAAAACTTAATATTAGCAAGATGGTACCGGTCTCAAAATAATCATAAAAAAGAACTGTATCATGCAAAAAATAGTGAAGACTCAAACGCCCTATTTATCGCATATAAAAACAATTTAAAGTTTTCAAAAGTTGACAGCCTATTCCCTGTTTTATTGAAGGAATATATAAAGGGGGAAGAATTATTCGATGAACACCTCTTATACCTTAATATGGGGCATCGATACGGACTGGAGCGCCGTTTTTACAAAGCAACTCAGATGTATCTTAAAGCATTACATTATTTTGAGGACAACAAAAAATATAATCAACTTAGCGAATGCCTTAAGGCGATTTCTGATATTAAATCCAAAAGTGGAGATATTGATGCTTTCAAATTTTACAACACTAAATTAAACACTCTCAAGCAACAGGAACTCGAAGAACGATTAGTTATTATTAAAAACTATTTGAATTTCATCAATGACCTCTCTGATTTAGAACTTAAAACAAAAAACAAAGCAGATAACCTAGAGAAAATACAGGCTCTAAATGATTTGAAATATCAAAAAACAGTAACGTCAATAGGGCTTGCATTTTTCCTAGTATTTTCTGTTTTTACATTCTTTTATTTTCAAAGTACAAAAGAAAAAGAGTTTTTGGAATACAAGAACGAAAAGATGAAAATTGATGTTTTACGATCAAAATTTAAACCTCATTTTACATTTAATGCATTATCAGTAATAAATTATTTCATTGCAAAAAAAGATGTTGAAAATGCTTCTTTGGCGCTTACAAAAATGGCGTCATTGTTAAGATCTACACTTGATAATTTGAGTAAAGATTTAGTGTCGTATGAGTCTGAGTATAGCATTTGTGAACACTATATGTATTTGGAACTCTTGAGGTTCTCGGATAAGTTTGAATGTAACTTTAAGGTGCTTAATGATGATGTTATAAAAGAATGGAAAATCCCTCCAGGTATTATTGAACCTTTTTTAGAAAATGCTGTAAATCATGCCTTCAAAGGCGTAAAGAAAAAGGGCCTCATTTACCTAAACCATCATATAAAAGATGAATGCTTAGTGATTACTATTGGAGATAATGGTACTGGGATTGATACAGAAAAATTATATTCTGAAAATATTCACGGATTAAAAATTACAAATGACGTTGTAAACGCAACCTCTAAGCTTTATAAGAATCCTATAGGCTTGGAAATAAAAACAGATGCAGGCACAATTATTACCCTTACTATTCCTCGTTTAAAATCATAAAAAAAGCATTACCCTAATTGGTAATGCTTTTTTTATTTTATATAAATATTACTCAAAAATATCATCAGCTGCTTCTGGTGGCGCTGGTAAAGATAAAGCCTGTGATTTTCTTGGGTTTAAAGTTATGAAAGTTCCTATTGCAGTCAATGCTGCATATTTGCCCATTTTTGAAAGGGCTTCTTTACGAGTGATTTGGTTATTGGTATTGTCTATTTTCTTCATGCTATATGTATGTACGGGTTGAGATTTGCGTGATACCTATATATGTCGGACCACACAGATTATAATAAATAATCAGTTAATTAATGACGAGCTTTGTTGTTTTAGTTTGACTTTTATTATTCAAGTTTACAATGTAAACTCCAGAGCTCATACTGGAAACATCAAATAAATGTTCTGTTTGGGAAGCTTCCAACTGGAAGGTTTCTATAACGCGACCTCTTGTGTCATATAATTTCATAATAGAATCATTTAACAATTGTCCTCGAACTACTAATTGTTTTGAAGACGTTAGAGACAATATTTCAACAGCGTTTAGTGCTGTAGAAGGATTAGACAACGTGTTTGGCGTAGTTCCTAAATAAAAACGTCCAATCCCTGTTATGGATGAAGAAGGCGTAAATGTATAACTTTCTGAAGTTAGTAAGGTTTGTGTATTTAACTCTCTATCCTCTAAATAGAATTTTGTGCCTAAGGGTACATTTAAATTATCAATACTAATAGTTGCTTGCTGACCAGCTGAAACAGTAACATCCAAAGGAATTGTATAATCCGTTGCAGTTAAGTCCTCCGTAGAAAGAACTTGTATGGCCATATTATCTCCCTGAGAATCTTCAACTAAGTGCGTTCCTATAGCAGACCCTAATGACCCAGCATCATAAGTGACATCTAAACCTCGAGTTCCGTTTGCATCAAGAAAGTATAGTGCCGTATCAAAAACATCTGCTCCTTTAGTTAACGTCAACTTAAACGATGAAGGAGTATTTGCTTGACGGCCTTGAAGAAAATTATCTCGAGCAGTTGTGCTTACGGCTCTCGCTGATTGAGGAAACGTAAAAGTACCTCCAGCAGTACTAGATATTATTATAAATCCTTGTCCTGGAGTAATCAGATCTGGAGATGACACACTGTTAATGACAGTCCATGTTGAAGCATTTGTAGTAGCTGAACCATCATAGCCATAAATAGCAGCATATGTATTGTCAATGGCACTACTATTGCCCAAAGCGTTTACAATTGCTCCCGCATTAATATGGGTAGTAAAAGGGTTTCCTACAAGGTTACTTTCTCTGAATTGTCCAGCACCATAACTAATGGTAACTGGGGCATCTGCTGTTGTAATAGCTCCTGAATAGGCTAAAGTTTGTCCGCCTACAGAGCCTGCGCGATACCCGTTTCCGGCTGTTAGGGTCGTAGCGTCCCCTGCAGCATACTCTATATAAGTCGCATTTGCATTATCAAGTGGCCCATACATCAGGTTTCCAGAAGTAATGGTCCCAGTTGCAATTTTTCCAGTATTAGCGGTAGCAAATGCAGAAAAAGCTTGTCCACTTACAGGTGGTGATACTAAATCTCTTGTAGCAGAAGACCCTGTAAAGTGACGGTACTCTGCATTTCCTGTAGACGTTCCGGCAACATAAAAATCTGAAAAGTCATTAGATACAGAATCCATTATGAGATTGCCGCTAGAGGCGATGCTAACATTACTGGACGCCTGAACGAATGCTGTTGGTGAAATATACATTTCTCCATTAGCAGCGATATTCAAATCTTGAGCAAATATAGATAGGCTAAAGATGGTTGTTAGAATTGAGAGTTGGGGGATAAATTTTTTCATGTGTACATAAATAAATTAAAATTGTAAGCTCAAAAATATGTTACTAACTTCGATCAACCTATTGCTGTGTAACAAACGGCATTTTAGCGTAACAAACGGCGTTTTGGCGTAATAAACGGTTGTGTTATACGCTATTTTTATACATTAAATCACGTCTTTTGGAAATCCATGAAATCAGATAAATAAAAGAGGATAAAAATAACATTATAAAAAAATGTTTGGTAATATCCCATGAGTTTAAAGCCAGGGCAATCCCTGTGATGACAAGGGTGTAAATCACGACTAACAATGTGCTTTCGATATGAGATAATTTTAGATTTGTAAGATGGTGATGCAAATGGTTTCGATCAGGGCGAAATGGGCTTTTACCTTGCATCAATCGGATACAAAATACACGGATGGTATCTAATAATGGAAAACTTATTAATGCCAATACAATTACACTTGAATTATTAATAAAGTAGCCTGTCTCTCCAACAAAGTTAATCCCATTAGTGATTGTAATAACCGAGAAAACGCCAAAGGCAATAATCACACCTAAGCTCATGGAACCATTATCCCCTAAAAATAGTCGTTTTTTGAAATTAAATATTAAGAATGACACTAAGGCACCTGAATAACAAATCATAATCACTGACTGAATGACTAAATCATTTAAATAGAAAAAAACACCAAAGTAGGAAGTGCTAATTAGTCCTACAGAAGCTGATAGTCCATCAATTCCGTCAATTAGATTAAATGCATTCACAACGACCACAAATACAAACACGGAAAATATATAACTAAAAATAGTAGGCAGCTCATAAATCCCAAAAAGTCCATCAAAGGTATCAATTCGGATTTCGCATGAAATAATAACAAAGAGTGCTGTGATAATTTGAAAAATTACTTTTTCTAACGGCCCCACTTCTAGTATGTCATCTTTAAGTCCAAAAAACACCATCAAAGAAACAGCGCTACACAAACCAAAAACTATTTTGAAATTCAAATCTGAATCGGGAAAATTATACAAAAATAAGCTTGTCAGTCCTAATGTAAATACAACACTAATAAATATACTAACCCCTCCTAAAATGGGGGTAGATTTTAAATGTTTTTTTCTAAAATTTGGATGATCCACTAATTGAAAACGGTGTGCAAACCTAATAGCCTGAGGAATTAGCCATTGTGCAATAAAAAAAGCTAATACAAATACAAAAATGCATAAGTAAAAACTAGGCATTTCGCCAGTTGATGTTGACAATAATGGGTCTAAAAACGATAGATGAAATAGGTCGTTAAATCCATTTACACTAGTTGCTAGAGAAATAAAAAAAGTAATGAATCCATTCATACACAAAACATTAAGTAGGTTAAGTTTTTTTTCGAAATAACAAAACGCTACACAAATCCTAGTAATAGTGGAACTTGTATAGCGTTCAATTAATTCATGAGGTTTGGTAGAAAGGGTGTGTCTGTATTATTCTTTTATTCTGATAACCTCTACTCGTCGGTTTAACCTTCTTCCTTCAATTGTCGAATTAGAAGCTACTGGCTTCGATTCTCCAAAAAACTCAACGACAAGACTATTAGATGGAATCCCTTTACTGACTAAATAATCACGAACTGTAATGGCTCTGTTTTTGGACAATTTAGCATTGTATTCAGATGGGCCTTTACTGTCGGTATGTCCTTCAATTTTAAAAACAGCCTCAGGATGTTGTTTCAATATTTCAATCATCTCCCCTAAGACTATAAAAGTTTCATCTTTTATAATTGAACTAGAGGTCTTAAATAATATGTTTTTTGAAAGTATATTTAGTTCTGAATCTCTGTCTCCTATCATTACTTCTTTAAACGGACATCCATTATTAGATGCAATTCCTGAAACATTTGGACATTTATCAGCAGCATCAACAATACCATCATTATCACTGTCAGGAAGTGGACAACCATTATTTGTTGGTAATCCTTTTATTTTTGGGCAGTTATCTGCTGAATCGACTACACCATCTCCATCCGTATCAGCTTCCACTTTTGGACAACCATTACTACTAGTAGCATATGTATCTGGACAATTGTCAAGAGTGTCGATTACACCATCACCATCACGATCACTAGGTTCTTCTGGGCAACCATTGTTTGCAGCGACTCCTGGAACATTTGGGCAGTCATCAACACTGTTTTTAACACCATCATTATCATCATCGTTATTAATAAATCTATACATTAATGACGCAGAATACTGAAAGTGATTTGTGCCGTATAAGTTGTCATTATGATTTAAATGCCATTTTCCAGTACCGTGAAGATTCAAACCAAATTGATCTGTAAACCAGATGTTAGCACCAGGACCAGCGTTAAGAGTTACACCAGCATTGTCAGCTATGTAAGCTACTCCTACGCCGCCATGAAGGTAAAATTCTAACCAATCTTTATCATCAAACCAACGAATGGCTTCATCATAATAAAATTTGAAATCTAAATCTATAGCTAAGTAATCCTGATCTGTATTAACAATAATACCATCGATATTGCCTTCATTAGCTTCCCATCTATTGGTGCTCCAAATTGCGCCTAAACTAAACCATCTGCTAAATCTATATTCTAGCTCAACATTATAGTTATTTGAAAATGCCATTTGATCAAAGTCATTTATGGCTGTAAAAGGATCATTGTCACCTGAACTATCAACTAGGTTTACTCCTAATTTTAAAATTAGTGTTCTATGGAGGTCATTAATAGAATCATTTGACGATTGTTGAGCTTGTGTTGCTACAAGTCCTCCAATAAAAAATAAAAGTAGTATAAATTTTTTCATGTTAAGTTTGGGGTTTAATAGAGTATTATTTATCTTGAATTAAGTGTATTTATATTTTAAGAACAAATAAAAGACTCATATAAGTAACATACTAATACAATGTAATAATCGGCTATCTGACGTAATAAACGGCTATCTGATGTAATAAACGGATAGCCACTTCGTCGCCTTCAAAATATAAAACCGTTTATGCAGAAATCCTTAGACGAATACACGCTGTGTACCTATGAAAATACTCACGCTTTCAAATGCAATACCACTAGGTCAAAAATTGTTTTTGGACACTTTAGTTAGAAAAAATTAATGCCTTAAAAAATAAATTTAAAATCCAATAGTATAAATTTCAGAAATTAACTTTTCATGAGATTAGTTTACATAAAGTAACCGTCGGAAAAACGCAACAAACAACAGCAACTAAAGACCTACCGTTGCCTGTATCCAAAGTTCGCCATTTCTGAATATTATTAAATTAATTTATTTCTCGCCCTCCCAACAAGCTGTTTCAGTATTATTATAAAAACCCGAGTAGTAATAACCTCATTCGTTTGAATAGTGGTGTTATTGAGTTGGTCTGATTCATATGAAATCGTATACTCGCATACCGTAGTTATGCAACTATACCCAAGTGACCAAACTTCGTTAGAACAATCATTATTGTTATCATCATCGTCTGAACAAGCGAAGGTTAATAACGCGGAGAGTAATAATACATTTATCATAATTAAATTGGCATACAAAATAATTACTCGACGTTTATATCTTTTTGATGCTAATTAAAACCCCGTATTACTCTGTTAAAAAGTAATTACGGATTATTATTGCACACCCCATTGCGCTATTCTCGAAACGAGTTCTGCAATTTCTATCGCTTTTAGTTGAAACAACTAACGGTATTGAAACTCCTTTAAAAGTCAAGAGACAGAGTTTTCATCCCAGACAAAACGAAACGAAAACCGTTTTGCTTGATGACATCGTGGATTCTGTAGAGATTACTGAGGTTGATGTTCAGGTAACTGTACCATCCGTTATCAGAACACTACTTAATATTTAGATAAGGGATAATCTGAATATTATCGTTTAATAATTTTAAATGTTTGCAAATGCATGTGATCATCGTAAAGACTCACTAAATAAGTACCATTTGTAAGTGAAGAAACATCTATTTGCTTGGAATTGGTTTCGATTAGCAATCTACCTTGCAAGTCCACTATTTTTACTGTTGTAATAGCGTCATTATCAATAAACAATGTTGATACTACTGGGTTTGGATAAATCGTGTTTTTTAAATGATATTTTTCAACTGAGGCTGTGTTTAGATCCCTAACAAAACGGACTGAAAAGCCGTTCCTCTTGGGGAAGTTGCTAGTACTAACTAGTTCACTGGTCCTGTCGGCAACGATAGAGCTCCATGCAGTATCCAAACCGAAATCAGTAGAGTTCCAAAAGTATGCCGAACCACCCTCAACATTGAAACTACCAAAAAAATAACGAAAAGAATGAGGGAAGGCATTAAAGCCACTACTATTATTGGTGCTTTGGTCATTTCCTGGAGCACCTTCATCTGGTGATGTATTCCAGCCTGTTGTGGATGCCATCGCTTTGGCTATTTTGTTTCCAGTGGTTGTGTCATCGTAATTGTAGCCATTAGCAATGAGATATTCTTCAAGGATTGTCCACTCGACATCGCTAGGCACGTGCCAACCCTCTGGTGCAAATTCTTTATTAGGGGTACTAGCCTCATTGTCGTTAATACCCATGACCGCATACCAATTATAGAGCTTGCTTTTAGATGGATCATTATTGTAATGACACCAAGCACCTGTGGTGAGGTTTTCCCATGCGATTGGATCAGTAACCTTAGGAATAGGTGTGCCATCACGATACGTCTCCATGGCGGCATTGTCTACAGTCCAAAATTGTGTACCGTAGGCAAGATATTCATAGACATTGCTATCAATGTCTGTAACTGTATTTTGAGCGAACGAAAAGCTTGTAAAAAAACACAAACATAGAAATATTTTTTTCATAAAATTTAAATTGGTTGAACAAAAATATCACTAAAACTAAAAAAACAATTCATAATTACCACATTACATAGTATATCCTATATTATGCACGCTCTTAACTTGAAAAATAATTCTTGTTTAGATCGGCGTTAATGATAAATAAAAAAATCCATTAACAGTAATCCTCTTTTACATAAACAACAATGTTTAACGGGAAAATCAAAAAAGAAAAAATCTGGCATTTTGAATTATCAAAAAAAGGATAAACAGGAAGTTCTCGACGAAAATTTGTAAAGCTTACAAAAACAGATGAGGATTAGCAAGAATTAAACAATTCATATTGTGATAAGCGCATTCACTTAATGGAAAATGAAAATCTCAAAATTCAGACGGCTTTTAGGTTCGATAATGAACTTTTAGAGCTTGTCAGAGAGAAAGCGAAAGCACAGCGAAGAAGTCTCAATAATTATGTTGAGATATTAATGTTAAGGGATGTAGGTAACATT
>Ga0209533_1001406_pt1 | contig 22516 bp, 17 predicted proteins | sample COG_04_FD_184748 | JGI IMG/M metagenome (GOLD analysis project Ga0209533, IMG submission 184748) | Pelagic Microbial community sample from North Sea - COGITO 998_met_04 (SPAdes) (version 2) | ecosystem: Environmental > Aquatic > Marine > Neritic zone/Coastal water | place: Helgoland, sampling...
CAGTGTTTGGGGGGGGGCTAGAATTTGCCTCTATTGTTTAAATAAAGGCTTCTTAAAAAGATACCATTTAAACCTCAAACCAATCTCCGTAAATTTAAAACCTGCAGCAGACGCAGACGCTATATTACTCTGAAGACCGTATATATTTAAAACACTTCTCTCCCTAAATTTATATCCTAATTTTCCTTGAATCCTATAGGTACTTTGTTTTTGATCATCTTCAATAAATTGATAGCCCGTTGCAGCCGTTAATTCATAAAACCATTCGTTATTTTTAGTATTGTTTTCATCTTTTATAATATTAATAAAAACTTCATAAGCATTAAACTTACGAGGGCTAAAATAAATAGCAGGCAGTTGATTTTTAAAAGATATATTCTGGTAATTAAACCCCGCCTTTAACGATGGATTCTCCAAAACACTGTAATACAAAGAAGTAAATAGCAAGTTTCGTGTATTATCATCATTTTGAAAGGTGTAATAATATTGTGTAAACCAACCTAGTTTAAAGTTGGTGTTTAAACTATAATTCACTAAAAAATTATTCTGTACAATCTCTCTATCGAGCAGCTCTGCATTAAAATTTTGTAGTTCTCTTTTATATCCCAATTCTAAATTCTGAAGTTTAAAAGGCTTTATTTTCAAAGAAAAATCGACTAATAGTTGATTGTAATTTATTGTTTCTGTGTTTGAAGATGTAATGCCTAAACTCCCTTTAAATGTCAAATTATTTAAGATTTGATACGATATTCCTGCTAAAAAATTATTAGATTTTGCATTCATATTCGTAATCGAGTTAGACGTTGTTCTGTAATTATAACTTGCTAATAGTTTGAATTTGGTTGAAAAGGATATTTCTGAGTTAGCTGTATATGAATAAGCTTCATTATTGCCATTGTCAAAAGAATACGAGGCTTTCGTTTCTATAAAAGGCGTAAAATACCGATCTAAACTTTTAATGAAATTAGTCGCGTCTTTTTGATTTTTATAAAAATTTAAAGTGGTTTCAGCGCTCTTATAAGCCGCATCGTAATAGCCAATAGCTTTTAGTGCATTCGCTTTACCAAGGTTCCCATCAAAAGAAGTACTGTCGTTTTTTAAGATTAAATTGTAATCAGAAATACTTTTTTTAAAATCACTTTTATAAATGTTCAATGTAGCTCTTAATGCTAAAATCCAAATTTCTGGATCTTTGTTTTTGATCATTAAAGCATCAATCTCCTTTGCTGCCAAGGAATACTTCTTATTCCAAATTAATGCTTGAATGTTTCTTTCTGTAGTTTGATTTTTTAAAGAAATATCCGTTTGTTCTGTGAGACTGTCAAACGCCTTTTGACTCACCACTAAAGCAGCTTTGTCGTTACTTTTTAAATGCTCGGCGAGTGCAATGCCATTTAAGGAAATTAATTGATTTTCGGGAGCCTCTCCTATAATTGTATAGATTTCTTTAGCCATATCAATCTGATTTGAAATTAAATACAGATTTGCAAGATTCAATAAGGTTTCTTTATCTTTTTTGAAATCCTCAAAATTTCCTTTCAAGATGGCTTCTGCTTCTAAATAATTTTGAAGATTCATTTTGTTGTTAGCCAATCCTAAACGCATATATTTTTTAGAAATCAAAGCATTTTTGTTTTTAGGCAACACGACTAGTGCTTTATCAACATAAATAATAGCCGATTCAAACTCTTTTAGATTAGACAACGTATTTGCATATCCTAAAAGCGCAGGGAAACTTGTAGCATCTTCTTTTAATAAATTTTGATAATAGCCTTTTGCGGAAGTATAATTTTTATTCCAAAGCAGTGCTTCTGCATAATTTAATTTGACTTCAAAATCTATTGGGAAATCATCTAAAAGAGCGGTAAATAAGAGAACTGCTTTTTTTGAATCGCCATTTAAGCCAACCGCTCTTCCATAGCATAGCCGTGCTGTTTTATTGTTAGGATATGTTTGTAAAACGGTTTCAAAAAAGGTTTCTGCTTGTTTGTATTTACCGGTTTCTAAATAAGTGAACCCTTTTTTCATGTCTTGAGAAACTCCATAAAAACCAATAAAAAAAGCGATTAGGAGTGTGCTATATTTTAATTTCATTTGTAATTTTTTATCTACAGTAAGTTAAGCATTAGCTATTAATCATTGACCGAAACAAAACGACGTTTCAACGATAATAGAGCTCTATTGGAAGTTATTAAGAAGATATTTACGCCACTATTAATGATGAATAAATTAATTATGACGTTACAAATTTTTAAAAAAAATGGAATATTTTACTTGAATGGAAGATTGAATAGTTCAACTGTAAAAATATTTATAACTTATTTTAAATACAATTTATCTCGAAATAAAAATGTAACCATAAATATAGATGATGTCATTGAAATTGATAAAAGTGGACTAGAAGCCATGCGCAATTTCACAAAAGTTGCAATCCTAAAACAAAAAGCATTTTCGATTGTTGGAAATGGTTGTAAAGAAATCTATGATGATTTTAAACAAACCAATCTAGCAAAATTAGCGCATTGAAAATCTAAATTATGATTGCAAAGTCCATCCCCTTTAAAGGTAAATTCTCTACGGAGCAACTATTTATGATGAGTGCTATGCTTGTCAATGGTGGGAACTATTTATACAATTTAGTATTGGGTCGGTTTTTAGGTCCAGAAAAATTTGCAGATGCAGCGATTCTAATCACCTTCTTACTGGTATTGTCTTTTGCTGCAATGACATTTCAATTGGTCACTGCAAAATTTTCAGTGATTTTCGAAGACGCCGTCTTTCAAACCTTTATAACAACTATTTACAAAAGTGCTACTGTTGTTGGAGTTCTTTTAGGAATACTCTTAGTAATCTTGTCCTCAGAATTACAAGAATTTTTCAAAACAACATCATCTAGTATGTTTGTTGTTTTTGGAATTGGTATTCCTTTTTACTTCTTAATGAGTGTAAATCGGGGCGTATTTCAAGGTCAAAAAGAATTGATTCCTTTATCTGTGACCTATCAATTAGAAATGATAAGTCGTTTAGCAATCACTTTTGGATTGCTATGCCTTTTTGAAGTGGATTCGTCACTATTAATTGCCATCGGAATTTTATGCTCATTTATCGTTGGCCTCCTTCCTTTTAAATTAAAAAAAACACCCCTATTTAACCTTGACAGATTAAAAAAATCTGAAACTAAAATGGTGCGTAATTTCTTTATAATTACGGCGTTTTATGAACTCACACTGATTATCATTAACAACAGTGATATCTTATTAATCAAACATTATTTCGAATCTTATGAAGCAGGCTTATATGCGTCCTTAGCACTCATTGGTAGAGTCGTCTATTTTATAGCTTGGATGTTTGTCATGTTGCTACTACCAACGGTTGTGCAACTAAAAAAAGAGGGCGTCTCTACAAGGCCCGTTTTATTTAAATACGTCATTTACATTGCTGTAATTGCAGTGTCAATTGTTTTAGGATGCTACTTATTTCCGAATCATATTATCAATATCTTATTTGGGAACGACTATATAGAAGTTGGCTCTTTATTATGGAAGTATGCTTTCGCAACAGGAGTCTTTGCAGTCTCAAATATTTTTGCCTACTATTATTTATCTTTAGACAAGTATGTTCCCGTCATCTTCTCGGGCGTTTTTGGTCTGTTACAAATAGCTTTAGTAGTTCAATTTCATACGTCTTTAGAACAAGTTGTTCACGTTCAGATTTTTGCAATGATTTTATTATTACTAATGCAAATAGCCTTCTTCGTATTTGACGAAAATAGTTCTAAAGATAAGAGCAAATCAATCATCCATAACTAAATCTCGACACCAAAAAAAATGAAACTAGCAATCGTCACTGCGTATCCTCCAAGTAAAGTCACATTAAACGAATATGCATTTCATTTAGTAAAAAGCTTTAGACAAAACAGAAAAGTAACGGAATTAATTTTACTAACCGATGAAACCTTAGGGAAAAAAGAGGTTAATTTCACAGAAAACGGATGTAAAATTACGGTAATAGAATGTTGGAAATTTAACAGCTATTCGATTGTTTACAATGTCACCAAAGCCATCCGCAACACACAACCAGATGCCATATTATTCAACTTGCAATTCATGAAATTTGGTGATAAAAAAATTGCAGCAGCACTAGGCTTAACCTTGCCTTTGATTTGTAGAATAAAAAAAGTTCCAACAATCGTATTACTTCACAATATTTTAGAACAAACAGATTTAGAAAATGCTGGTTTTGCCTCAAATAAATTTTTAAAAAAAGCCTATACGTTTATAGGAACGTGTTTGACGAAATTGATAATAAAAGCCGATCTCGTTGCGGTTACCATGGAGAAATACGCAACCAATCTAAAAGAAAAATATCACGCAACTAATGTGAAAATGATCCCTCATGGAACCTTTGAAATACCAAAAAAACCATCACATAGACTACAAAATGGCACTCTAAAAGTAATGGCATTTGGAAAATTCGGAACTTACAAAAAAGTAGAGTCTCTGATTGAAGCTGTGGAAAAGGTCAGAGAATCTTCTGGATTGGATTTAGAAATTGTCATTGCGGGAACAGACAACCCAAATGTGTTGGGCTATTTGGCTAATGTAAAAGAAACGTACAACCACATCCCTCGAATTACTTTCACAGGCTATGTTGAAGAAAACCAAGTAGAAAAATTATTTAATGAAAGTGCCGTCGTTCTGTTTCCCTACACCTCTACCTCCGGAAGTTCTGGCGTTTTACACCAAGCTGGAAGTTATGGCAAAGCTGTAATCATGCCTAATTTAGGCGATTTAGCAACTTTGATTGAAGATGAAGGATACAGAGGTGAGTTTTTTGAACCAGGAAGTGTAGAAAGCTTAGCAAAAGCAATAGAAACCGTTGTCACAAATGATGCGTACAGAGTCGCCTTAGGCAATGCAAACTATAAGGCCGCAACCGCTTTTCCAATGGAAAGAATTACAGATATTTATCTAAATGAATTTCAATCCATTATTGATGAAAAATACAGTTCTTAACACTTCCGTTAATTTGAAATAAACTTGAAAGCAGGTTTTTTAACCCCATTCGTGTTGATAAAACCAAACTCTTTTTGAGGGTTGACGCGCCACGGAAGTACCCCAACAACTTCTTTTGGGATTGCATCAAAATCATACAAGGTCCAAGAGATAAAAGAGAGGTTCTTTTTGGTTAAAATTTTTTGCATTTCTTGATAATAGGTTGCTTGTATTTTTTCTGAACTTCCAAAAGAATTCCAGCCTCCACTATAAGATGAAACCCCAAATTCTCCCAACACAATAGGCTTGTTGGGAATTGCTTTTTTTAAATTATCATATTCATTTTCAAACTCGTGGACATCTTCATAATAATGAAAAGACACAAAATCTAAGCTGTTTTTTAAAATTTCTGCACTCTTAATATTAGACCAGCCAATTGTAACTGCATGGTTTTTATCGATAGATTTAATGAGAATAATAAGATGTTCTAACCAAGAAACAACCCGTTCCTTCCCTCTGGACTCAAAATCTAAATTGGGTTCGTTTTTCACATCCCAAGCCAAGATGGCTTTGTGATCTTTAAATTTGGATACAATAATTTCTGCGTGTCTATGATTTAAAGTCCAATCTAAAACTTCATAATTTCCATAAAAATCAAACAACGTAACAACCACCTTTAAGCGGCGTTTGTCGGCTGCATCTAATACTTGTTCGAGTTTGTCCAACTTAGACTCTATGACTTTCGCTTTTCCAAAATCTTCATAAGGAACAAAAATTCGAATCGTATTTAAGCCTGCTTTCTTAATAATTTTGAAATCTTTTTTTATAATTTTAAGATCAAAATTTTCACCGAACATATCCCAAGGTGTGGCTTGCGGATAATAATTAATCCCTTTAATATTCGAGGGGTTTATGAGAGATGGGCGAATGGTTTTATCAAATTCGGAGGTCTGTTCTTTTACCAAATGTCTGAGGCGCCAAAAACCATCTTCCAACAAAAAAACCCCTTTATAATCAGATGCTTCTGTCGTTTCTATTACCGGCTTATGATCTTTTATCACCTTCTTATATTCAACTACATTTTTGTCTTCTAAAACAACCAACTGCCCGTCTTCACTAAAAAATAAGATGTCTGGATTGTGTGCTAAAGTGGTACTCTCTATGGATATGTTTGCCTCTTTATGATGCGCTATAAAATTGAATAGGGTTTTTCTGGCACTTTTGGTGTAAAAATCATCTATACCGGTTTCTAAATTAGTTTTGTTGGCAATGTGTTTTACATACCATGCATCTAAATAATCATTTTCGATACTGCTTAAGGTTTGTGGATCCATAAACCGACCTTCATTACCATCGTCTTTCCAACTAATTTTTGGCACATATTGATCTAATTTTTTTACGTCTGTATGCAACATTGTACTTCGATCTGCACCCGTATTAAAATAACTAAACAGCGAACTTGTTAAGAAAATTAATATAGAAATTATCAAAAGATAGAAGACAATTAAGATACTTCTCAAAATGATTTTATTTGTATTTACCATAGTTTTATATTTTTAAATGCTTTCGTAATTCCTGCTGTTGAAACTTCTAAATTGTAGTTGTCCTTTTCATAAATATTAGGGTCTAAATCAAAATTTACAAATCCATCTTTTGTAGTGTTAAAAATGTCATTCACATGCGCCCCTTCTCTATAAATTGACAATCTCACACGCAAACCGTCAGGGATCATTTGATTCATAAAACTTTTTAAAGGACCAACCTTTAGCCCTCTATTTGTGTCTGAAAAATGCACATCAAAGGTTTCAATTACTTTTTTGTAACTAACTTCTAGGCGATTGCTTTCAGAAATACCCGCTATATAGGCTTTGATTTCCCAGAGCTCTTGATGGTCCGGGTGAATCATTTTTGCGTTTGCAATTCCGTTTATAGTCGTTCCAAAAGTTTTTAAAACATTCCCTTTTTTATTCGTGATGAAAAACGAAACAAAAGTCCCATCGCTTACAACATTGTTGTTCTTGTCTTTTATAATTGAAGTAGAAAAAGTGGTGATTTGATTTCCATCTGCATACGCGTGATTTCGTTTTGAAAAAATCTTAAAATTTGTACCAATAGCGGGCATTATATTTACGTCATACTCTTTGGAGTTTAATGCTAAAGATTCCGCAGAAAGTATCATCCTTCCACTTTTTAAGGGAGAAAAAATGGTTTTATATGCAATTAAATTGTTGGTGAAAATGGTGGTCTCTTTTTCTGATGACAAGAATTGATCTTTGATACGAACCTTCGTATGATTTTTTAGAGGATTGTCTAAATCATCCGTAGGAATGACAACGAGCATCGTGAAATCATAGCCACCCGCTTCAATACTCGGAGGTCCAATATAGGATTCTAATGATGTGGGGTTGGACTTGGGGGTTATATTAAACTTGCCGGAAATGGATTCTTTTGAACCGATAATTTTCCAGCCAACAACTCCTGCTTTATCACCAATATACGTTGGTATTTTGAAAACTACTGTGCCATTATTAATTTCAGAATTAAGCAATGTACTCCCATAACTGTTTGTACAATACAACTGATAATTTTTAGTATGGCTCGTCTTAAATTCTAATAGAATCGTAGTTCCAGCCACAAATTGTTTTTCTTGAGTTACGAGTGTCAACATCTGTTGAGCGGTCATAAAATGCATTCCAAACAAGTAAATAAGAAAAAAAAGTTTGTTTTGTAAGTTCATTATTTTGGATTTCCTATATAACTATTCATTTCAATTTTTACAAAGGCATAAAGTGGATGTGAAATTTTTTGTAATTCAGTGGTCGTGTGATTTTCTATTCTGTTAGGAACTATTTTGTTAGAAATAGCAGCATTTGGCAACCCATTCACATAACAATCGCTCATGTCTTCATTTACAATAATCAGCTGTTTGTATTTTGTGACGTTATACTCAAAATACTGTTTGCGTTGCTGTCGTATTCCGTGCTCTAAAAATAAATGATCTACCCAAACCATTTTTTTGTTTTGGTCGTAATAAGTGATTAGTAGTTGAGGAATTGTAATTTCATGTAAGCCACTATTAAACAAGGTGCCTTTAATCGTATCAGAATTAATATCTATAGCACTTAAAACACTGTTCTTATATAGATCTGAATTGGACACATTTCCTGCTGCTTGTAAATTAAATTTAGTAGGTTGTTCTTCAAATTCTACGGGAGTGAACTCTTCAGGATTGAATGTTTTGGGGATAGAATCTTTGGTTTGAGACCACGCAATTCCCTCAAAATCAATTCTAAAAGAGCTAACTTCTTTAGGCATTAATTTATGCTTTATATGAAACTTGGCATTATAGGTTGCTAACTCTTTATTTTGATCGTTGTAGAGTGTTCCTTTTAAAACGACATCCGAAGGCACATTGTCAATGTTTTGTACTTCGCCAATGATTGCATAATGCGTATTAAACTTTACTAATTTTGCTGAAATAATTTCTAATACGGGTTGTTTCAAAATATCTTCGTGATGTGTTTGTTCTGTAGTGATTCGTTTTCTTCCCTGATTAAAATAACCCGTAACGTTATTAGACAACAATTGATCTGGAGGTAAATCAGAATCGACTTTATCTAGTTTTAAAAACCATTTTCGGTTTCTTTTGACAATAGTTTTATAATCGGTTTTACTAATTTTTTCTAAAGGAGTAATCCAGTTTGTGTGCACTTTTAAAGTGACTAAACTATCCGTTTCAGTAATGGATTCAGTGCTAATGGCATCTAACTTTGCATACGAGCTCAACAAGCCGTCCGTCACAGAAACTTCGAGCATAAATTGAGAAATAGAGATCTTACTTTCAGGATCTATGAGTTGATAACTTTTCTCAAATTCATTAAAATCTAATGCATCATAATAAGCCGTGACGACATTTTCGGGCGAAATTTGAGAGTCATTTCTGACGTAAAACACATACATACTAGACCCTAAAATAATACCTAAAGTTACAAGCCAAATATGCAGCGATTTCAAAACGCTATTTGAGAAGTGATTGTAAGTGTATTTATTATTTAAATAGGAGGGAATTCCCTCTGTTTTGTTTTTTAATCTTCTAAAAAAAAGACTTTGAATATTTATTATAATCGCTAAAATTACGGTTAGGAAAGGAATCATCCCCCACACTATTTTTTGCCAAGTAGCAACATCCTGTTTCGGTAAGATTGAAGAAAGAGGAGAAACGTTTAATTTCTCCCAAACCATAATTCCGTTTTCTAAATATGACAACCGTTGCCACCCGCAGAAATATAAAATAGGATCGTAGAATTTATCATTGGAAAAAATATACTTTAAACTGTATTTTTCTGGAGTTGTTAAAAACTGTTGTAAAGACCCAATACCTGCAACCCCTTTGAATTTTGAATTTTCTAAACGCTCAATTGGTCTTGTTGTCAATTCGGGCAAACGTCTTGCAGAATGGTAATTCCCGTCTACAGTCATCGCATTTGTTTGGGCGGCCAACCACGCCATTTGATCTCCAAAACCCAATGTCAAGTACCGCCATTGATCGTGTTGGTCTTGGTTTAAAAAATTAACAATGGGTAGCATTTTAATCTGTTTGGGTTGAGAGGGTCGAAAATGTTCTAAGTTCATCGTGAAAATGGTCATAGACAAAAACAGAGCTACCAATAACCCACCAATTAAGCGATGGTAAAGAATTCCAAATTTTTGTTGAATCAGTTGTTTCAAATCGCCTTCTACAAAACGGTATGCAAGCTCACCAAATAACGGCAAAGACATGATGGAAGCCCAAAGTGTAAACCGATCCAATGTGAGAATACTAAATGCGTTTTCGCCTAAAATAATCTTCGGGATTGGAGTGGTTCCACCAGTTCCTAAAATCAATAACAACGTAAAAGAAAGTCCAAAAAACAAATAACGTTTGCTAAAATATCTGTAAAAAAAATACGGCAATAGAAATAATAAGATTCCCCAAGGAATCAAAAAGAACACAAAACCAGAAGATGTGATTTCCAAAAAATTATCACGTGAACCATGAGGAATGGGAACTTGTGTGATTGGATTGTTTTTAGAATTAATCCAATAAGGCAAGATGCAACCAATAATTACAACTAAAGAAAGCAATCCAAAAGTTAGATTTTTTTTAAACTGTTTTCGAAAGTTTTTGATAAATAACTTCAATGTAACTTTTTTATTCGAGTTTACTTCCTCCCTAGAAATATCAAAAATTACCATCCCTATAATGGGGAAAATAAAGAAGATCATACCAAAAATAGGAGTCACATGATGAGAGGTCACCGTCACCGCGATTAAAGAGAGGGAGGTCAATAAATACCTGTATTTTCCTGTTTTAAGCCATGAATAAATTTCGGGTAAAGCATGCATTAAAACAGAAATCCCTATAATGCTTGGCAGTTGTCCAAAAACATGAAGAGTTTCTACAAATGATGAAGAAAAAACAGCTAAAAGAGCGGCATAGCCAGCAACAGTTCTATTCGAGGTCATCAATAAAGAAAAACGATATACGCCTGTTATAAATAAAATGACACTAAGTATAGAAACCGTGAAAAGTCCAAATTTTAACCCTCCAACAATAGACAATGCGGCCATCGATTGGTGGACTAAAGGCGGATAGCTCATCACCGAAAAGCCTGTATACCATTTAAAATTCCAAGGTTCAAACCAACTATTGGCATAATGTTCTGCAAAAAACAAATGTATAAGCGCATCATAAGTGGTCTCTAAAGTGAAAAAAATAGCACCCCCATGAAAAGCAAACCCTAAAAGTATCGCTAGCATTAAATATTTATCAGAAGGTTTTTTCATGTTTGTAAAAGACTCTTTTTCATTATTGTAAATGTAAATTTTAAAAATGGCTCCTGAAATTTTTTCAACTTAGGCAAACTTCCATTCGTCTAAACAAAAGCTACTTTAGAGCTTCACTGCCCATTTTAGTAAGTAAACAAAATTACTTTTGAAGTCATTTAAGTAATTGAGATTATGAAATATCCAAAACTTGATATCTAAGAAAATGTTTAAATGGATGTAACATACCTGCACTGAGCCTGCCTATCGGCAGACAGGCGTAGTCGAAGTGTGACCGATAAAAATCAATAAACAGAAACACATGAAAGTACTAGCGATTGATGACCAAAAATTAGTTCTGATTCCTTTAGAAAGTAGACTGAAAGAATTAGGCTATGAAGTACGAACTGAAACGAACGCTTTAGATGCGATCGGTCTATATGACTCTTTTCAGCCAGATTTGGTCATTGTGGATATTAACATTCCATTCATGTCAGGAATGGAAGTGGTGAAATATATTCGTAAAACTAAAAATGCATCTACACCTATTATGGTTTTATCTGGCAACACAGATGATGCTGTGATAACTAAAGGTTTTGATCTCGGCATCAATGATTACATGAAAAAACCCCTAAGCTTAATTGAAGTTTGTGCAAGAGTAAAACGATTAATTGGAGCGCCTGAAGCTAACAATAAAACAATCCAAAACAAAGGAGTCATCATCCAACAACGCTGTGTCGGCGTGGTCATTCCTTGCTATAATGAAGAAAAAAGATTGATCCATAAAGAGTTTACAGATTTTATAGATAAGCATTCAGGATATCATTTGTGCTTTGTAAATGATGGCAGCACCGATAAAACACTAGAAGTTTTAAACAGTTTAAGAAACGAAAGAGAAGACTTTATTACGGTCCATAATTGCGAGAAAAACAGTGGGAAAGCAGAGGCTGTAAGACAAGGGATGTTATTGATGTCTAAAAAAGAAGATTTGGATTATATCGGGTTTTTAGATGCCGATTTGTCTACAGACCTCACCGATTTTGACGATTTAGTGTCTACCATAGAAAAATCTAACTACATGATTGTAAGTGGCTCTAGAATACGTAGAATGGGTGCCAACATTACCAAAGAATCTGCTAGATCTGTAATAAGCTTAGTCATAAACTTTATGATCAGAAAAATTCTTTCTATGGATTTTAAAGATACTCAGTGTGGCGCAAAAATATTTCATAAAGAGGTGATTGGAATTTCATTTGATGAAAAATTTGTAACACAATGGATTTTTGACGTTGAAATATTTAGAAGAATCACTTTACATTTTGGCTTAAAAAAAACAAAACAAATACTTTGTGAGCAACCTTTAAGACGATGGATTCACGTGGATGACTCAAGGTTGTCAATGAAAGATTCTATTAAAATTGTGGGGCAATTGGGGCAAATTGCTTGGTCTTACAGACGTAAAAATAAAACAGTGTCAAAACTAAAAAATCTCTACAAGAGCAAGACTGTTTCTATCTCAGAAATACAATAAAAATGAGTATGAAAAAAGGAATCATAATCGTGTTTTCTAACAATGAAAAAGAGATTAAAGAAACCCAATTTGAGAAGCTTTTAGACACCGATGTGGCGGAGTTTTGTTTTGTTAATAATGCTAGTAACGACAACACTTTAGATCAACTAAAAGACATTAAAACTAAAACCTTTAACAACATATCTATTGTAGATATAAAAAAAAATAAAGGCACAAAAGCTGCTATTAAAGCAGGTGTCAGATATCTGGTTAATAATCAAGAACTGAAGTTAATTATCTATTTAGAATTTTATAAAAACAACGACTTTGTCAACTTAGAATATACGCTCAATATTATTATTAATAGTGATCACGAAATAATCAAGCTATTTACAAACACGAACCATCGAAACATTTTACAAAATGTGTTTTCATCAGAACAGCTTATTAAGAAATTTAAACGCGCTCTACCTAAACAAAAAAGCCTCTCAAAATGAGAAGCTTTTTGTTGTTTAGTGCGGGCGGGGAGACTCGAACTCCCACTCCTTGCGGCACTAGATCCTTAGCGTAGTTCTTTATGAGTTCGTAAAATCATAAATACATTAATAATCAGTTTTTTAACATATTTTAATATTCAAAACAGTTCATAATAATTCATAAAAAAACACTATTTGTTGTACCTATGTTGTACCTAGAATTTGTATCTTTGATATAAATATTCGTATGTATGGCTTCAAGTATAAAGGTACTACTTAGAAATAAACCAAACAAAGAAGGCTTATTTCCTCTTGTTATTAGAATAACCAAGGATAGAAAATCCACGTATTTATATATAGGCTACTACCTGAATAAAAAGTATTGGGATGCTAAAAATAGAACAGTAAGAAAATCTTATCCCAATTCAACTCGACTCAATAATTTAATAGCTAGTAAGCTTGCCGAAGCCAATAAAACACTCCTCAATTTAGAAGCAGAAGACAAAGTCGTTTCGTCTAAAAATGTAAAAAAGGAAATAACTAATCCCCTCAGCAAGAAAAGCTTTAACGAAATCTCGCGAGATTTTCTTAAAGAATTAGAAGACAACAACAAACTCACTAGACTGTCATCAAATAAGCCACTCGTAAATCATGTCATCGAATTTGCAAATACTGAGAGCTTAAAATTTCACGAAATTGACGAAGCTTTTTTGCGTAAATTCATGACCTTCTTAAAAATAAAGAAAGGAAACTCCCAACGCTCTATTATTAATGCACTTATTTTGATTCGTACCTTGTACAATAGAGCTATTAAAATGGGAATCGTTGACCGCAAGTATTATCCTTTCGGGACAGGGAAAATTCGTATCAAACTACCCGAAACTGAAAAAATAGGGTTGTCGATTGAAGAAGTAAGAGCGATGGAAACATTAGAAAACCTCACACCACAAGAAGAACACGCAAGAAATATTTGGTTCTTTAGTTTTTATTTGGCAGGAATGCGTGTCGCTGATGTGTTACATATTCGTTGGAGCGATATTTATGATGGACGATTACATTACAGAATGAATAAAAACGACAAACTTCTTTCGTTAAAACTTCCCGCGAAAATTTTACCAATTTTGAAAATTTATAAAGCTGACAAAGAACATAAAAACGATTTTATTTTTCCCGAATTAAAACTCACAAATCTAAAAGACCCAAAAGCTGTTTTAGCAAAAACAAAAACTTCTAATAAAAAATTCAATAAATACCTTGCGGAAATTGCGGAAAAAGCAAACATCAATAAAAAATTATCAATGCATATAAGCAGACATACTTTTGCGCATATTGCTGGCGATTCTATACCTATTCCCACACTTCAACGCCTTTTTAGGCATACCTCAATATCTACAACGGTAAACTATATGAGTCAGTTTATTCACAAAGATTTTGATGACGCTTTGGATAGTGTGGTGAATTATTAAGAAGCTGAATTTTCCGAAATTAGTTGGGCTAATTCCAATTTTAATTTAGGTACATGATTAATAATGATTGACCATATATTTTCATCGAAAATATTATCATACAACCACTTCAAAATTCGATTATCCATACAACAACTCTTTGTTTTGGTTGATTGCGTTAATTAAAATTGGGTTTTTTAAAGCCTGTTCTTCTACTAAATCAATTTCTCGTTTAAACAACTTTTTCAGTTTTTCTTTAAAGGTCATATAATTTCCAAAATATTGAGCCAATTCAATTTTATGAAAACGAACGAGAAAATCTAAATCACTACTCTCGGTAAAACTCTCATTTGTAGCAGAACCAAATAAATACAATTTATCTACCTTATGTTTTTTACATAAAGATTGAAGATCTTGTTTGTTTTTTTCAATGGGTATCATTTTTGAAAGATATTTAAAAAATCTCTATAGTTTAATTTTTGAGACAGTCATCACATTGAAAACTCGGAATATCTATTGAAATTAGGGAATAAGCCAAGTTTCGTGGCATTGTTGAAATAGAACAACTCCGAAAAAGAGTTGTTTCCAGTTCAACAATTGACAAACACCATCATTTTTTATTTTTTTTATTTAATTTTTAGGGCGTTCCCCAAAGGGTCGGGCTTTCCGTTTCAATCTTTTTGCTTTTTATTTTAGCTAACAAAAAGGATTTTCGCTTCAATCCCTAACGCAAGAAATAACCACTTTGAAAAAAAGAGGTTATTTCTATAAAGCGGATAAAACACATTCTAAAATTTTAGACACAAAATTTCAGAAAGAGTCTTGGTTTTATGCGTTTTTGAGTCGAGAAAATTTAGGAAATCACAATCTTTTGAGTTGGATCAAAAAAGAGAGAAAAAACAGCGTATTACTCATCATCATTTTCAATCATTTTGTTGTCACCTTTTCCCTGCAAACTTTTGGCATTTTGAGGACTGATGATGTTTTTGCCCAACTTTTTTTCCAAATTTTCACGAGCGACTCCTGCCACACCACCACCTTTTTTGGCAACAAGTTTATTTTGATTAAAAGTTTCTGGTTTATGTTTTTTAGATAATTCGGCAGTAGAAACTTCGCCCAACATATTTAGCACCAACTCCAAATTGGTCATATTATCCCGCAAATTTTCCTTTTTCAAGTTTTTGAAATTTTTATATTGTTTGGTAGAAAAACCACTCCACGCTTTGGTAATTTCATCGGTCAAAATAGCATACTCCAAACCTTTTTTAACGCCTCTATCTTCCCACTCGTCCGTCAGTTCTTTACGAACTTCAATACTTTTTAATCGCTGATTAATCCAATTTTTGGAATACCCTTTTTTGAGATAGGTTTCCATAGCCCTATCAAAAGCTAGTTCAGGGTCTTCGGTTTCTTCAATTCGTTCGTAACCAACCTTTGCCAACCAAACTTTAAATGGTTCAGCTTTGGGCGAAGGAATGGATTGAATAAGGCGTAAAAGTTGTTCTGTATCTGCCACATCTGTCTTGTAAAATTTTCCATCAGCAGATTGCATTTTCAGTTGACTACAATTTGTAGCCAACTGACTTCCTTCCTTTTTTAATCGGGTTTTTAGTACGCTCCAATATTTTCGCGGATTAGGGCTTTCTGTTAATACCCCAACGACATCAACTATTGAAAAATACCACTTTTCTTGCTCATCATTCCAATGAACACGAACTTTCTTATTGTGAAACAAACGGATGGCATTATCTTTTTTCATATCTCAAATTTACTCAATTATATTACAAATTATTGAAAAAATAAATACCAATTTATGGAGTGTCTTTAAAATGCTCAAAAAAGGGTTTCCACTTCAATTCTTAACGCAAAAACCATGTTATTTAAAGCCTCAAAACAAAATGAGCCGATTAATTTTTGTAATCGGCTCATTTTTTATTTACATTTGAGCCGAATATATGATATAATCGGCTCATGAATTACAATTGGCAACAATCAGATTGGGGAAACTTTACTTTTTCACTACAAGAAATTGAGGATATTCTCTATATTTTCGCGGAAAAAGCAGGGCATTTAAAAGGCTTATTACAAGCCATGCCCAAAAAATCGCAGGAAGAAACCTTGATTGAAATACTCGTTTCAGAAGCTCTAAAAACTTCAGAAATAGAAAATGAATATTTAAGTCGAGAAGATGTAACCTCGTCTATTCGTCATAATCTAGGCTTATATGAACCCAATAAAGATGTGAGAGATGTTCGTGCTAAAGGCCTGGGGAAATTGATGACCGAAATTCGTCGAACCTATAATGAACCATTAAGCGGAAAAATGGTAAAAGAATGGCATACATACCTTTTTACGGCTCAAACGCATATAAATGTTGGCGAATGGCGAACGCATACTACACCAATGCAAGTGGTTTCGGGAAGAATAGACAAACCAACCGTACATTTTGAAGCACCGCCCTCTAGTGAAATTCCGCGAGAAATGAAACGGTTTATCGAGTGGTTTAATGATACTGCACCAAACGGAAAACATCCTATTAAATACGCTCCTATTCGTTCTGCTATTTCACATATTTATTTTGAAAGTATCCATCCTTTTGAAGATGGTAATGGACGAATTGGTCGTGCTATTGCTGATAAAGCTTTATCTCAAAGTGTGGGTTATCCATTATTATTAAGCCTCTCCTCCACCATTGAAAGCAATAAAAAAGCCTATTATGGAGCGTTGGAAAACGGACAAAAAAGTAATGAAATCACGCCTTGGATGATTTATTTTACGCAAGTGATTGTCGATGCGCAAAAAAATGCAGAAGCTATGATTGGTTTTACATTGAAAAAGACACGCTTTTTCGACAAATACAAAAGCAAATTAAACGAGCGACAATTGAAAAGTATTAACAGAATGTTCCAAGGAGGTACAAAAGGTTTTGAGGGAGGAATGACAGCAAAGAAACATATAAGTATTACAAAAACCTCTAAAGCAACGGCTACCAGAGATTTAAAAACATTGGAGGAATTAGGCGTTTTAATTGTTCGTGGAAGTGGTAGAAGTACGCATTATCATTTGAATTTGGATTGTTAAGTTAAAATAAGGAAGCAGAAATAATCCATTTCACAAAGTTTTACCAAACATTTGCAAAACCTATTATTTCTTGAAAGCGGATAAAACACATTCTAAAATTTTGGACAAAAAATTTCAGAAAGAGTTTTGATTTTCTCAGTTTTTGATACAAACTCTCTAAACTCAATATTGTACTACAAGAACATTCGTTTTTCCAATATTATTTATACATTTGGAACAAGAGAAGGCTCCAATCTAATCTACTAACAAGAAACCTATTTACTGGATTTCCCACGTAATAAATTATTTGAATACTTTCTTAGAATACCTAGGTCAAATAAGCTCCAATATTTGGAAGCTAAAGGACATAAGAGACTAAAATGGAATATCCGAGTTATTTATAATAACCAGCTTTTAAAATAATAGATTTAGAGTACCATAACAACTAAATATTGAAAGGATTACTTTTAAAATTAGTATCGACGCTCAAAATCTAAGGAAGTATGAATTCGGGAAACAAGAAGGTGAAAAGAATAGCGATTGCATTTGAGATGACTGCTTCTGAATTGTTGTCGTTTGATAAATAAGATAATTTTAAATAGTACTATTTAATGAGTAATGTAACATCTATAGTTAGGTCTATTAGAAATATAATGAGAAAAGATGAAGAGTGGAAATTATCACGAAAATCATATAAAAGTCCACTGCCTAAACATCTAAAATGGCAAAATTGGGCTGCTGATGAAAATGGTCTAACAGGGGATGAATTAATAACATTTATCAACGATGAATTATTTCCAATATTAAAAACAATTGAGCCAACAGAAACAGACCAATCTGTAATTGTAAAATCAGTTTTTAATGATACTTACAATTACATGAAAAAAAGAACTTTGTTCCGTCAAGTAGTTAATGAAATAAACAAAATCGATTTTTCAAGTAGTAATAAAGACAGGCACATATTTAATGATATATATGAGTCAATTTTGAAAGAGTTACAAAATGTGTTTTCATCAGAACAGCTTATTAAGAAATTTAAACGCGCTCAACCTAAACAAAAAAGCCTCTCAAAATGAGAAGCTTTTTTTTTGTTTAGTGCGGGCGGGGAGACTCGAACTCCCACACCTTGCGGCACTAGATCCTAAGTCTAGCGTGTCTACCAATTCCACCACGCCCGCTAAACATGCCTTATAATAGGGCGCAAATATAAACAATAGTTTATAAATACAAATAGTAGATAGAAATATTTATTTGAGAGGTTTTTCGTAGATTTACATTCACAAATTTAAAAACTATGAATTCACTACAATCTTATCTCGACTCAAACAAGGATCGCTTCGTTCAGGAGTTATTTGAACTTCTTAGAATCCCATCAGTGAGTGCGGACTCCACCTACTCTAAAGATGTGTTTAAGGCAGCCGATTTTGTAGCTGACAGTCTAAAAACAGCAGGCTGTGATGCCATAGAAATTTGTCAAACCAAAGGATTCCCTATTGTTTATGGCGAAAAAATGATAGATCCTAAGCTCCCAACAATTTTGGTATATGGTCATTATGATGTGCAACCCGCAGATCCTATTGAACTCTGGGACGCCCCAGCCTTTGAACCCATCATCAAAAAAACCGAACTCCATCCCGAAGGTGCCATTTTTGCACGGGGTGCTTGTGACGACAAAGGACAAATGTACATGCACGTCAAAGCCCTTGAATTTATGACCTCAACAGATCAATTGCCGTGTAATGTTAAGTTTATGATTGAAGGCGAAGAAGAAGTTGGGAGTGAAAACCTAGCTGAATTTGTCAAAAACAATACCGCCAAACTAAAAAATGATGTCATCTTAATTTCGGATACTGGAATGATTGCGAAAGACACCCCTTCCATCACAACAGGACTGCGAGGCTTGAGCTATGTAGAGGTTGAAGTGACAGGGCCAAATAGAGATTTACACTCTGGAATTTACGGCGGAGCGGTCGCAAATCCAATCAATGTGTTGGCAAAAATGATTGCCTCCTTACATGATGAAAACAACCATATTACCATTCCAGGCTTTTATGATAAGGTCGAGGATTTATCTGATGAAGAACGCGCAGAAATGGCAAAGGCACCGTTTTCGTTAGAAGACTATAAAGATTCTTTAAAAATTAATGCCGTCTATGGCGAAAAAGGCTACTCAACCAACGAACGCAACTCCATTCGTCCCACACTAGACGTGAACGGAATTTGGGGCGGCTACACGGGCGAAGGTGCAAAAACCGTTATTGCGAGCAAAGCTTATGCAAAAATATCAATGCGCTTAGTGCCTAATCAGGATTGTGAGGAAATCACACTGCTTTTTAAAGCTCATTTTGAAAGCATTGCTCCAGAAGGAGTGACTGTAAAAGTAACTCCACACCATGGAGGTCAAGGCTATGTAACACCCATCGATACGATTGGATATAAAGCTGCTGCGATGGCTTATAAAGAGACTTTTGGGACTGCACCCATCCCACAACGTGGCGGGGGAAGTATTCCTATTGTGGCCTTGTTTGAAAAAGAATTAAAGAGTAAAACTATTTTGATGGGATTTGGATTGGACAGTGATGCCATCCACTCCCCTAACGAACATTTTGGACTTTTCAATTACTTTAAAGGAATCGAAACAATTCCTTTATTTTATAAATATTTTACAGCACTTCAATCTTAAATTTTAAAACAGATTGTAAGCTACTTACCAATTACTATTTTTTGAGAGAACACTTTTTTGTCTTGCGTAATACGCACAAAATACGCCCCTTGAGGAAACTGACTCACATTTAACGCTGTGCGTTTTTTAGTTAAAACTTCTTCGAGAACTTTTTTACCCTCTATTGAAAACAACTCAAACGTTATATCGTCATTCAAAGCATGATCGATATTGAGTGTGGATAAAGCAGGGTTCGGATAGATTGTAATCGAATTTAATTTGAAAGTCTCCGCATCTAAGGATGTGAAATCAACACAAGAACTTAATTCCGTACAAGATCCTACAGTCACTTCAACAGCGTAAGTGCCACTTGCTGTGGGAGAAAAAGATTGACTGACTTCCGATGTTAATGGAAGGTTTGTACTGCAGTCAAACCATTGATAGCTGGCATTGTCCATATTTGAGGTTAAAGCTGTAGAACTCATCGTGAGTGAATTGTCAACAGAAACCAAACTCCCTTTAGTGACCATATAAGACATAATCAGTTTTGCAATCTCATGAAAATAAGGCAAATCCAACGTACTGTAACGATCTCCAGAAGAATGGTAGTGAGGCGTCTGATCGCTATTTTCCCAAGACTCCCCCATCAATACCGCAGAAAATCCTTGATCCCAAAAACGTGCATGATCACTAGCTGGCGTTCCAGGGTTCACCACATTAACGTTTAAATTAAAACCATAGGTGGCTAACAAGCCCACTAAGTCATCTTTCATCCCTAGAGAATTTGCAATAGGACGCACATCAATATCAAAATCATCGTCGTCATCGCCATCATACCCCATCATGTCAATGTTTAAAACGCCCAATATGTTATCCCCATTGTTACTGGCCTGCGTGGCATAAAAACTAGCTCCTCTAAGTCCAATTTCTTCTTCATCCCACAACGCATAAACCAGCGTGTTGTCCATACATTGGGTCGATAAAATTCGTGCAACTTCTAAGACGGTTGCCGTTCCAGAAGCATTGTCATCTGCACAATAGTCTGCCTTTGAATCGTAATGTGCACAAATAATATAAATATCGTTTGGATTGGTTTTCCCTAGCTGCGTTGCAATAATGTTGCGTCCATTGATATTAAAGGCTTGATCATTGACTGTTAAATTATCCATCGCATTAAATTTTTCAACTAAATAATCTGCAGCAAGGTCATTATTGGCTTCCTCTCTATTCAATATAGTCACGGTATTCCCACCAACATTCGTTGCGACTTCGCCCGTAAATTCCTGGACCGTTAAACTTAAAGCATCTAAATTAACGGCATTAATGAGGTCTAATTCTGTTTGAGCAGACACATGACTCATCACAGAAAAACAAAGGCTTAAAAGTAAAAATAACTGTTTCATAACTTTAGAAAAATTGGTTTATCAAAACTACATAAATATTAATAAAACTCTGATTAATATTCTATTAAAATGCACTACATGAACCAACTAGTCCCATCAGACTTTAAATACTTGATTTGAGTTGACTGCTTAATTTCTTGGGCATATTTTGAACCACCATGGCATAGCTATGGTCAATGAGTTCAAAAAGAAACTGAGGTGGAAATCCACAATTACTCAGATAAATGGTGTTCCAATGCCTTTTATTGGTGTGGAATCCAGAGTGAATGGAGTCATAGTCGTTTCGGAGTTTCTCAGCATAATCAGGGTCACATTTTAATGTAATGGACGGCTTTCCTTCTTCCCATGCTTCCAGTGGACACAAGGTAAATATTTTTCCTAAGACCTTATATACCAGGGTATTTTCATCAAAAGGAAATTCTTCAGTTGTGTACTCTTTTTTTAAACAAAAGGATTGGATGGCATCAATTGTGATCATCAGAGTTTTGGAGTTTCTTTATCATATAATTTGTACAGAATCGGCTTGCTAGGCGAAGCATCATTTTCAAAAGGTGCAATTAATATGTTCAAAATATACTTACCATCCAACACTGAGTTAGGTACATAAATCAGTTCCGTGATCGTCGCATCCATGCGCATTTTACCCTCAACATTCCAAAAAGCTTTATGTGCCAAAAGCTGTCCATCGTCCTTTTCTTTGTCCACACTTGGCGTATCAACTAATAAATGCTTCACTCCCTTTTCTCGGAGATAAATAGCAGCAGCTTCCGTAAGGTAGGGCGGATTTGTATGTGCGTATTGTCGGCTTAGTTTATCGGTTGTGTTGGGAAGTGTTCGGATCACCACCGCTTCTCTTTTTTTATTTCCTATTGCATAACGCAATTGTTTTTCGGAAATAATAAAGTCGCCATTTAAGGATTCTGGAACCACGGTTATGACTTCCGCCACAAACAAAAATTGGGTCAAACAGGCATTGATCGTATAGACTTCTTCAGTAATATGCCCCACACATTCTGTGTGCGTTCCGTGTGCATGCGGGTTAAATTCGATGGTGTTAAAATTAACCGCAGCACCTTCTTTGACGCTTCCAGTCCATCCTTTTACTTTGGCTGGATAAATCTTGGGCGGTGGCAAATACCATGCATTTACATTCTCAAAGAA
>Ga0209533_1001409_pt1 | contig 22511 bp, 19 predicted proteins | sample COG_04_FD_184748 | JGI IMG/M metagenome (GOLD analysis project Ga0209533, IMG submission 184748) | Pelagic Microbial community sample from North Sea - COGITO 998_met_04 (SPAdes) (version 2) | ecosystem: Environmental > Aquatic > Marine > Neritic zone/Coastal water | place: Helgoland, sampling...
TGTTCTCCAGCGCGCAGTAGAACGATTCGTCCGCGCCGTTCACGGCGGCAATGTCAATGATTTCGTTGGGTTTGAAAACCACAACGTTGGGCCGTTTCAGTTTCTGAGAACTCAACCCCAACTCCTCGCGGGTCACCGGGATTTGCTTTAATCCTGCCGTGGTTTCGAACATTGCCTTGATGGCCGCTCTTCTTTTCACCTTCTTCTGGCCGGGGCTGGCGGCCTGAATGTCGTTCTTCATGGCGGTTCGGGCGGCGACCGTCTTGGCATCCGTTTTCAAAGCTCTTCCGTTCGCCACAGGCAAAGTCTCTCTCAGGGCGGCGGCAAGGTCGGCGGCAAGCTCCATGTCCCATCCGTCCTCCGTGTGACCGCTATCACTGTAGAAGTAAAATCGAACATAACGAGCTTTAATTTCCAGCCACTGTCCTGTGACGGTGTTGCTGTTTCCCATCACATCCGTTGTTGAACTGGATGGGAAAATATATCCTCCACCAGTTCCATATCCACCATTTTCTTCAACGAAGTTTAATGACCAACCTGTGTGTGGCTCCGGTATATAAAGTGTGTTGTTAATTGTGTATTCCCGTATTTGATACAAGAATGTGGAGAGGACCGGAGCAATAGTTGAGTTCAAGTGTCCTGTGGAAGAGTTCAAATTTTTGATATCATCACTTGCAAGAATTCCGAGTCGGTCATACTGTTTTCCTTCGTATGTCTCAAACGCAAAGTTATTGAGCTTGATTTTAATGTGATTACCTAACCCAGCATCAAATGTGATGGCGCGATACAACATATTGGAGTAGTCGGCATTCGTTCCACCATCATCGGTAAACCGATGCTTGCCTCCCGTCAATACACTTGGGTCCGTCAGTACAATTGGGTCGGCGTAGGTATCGGTGCTGTGGATATAGTTAAAACGACTTCCAAGGCTTGACGTAGTCATGTCTTCCACAGTTACCATGCGGGTCACTGGAGTCGCCATGTTTCCGACAGCGTCCGTTACGGTGTAGGTCAGCGTGTAGGTTCCAGCCGTACTTGTGTCCACTGTTCCAGACATTGTCACAGTTTCCCCTCCATCAGTTCTCGCCCCCGCATCCGTGTACGCCGTATCCAACTGGTGGGTCACTGTCGCATCGCCGGTCAGCGTGATCCTCGGGACCACAGTTACCGTGCGGGTTGCATTCCCGATTCCGTTAGCGTCCGTGGCGGTGTAGGTCAGGGTGTAGGTTCCAGCGGTGCTTGTGTCCACCGTTCCAGACATTGTCACAGTTTCCCCTCCATCTGATGTCGCCCCGGCATCTGCGTACGCCGTGCCCCTCACAAGGGTCACTGCCGCGTCGCCGTTCAGCGTGATCACTGGGAGGGCCGTTGTGTCGGCGGCAATCTCCATGTCCCACAAACTAGGACTCTGACTGTCACAGAAGAAGTAAAATCGAACATAACGAGCTTTGATTTTCAGCCACTGTCCTGTGACGGTGTTGCTGTTTCCCTTTATATCCGTTGTTGAGTTGGATGGGAAAATCCATCCTCCACCGGTTCCATAACCACCGTTTTCTGTACTGTACAGCTGTCCCCAACCGTATCCTATATATGGTTTTTGTGATTGATACAAGAATGTGGAGAGGACCGGAGCAATGGTTGAGTTCAACTGTCCTGCGACGACGCTATTAGAAGTTGTTGTATAAAGATCTGTAATATCATTACTTGCAACAATTCCCAGTCGGGATAGCATTCTGTGATTGCCGCTCTGTGTTTGCACATCGAATTGGAAGCTGTTGAGTTTGATTTTCATGTGATTGCCCAACCCAGCATCAAAGGTGACGGCGCGTGTCTTCTTAACCAAAAAACCGTCTGGACCACCATCATCATCGGTAAACCGATGCTTCCCTCCCGTCAATACAATTGGGGCAACGAAAGTAGTGTTAAAGAAATAAGTTTTTGTTGTTCCCCCCACGTCAAAACGACTTCCAAGGCTTGTCGTCGGCATGTCTTCCACAGTTACCGTGCGGGTTGCAGTCCCTGTAGTATGAGCTTCCGGCCGTTCGTCCGTTGCGTCCGTTGCGGTGTAGGTCAGGGTGTAGTTTCCAACCGTGTTTGTGTCCACTGTTCCAGACATTGTCACAGTTTCCCCTCCACTTGATGTCGCCCCGGCATCTGTGTACACATCACCCAACACGTGGTGCACTGTCGCATCGCCGTTCAGCGTGATCACGGGGGGCGCGGCGTGCACAATTACCGTGCGAAATGCAGTCGCTGTCTCTCCGACACCGTTGACTGCCGTGTAATTGATTATGTAGGTTTCAGCCCTCGCTGCGTCGTAGGCTGAAACCATGTACGGCGTTGTCACAGTTGCCCCTAAACTTGTTGTCACCCCGGCATCTGTGTACACATCACCCAACACGTGGCGCACTGTCGCATCGCCGTTCAGCGTGATCACGAGGGGCCCGTGCACAATTACCGTGCGGGTTGCAGTCCCTGTGTTTCCGACACCGTTGACTGCCGTGTAGGTCAGCGTGTAGGTTCCAGCCGTGTTTGTGTCCAAGGCAGTCAACCCTCCAAGCGTTGTCACAGTATTCTCTATATGAGCCAATTCTCCTCCAAGCGTCGCCCCGGCATCTGTGTACATATCACCCAACACGTGGTGCACTGTCGCATCGCCGTTCAGCGTGATCACGGGGGGCAACGGACCGTACACAATTACCGTGCGGGTTGCAGTCGCTGTGTTTCCGGCCGCGTCCGTGGCGGTGTACACAGGGGCGCTGTAGGTTCCAGCAACACTTGTGTCCACTAAGTCCTTTAACTGGTCAGACATTGTCACAGTTTCCCCTCCACTTGATGTCGCCCCGGCATCTGTGTACACATCACCCAACACGTGGTGCACTATCACATCGCCGTTCAGCGTGATCACGGGGCCTGATGTAGATTGTAGCGGCGCGCGCACAATGATAGTGCGGGTTGCAGTCCCTGTGTTTCCAAACACGTCCGTTGCCATGTAGGTCAGGGTGTAGGTTCCAGGCCAGTTTGTGTCCACTGTTCCAGACATTGTCACAGTTTCCCCTCCACTTGATGTCGCCCCTCGTCGCCCTTGCCCCTCCCCTCCGTTCACCCAATGATCGATATCGTTACCTCCCACGTACATGTCCACTGTCGCAGCGCCGACCAGCGTGATCACGGGGGGCGCGCGCACAATTACCGTGCGGGTTGACGCAAACATTTCTACTTGCCACTGCGGCTGTCCGGGTGCTTTGGCGGTGTAGGTCAGGGTGTAGGTTCCAGCCGTGCTTGTGTCCACTGTTCCAGACACTGTCACAGTTTCCCCTCCATTTGATGTCGCCCCGGCATCTGTGTAATTATCTCCCTGGTTTAGGTAGACTGTCGCATCGCCGACCAGCGTGGTCATGGCAGGTTCATAGTCTTCCATTTGCCACATTGTAGATTGTAGCTTGACTTAAAGTTAAAGTTTGTACAAAAGTGTTTTTGTACAAAAGTGTTTTTGTACAAAAAGTGTTTTTGTTTTTGTGTGTTGCGTGTTTTATTGCTAACAAAAGAAAATAAGTGGTCTTATCAATTCTTCTTTGATCGTAAATACACACGTTAAAAGTCTGTGCCATTAAAAGTCTGTGCCACCGAGAAGCCTCAGCGATCGAACAACGTTCATTGTGCGTCGATCAACGTCCCTCACCCCCTCGTCGTGCCCGTGGTTCAAGTGCGTCTCTCTCTCAACCCGGTAGCAGTCAAGGGCGGTGCGTAGTCCCTCCATCGTTTGTGGAATATCTTGTTGCTTCCACTCGTGGAGGACGAGCACAAACGCCCCAAATCGCTGGGCAAAAGTTTCACCGCCGTCGCCGCCGTCGCCGCCGTCGCGCCACAACGTTCGTGCAGACCGTACGCACCGTTGGCCCAACGCATCGTCAGGCTCAACCAAATTGCTCGGATGCGTCGACATGAGGGCGGCCGTCAGTAGCAGCCGCACGCTCTTGTTCGTGGCAGTAGGCACGTGGTAGGAAGCTAGTGCCGTTCGAGCGGCGGCTATCCCGGTCTTTGACAGCATGTACCGGACGTGCTGTTCAAACGTCAAAGATGTGTTGAACATTCTCAGAAAGATCGCAGCCATTTGTGCGTGGTTCGCTTTTCTGAGACTGTAAGTGCTTGATTTTTTTCTTTATTTAGTTACAAAGAAAAAAAGAAAAAAAGAGACAATACCGAGAAAGATGGCATCAAAAATCTACATCGTCGGCATTGTATTTTCCTCGCTTGTCATTGTCGGTTGCCTTTCTTACATTGTCGGGCAAGTGCTTCGGCGCCGCAGCCGGGTCCAACAGCGCCGACGACGAGTGCTGCGCGAACAAATAGAACACAACGTGCGGGTCACCGAGTCGCTCGGGCCGGCCGCTCCCAAAACAGCGCGGTGCAGCGACGAAGTGCGCGTCGCCACAAAGGCTGGACACTTCAACAAAAATTTACCGGGAAACGTTGTCGTCCACACCAACGACACCAGCCTGAGCGTCAAGGGCGCAGACTGGACCCAATACCTCAGCAGAGGCGATCCGGTCAAAATCGGGGCGCAGCTGTTCGTGGTGTCTCTCACCGGCACGTTTGAGCACACACGCGGGGTAACCAAGGTGCCGTTGGACGGAGTCCTGCGCGGCCCGACGGCGGAGCACGTCAACGCGTACACATGCCACTACGTGGCTGGGCAGGGCCACGACTGGATCGGCCCGTCTCAGGGTTTCATTGGCTACCGTAGGGGAGACGGTGATTGGACACCGGGAAAACCTCCGCCGTCCCACTCGTGGTACAACGCGACCTTTGTGGATGAGTGCGGTCTGCCACCCTCGACCCGAGCCAAAGGGTAGCCCGTTCACTCCTCCCACATCTCCCACTCACTTACGTCCAACCGTTCCGGTGTCCGCACGTTCACTTCAAGCCCCGGCATGTCGAACACCTGCAGCGTGCTGGCACCGTTCCCCCGAACGATTTCGTGCACGATCTGCCACTGGTCGTTCGGCGTCGTCGGCGTCGTGATCCACCGAGCCGCGGACGACGCGGTGCGGACCAGTTGGTACGCGGTTTTGGCGTGAGGATACAGATTCCACACCATGAGAGCTGTCGTCGTCGCGGCGGCCGCCATCGTTTGTTACTGGGCCAAGAAATTTCTGGCGCAACGAACTTTTTTTTCAGGTGTGTTGTCGGTGCACGGCGACTGACCCGTCCCGGCTCGAGGTCAGCATGAAGTGCGCCAGCGGGTGAAACGCGATCTGCGTGACCGCCAGACGGTGGTGCTTCACCATGTGCGCCGGCTCCCGGTCGATCAGAAAGCCGTGCGACCCGTCAAAGCAACCGACCACCAAAGTGTTCATGTGCGTGGGGTGCCGCCGCAGGGCGGTGACGCCGGCGGGAGCGCCCTCGATGCTGCGAAAGCACCGGCGAGTTCGGACGTCGACGTAGTTTACAATTTTGTCTTTGCCGCCGGAGACAAAGAAGTGTTCGCCGACCCACTCGACTGCCGCCGCGTTTTGAGTATGCTCGGTTATCGTCGCAATGCTTTGACGGCACCGGGGGTCGAGCAACCGAACGCCTTGGTTGGCGCCGCACGTCGCCAGCAGCGAGCGGGTGTCGTGCCAGGCCACTTTTTTAGTGTCGTAGCCGTGGTCCCGTTCGAACGTGTGCTCGAGGGTAAAAGCACCGGTGTCGAAGACAAAGACATTCTCGCCCGCCACCGCGAACTTTCCACATGTCGGCGAGAACGCCACGTCGAACAGCCTCTGCTCGGTGGTAGCCTCACACACTTCGTTGAGCGACCTGTTGGCGTACAGCTTGACCTTGCCGTCCACGTGGCACGTCAGCAGCCGGCTTCGTTCGCGGTTCCAACGCATTTTTTGAATCGAGGTGTCCGACCCGGCAAAGACCAGTTCAAACTTGAAGCTCGAGTCGTACCAAGTGAACTGCCCGTTTTGCGAAGCCGTCAGCACGTACTCGTGCTGCGGGCCAAAGCACACGTCGTTCACAGAGGAATGAATTTTGTTCATGAGTGTTCGATGCTTGTGAACCGGGAGGATGGCCCACGCGTCCAGGGAGCCGTACGCGGCGGCCGCGCTCAGGTAGCGGTGTGGGTGTCGCTGCAAGTGTTGGTGCACCCGTTTGAACTGGTGTGGCAGGCAGTGAAGGCGGCGCTCAATCATGTGCACGAGGCGGTGGTTCACCTCGATGCGACTGTGCTGCGTTTTGATTCGGCTCACCGTGGCCGTGCCCTGAAATTCACGAGTTCGAATGATCTTTACTTTTTCGAAACGCTCCTGGTTCCGACGAGGTTGTGATTTGCGTTTCATTGTCTTTCAGCTGAGTTGTTGAATTGTTGTTGTTTTTTTTTATTTGTCTTTGATGTCGTTATTGATGTAGACTCGATTGATATTGCGAACGTTTCGCATGCCCTTTGACGTGTACTCAGCCAATTTACCAAAGTCCGGGTGTTCAAATTCCGGAATCGAACGGGTTTTATAGTATTCTCTAAGCCTGGCGTTCGGTAACTTGGCCAACACCATTTTGTAGTCTTCGTCGTCATTGTCGCCGTCGTCGTCGTCGTTTGTGCAAGCGTCAAAATTGTGGTTGTCGGGCGTCTCAAAGGCCGCCGAGGCCGCGGTCGCGCGGCACTTGGTCCTCCTGGACACGTGCCGAAGGATCGGTGGGGCACACAGGCTTCCCACGAAGAGCAGGGTCGACAGAATCATGGCGACAGGCAGATGCCCGGTGCACGCGAGTATGACAACCACAACGAGCAGTACTGAAAAGGATGTGGTGACAGTGGATCCACCTCTCATTTTCTTTTTGTTTTTTTTTTAATAGTACAACAATAAAAAAAAAACAAGGACAATATGTCGACGTCGATGTTGCCAGAGACGAATTTGCCAGAAATTTTGCGTTTCGGCGTGATAGGAAAACCGGTGGCACTGAAGCGCCACCGATCCACTGCCCACGGCCACCGGTACGATCCCTCGGCCAAAGACAAGCAAGTGTTCATGTCGAAGGCACGAGAGTTTGCCCCGACAACACCGTTGCAGGGGGGGTTGCGGGTCGATCTGCAATTCATTATGCCCCGCGCCAAAAGTCATTTCAGAACCGGAAGATTCAGTGGGCTGCTCAAAGCCTCTGCACCCGTCCACCACACCAAGACGCCCGACCTAGACAACCTAATTAAATTTGTGCTCGACGCAATGAACGGCGTGTTCTACGGCGACGACGCTCAGATCGCCGAAATCAGGGCCGTCAAGCAGTACAGTAAAACTCTCGAGGGGCACGTGTACATTCGTTTTTTTAAGCTTTGACCGAGTTCTTCGGTTTCCGTTTTCTTGTCGAGCGGCGCAGCTTCGGTGTCGGTGGCAGCAGATCGATTTGCAAGTCGCCGTCCCCCCCGATTTTCTCAACAATTTCTTGCACTCGATGCAAGATTTTGGTGTCATCATCCTTGGTTTCCTCCTCGGTTTTGATCACGTCGACCTCGTCGACCTCGTCCACTTCGTCGACCTCGTTGATCATGTCGACCTCGTCAACCTCGTCCACTTCGTCGACCTCATTGATGACGAACAACGCATTCTCCATGTCCTGGGCGATCGGATGCCTTTCAAAGTCACCGTCGACGCCGTCCGCCAAGCGGTTTTCTTCTTCGGGTTCCGAGGACAAGTACATGTCTGCCCTCGTCATGTCCTCCTCGTCCAACGATTGAGTGGCCACTTCAATGCTTTCGTGCAAAGCCTGATACACAAGTCTTCTCATGTGGTTCTCATCTGTGGTTGGTCGAATATCGTTCATGTCGCGCCTCAGCACACTGATTTGATTGTTGATGCGCAACATTCGACTGAGCACGTACAAAAGTGTCACACCGTACGCCACGGAAAGAAGCAGAGTGGTCGAGTTTGGTTTCATTTTTTTCTGTTTCTTTTTCTTTCTTTTTTGTTCTTTCACAAAAAAAAATAAAAAAAAAACAAAACGCAACCACGCTCGACCACATTTTTCTTGGCACAAGGACAAAACATAAAAAAGAGCAGAATGGAGGTACAAACCAGGTCAAATTACCGAAGACGGTTGCGTTCTTTCACAAAACTTGCTCTACCAAGGGCGGCGCACACCATTCAAAAAAGCTTTCGGCAGTATCTTCGACTTCGGCCACAGAACACGATCGATCCGATCAGCATGGCAGACTTGCGGGACAGCGTTGTTGTCTTCAAGCAGGTGGACGACGCCGGCAACGTGACCGGGTTCGACGCAATGATGCTCGTGCAGTACATTCTTAGTTCAGGGAACACCACCAATCCGCTGACACGAAAGGAATTTGCGCTGCCCGAGATCGGACGACTGCAAAGGATGCTGCACGGGGTCGGGGTCGACTCAAAACTTCGCACACTGCTTCCGCACGTGAAGCGGCTGAGAAGGGATCGCATCGAAAATCAGAGCATGATGGATTTTTTAGAGAACGAACTCGGCGCCGCCATTACCGCCGCCATCGACAGCGCCGAAATCAACGCGTCGTTCGATTACGACACAGCCCAAGAAGCCATCGTGGCTCAGACGTACCCCCTGCTGTCGTCCATCATGTTTCGTTTGTTTCGCTTTAATGCCTCCAGTGTTCGGTCAGTAAAGGCTCGCATGAGGTCGATCATTCGGACGCATCGGAAGTTACGTCGGTACGACTACCAGCTGCTGCGCCTGCTGGTGAACTGCTTGGAGAACGCCTACGTCATGCAGCGAGCGACGACGTAGACCGCTTGAATGGAGGTTGGAAAGCAGGGAAAGCTTTTGTACGTGCGACCCCGTAGGATAAAAAAAAAATGCAAATAACACGGGATTATAGAAAGAAGTTTATGTATAATATTTTCGACTTTATGTTTATTCTTCGTCGTTTTCATCGGGCGACTGGTCCCCGTCGTCTTCTTCTTGCATGTAATCTTCGTCGTCCTTGTCCTGATCTGCTTCGTCCTCCTCGCTGCCCGACAGGTCCTCGTTGGAGGAAAACATGAGGTCCTCGTAGTCACTGTCGACGTACCGTTCCGGTTCCTTTTTTAATCGTGTAGAACGCCTCCGTCCCTCCACGACGACAGTTCCGCCATCGACCGACTGACTCAAAATTTCCTGCAAGTCTTTACGAACGCGATCGTCGTCGTAGGCTTCGTCGTCTTCGTCGTGTCCCTCGTGGCCGTCCACAATGAAGTCCACCAGACTCCCCGCACTGTCGTAGCCGTCGTCCGATGCCATATCAGTGCTGTTATGTATATTTTGGTTTGTATGTGTCAAATAAAAAAAAAAACAACAAATCTCCACGCAAACGCGTCGCGGTCGTCCGATCGACCAAAATTATTTTCTTGCGTAATATTAAAAACACAACTTTTTCTCCCCAACACCCCCAAAAAAAAAAAAAAAATGACTGTTGCTGCGTTTGGACTTGTCGCTATAGGCGCCATGGACCATTTTTTAACCGGCGATTCTTCACCCGCCCAAACTACCTATTTTCGTTCCGCGCACCAAAAGCACACCAACTTTGCGATGGAACACAAACCTTTGCAAGCCTCCACCGGTGCCGGGCAATCCACCCAAACCTTTACATTGGCCCGCGAGGCCGATCTCGTGCACGAAGTGTACGTCCGCATCGAACTTCCGGAATTGACCGATGGCACCTACGTGGACCACGTCGGGTTTATGATGATCGAAAGTGCAAAAGTCAAGATTGGTGGCACGCAAATCGACAAAATCACCAACCACAGTTTGTTGATGTGGGAGGAGCTTACCCAGGGCACAACACCCCTCGGCGCGATGACCGGCAAAAACGGCACCGGTGCCGCGCGCACCTTGTACGTCCCCTTGAACTTCTGGTTTTGTAAAGACATCAGCTTGTCGCTGCCTCTCGTTTCCCTCTCGTTTCACTCCGTGAAAATTGAGTTGAGATTGGCCGACCTAGCTAGCATCACTGTCCGGGACGCGGCCGAAACTGCGGTCACCGCCGCCTATTCATACCTTGACAAAGTGTCCTTGGTGGCCAAATACATCTACCTTGACAAAGACGAGCGTACGAAATTCGCCAAAGGCAAATTTGAAATTCTTATTCCACAGCACCAGCACGCCAAACATCAGTGCGGACAAAAATTTGCCTTGGAGTTCAACCACCCCGTTTCCCAATTGATGTGGTGCGTCACCCCAACCGGCAACGACAACAGCAGCGCGTATGCTCAAATGACAGGTGCCCAACTTACTTTGAATGGCCAAAACCGCTTTACAGAAGATCTTGCTGATGATCCCGTGTACTTCAACCAAGTGATCCCACACTCGCACTACCCCAACATCCCCTCGTCAAACGTGTACGCATACCCCTTTGCCATCAACCCCGCTGATACCACCCAACCCTCAGGCACCCTTAACTTCAGCCGCATCGACAACGTTTCGTTCAAGGTAAATGGCTCAGGCACCGTCAACGTGTGTGGCCTTAACTGGAACCTTCTTCGCTACTCCGCCGGCATGTGTGGCGTCGTCTACGCCAACTAAGGAAACACTTCGAAGTGTAAACCAACACCGGTAACCCCCACAAAGGGCCTCAGGGACCTCACCGGGGACCAATAAAATTACAAACATTAAAATCACATTCCTTCGCAAACTTGCGTCGCAGCACCCATGGCCCCATTTGACGGGAGAGTTTGGTGTTTTGCCCCATCGTGCGGTAATCCCACTCGTCCGCTGCGTACGACACTCTCACATCGACGAAGTTCTGTCCGTCTCCAGACGCCTTGCAGACGTTGGCCGAGAAGTCACCGAAGTCGGCGTCATCCGCAATCTTCACGTTGGACATTGAGTTCAACATTGCCATTGAAGCAAAAAAGGAGCTTCCGTCGTCAGACTCCAAAATCAGCGTTTTCGATCGCTCTTTACTCATGCAAACACCAAAAACCTTTGTTCGGTTCCACGTCAAACTTTGCATTCCTGGCGGCGCGTGCTGTTCGCACTTAGTGGCGTGTTTATAGCGTGAACCTTTTGTGCCACATATTGTGCCGAATGTTGCGATGTTGCCGCAGACGTCACACGTCGGCAATCGGTTGTTGATGTGGTCATGCATAGCTCGCAGCGAAAGAGACACACACGTGTACTTAGTCACTGCGTGTTGGGCCCAAAACACGTGACTGGGGATGAAACGCGGGAGCCGCCGCACTACCAGCGGGTGCAAAGGAGAGGTGGGCTCGGAGGAGGCCGGTGGTTGCATTTTTTTTCTGTTTTGCATAAAAAAGTGTAAACTTGTTTACTATATTTTCCCTGGTCGCCCGAGTACCAGGAAAAATGAACCCATGATAATTTCCAGTGCCAACAAAAGAACAAAAGAATCATAGTAAGGACCCACACCCACCCACCCCCACCCTTCAAAGCTCCAGTTGGAGGAACAACAGACGAAACAACCCCTTTGCAGGACCCCATGGGTTCTTTTTTGATCCACCACACGAAAATTTTGCCGCTAACCTTTTTTTTTTTTTAACTTTTTTAGAAATGAGTACCAACAACACTAACCCACTCAAGGAGCGAAACAGATTGATGAATGTTATTTTAAACGACCGGAGTGCGCTGCAGTATTTACCCAAAAAGTTACAGAACGAGCTGACAAACGACAAAGCATTCATGACATCTCTTTTCCAACATTGTAAGGAGCCATTTAGGTTTTCATCTTTTTTCTTTTATGCGTCCGACGAGTTGAAAAACAACAAAGATTTTATCATGTCTGTCTTAAAACCCACCAATGGCAAGGCACTGAAATTTGCTTCCAAAGAGTTGAAGAACGACAAAGAGATCGTGTTGGCTGCCATGGAACAGTGGTGGAAGACACTTGAGTACGCTTCCGCCGAGTTAAAGAACGACAAGGAGTTCATGTTGCTTGTGATGAAGGGTCGTCCACACGCATTTGGATTTGCTTCTTATGCCTTGATGCACGACCATGATACCGTGATGGCTGCCGTCACCGAGTCGTGGGAGGTTTTGAAAGACGTTGCCATGAAAAGATACAACAACGATGACAAAGAAGTGGTCATGGTTGCCATCGCACAGAACATGCACGCTTTGGAACATGCTTCCGACCGTCTCAAGAACGACAAAGAAGTGGTCATGGCTGCCGTCGCACAGAATGGGTTTGCCTTGAAGTATGCTTCCGACGAGTTGAAGACCGACCGAGAAGTGGTACTGGCTGCTACAAACAATGATTGGTAGTAAAGTTAAAAAAAAAAGAGTTAACTGTTTTGACCGTTTTTAAGCTTGCTGAGCACTGATTTTCGAACAACTTTGAACGTTTTACCCTCGCGTGCCGCTTTGGTGCATCCACCAGTTCCATTAGTTGCAGAAATCGACATTTCTTATCACAAATTTGGCAAGGGCATAAATAAGATAAGGCAATAGTACAAAAGCAAGTTTTGAGATTCTAGTGAAAAGTAACCAAATTTTTGAATGGTTTGGTTCTCTTATTGTTTTTTTTTATTAAAGTTTAAAAAAAATATTTTTAAATGTCAAAAAACATCTCCAATTTTTATCCTTATAGCCTCTGCTGTGATGTTTCGACAGTTCCAACGATTCCACCGTGTCTGGTCGTCCTGTGCTCAAGTCGTCCTCGTCGACGACGCCTCCCAACTGTTCGAACGGCTCCTTTTTGCTATACCGCACCGCGACGTGAGAGTCGTCAGCGACCGAAGCCGACCGCACTCTCTTCGACACTTCTCTCACGTTCGATGGTGCAACGAGAAGGCTTTAATCAAAGACTCTCAAGAATCTCGCACGGTGCTGTTTCTCCTAAACCATGCCGCGTTGAACGAGCGGGTGTGCAAAAGAGCGTCGTCACATTTGAACAAAAACAATGTCGTCGTCGTTGCTCTGGCACTTTCGGTCTCACCGTCGCTGCTGCGACGGTTTTCGACCCGCGCCGTGGTGCACCTACCATCGATGTGGGGCACCGCTGCACCCACACAATTGATGCACCGGCTTCTTTGTGGTACGACCGTGCCCCAAAAAGGCGGACACAACGTCCACGTTTCCAACGCCGTGGTGGCTCTGTTAAGGCTGGCTCGTCTTCTCCTGCCGTCTTCACATCGGGCGATTTGCATCAGCCTGCGTGACCAGCAGACAACCCCCAACTTATTGCCTACCGTGGCAAAAGAGATGGGATTGCAGTGGCTGCGATGGCCATCCGCGGTGCAGAGTGTGCTGCCGAAAGAGAAGAAGGCGCGAGGGGAGACCACCTGTCCGTCGAGATTCACAACAGTGACGTGCGACTTTGTCGACTTCGCACGGTCTCGCCGCCGGGCCGCCGAAACGATGCGACGCAACATTTTGTCGCACTTTGCGCACGAGAACGTCCTGAGTCACCAAGACGTCTTGACCACCCAGCAACTGATCGCAGCAGTGGAGACGACAGTGTTGCTCGCGTGCGCACACGCCGCCCGTGTCGCTCTCACTCGTTGGTTGATTCTCCCGCGTACAGCGCCGTGAAATGGCGGGCCATCCGGTCGTACTCCGCTCGGTCGGACACATAGAGGTCCGCGATTTCCGGCACCAACGGGTCGGACGGGTTTGGATCGGTCAGAAGGGAGCAGATGGACAGCAGTACACTGCGAATTGTCAGTGCCGGACTCCACGCCTCTTTAAGAATGTCAAGGCAAATGCTCCCGTTGCTGTTGACGTTTGGATGGTACAGTCTTGTTTGAAAGGTGCATTTGGGTGGAATGAACGGGTACTCGGGTGGAAAGACAATGGTAAGAAAGAACAGCCCTCCTTCGTACACCGAATCCTTCGGCCCGACTACGCAGGCCTCCCATGCGTTCAAGCTGTTCTCGTCTTTGGGTCCTGCACTGAACATGTCGTTGCTTTCCCGCATCAAGTCGTGCCACTCTTTTTGTATTCGAGTCCCAGACATACTCCAACAGAAGCTTTGCTTGGCTTGTGGTGTTTTTTTTTTGCAGTTTTGATTGTTGAGCAATATTTTTTCATAACATTTTTTTGTGGACTTAAAAAACCTTTTCCCCAAAAATAGAACAAGCACATTTATATTTTTTGTCAAAACCAGGAAAGAAAAAAAAATCAAATGACTGACCAACAAGACGATGCATCACCCATGTTTAACCATGACTCTGTTGACTTTCAAAACTGGAGCTACTCCGATTTGAAAACCCGCAGCGGCAAGCAGGGAGGGCAGGTGTTCGTCAACGTGAACGAGAGCACGCGCGACTCTCCGCGGTTTCAACTTCCACAGGGCCGCGTCCCGTTTGGCGCCCGCGTTCCTCAGCAAGATGGTGGTTCTACTAATGCGTATCCGAGCCACAACATGGAATTCTCCGTCGTTCGTACGGGTGCCTTGGCCGAGTGGTGCAAGGCGGTGGACGAAAGCAATTTGAAATTTGTCGTCGACCAGCAACGCACGCTGTTTCCGAAAGCCAAGAACTTGACCGAGGACGCAATCAAGGCGTTTTACCGCACAATGCTGCAGCAATCGTCAAACGAGGAGTACGACCCACTCATGCGCATCAAGATCAAAGGCGAGACGAACGTGTACATCGCGCGTGGTGACGACATGGTTGAAGGCACCGTGGACGACATCAAACCTGGGTGCGAGGTGGTGCCGATCGTCCGTGTCTCAGGGTTGTGGTTCGTGTCCAAGAACTTTGGCATGACGCTAAGCGCCACGGACGTCCTTGTCTACCCGAAGCGTGCCAAACGCAAAGCGGATTTCAATCGCAGCGGTTTTAAACAAGGCAAGGTGCCCAAACTGTGCTACGATCAGACGATACCTGAGGTGGTTGACGTAGCCGAGGAACCCGAAGAGACGGAAGATTCAAACAACGTCTAAAATTACATGCAGGGTTCTTGGTGAAAAGCAAACAGAGCAGGTGTGTATAATTTTTTTCTACTCCCTATATAAAAAAACAAAAAAAAAAAGAATTTTTTTGATAAAACTAAAAATGTCCTCAGTTTCCAACGAGACCGGCTTTATCATCGGACTTTTATTAGTGCTTGTCGTCTTTCTTATTGTGTTTTTTGTAGTACTAAACTCACAACCCGAGAGCAAAGACACAGTTGTTGCGATGGCACCCGTCAAACAAATGCTAGCGGAATCCAATCAAAAACCACGCGTTCAATACACATCAAACAGGGACGAGGACGACATCTTGCCCCCGTCAAACTTGACAACCGATATTTACGATGCCAACGAAGAGCCTCCGGAGCGAGCCCTTTTGTCGACAAGAAAAGACTTTACATCGCAAGACCTCTTCACGTTGGCGGTGACCTCGGGTGGCGGCCAAGATTCGGTGTCGGATCTGGCGCGCAAAAGCAACAATGAGCCAATACTGTGGGGCCGTTCAAGTTACTTGTAGGGAAAAAATAATAAAAGCGTGTCAAACCAAGCATTGAAACAAAACACAGATCACAACAAATAAGCCAACGCCAAAATGTCGACCGCAATCCAGGAGTTTTGTAGATCTTCGTTAAAACTACGGGACCTGACACAGGAAGAGAAGGAAACTCGAGCTCCACTGAACCAGCAAAGGACCGACCTCAAGAAACGCCTGCACGAGGAAATGGAGAGCCACGGTGTCGAGTGTGTGCATCTGCATGGGGACGGCAAGTTTAAGTTTGCGCGATTTAAAAAGACGTACAGCTCTCGCGTGATTACGGGCGACATGCTGCGCACTGCGGCGGAGGCGGTCACCAGTCAGCAACTGACGAAAGCGGGGTCGACGGCTCTTCCTTGGCCGGAGGCGGTGACAAAGGCAACAATGGACAATTTGAAGGAACTTCGAACCACCGAGTCTACCAAGGTGGTGCTGTGCAATGACAAGCCGAGGCAAGTTGAGGACATTCCGGCATGCTCGGCCGAGGTTCAAAACATTACTGAGAACATCGTCACTGTGCAACGAGAACTCCAAAACGTGTCGCGGCGGTACTCTGACACCAAAAAGGACCTGCAGGCTACCAAGAAACAGGCATCGATACAAGTGGTTGAGTACTTTCGAGAGCACAACGCCTCATCGCAACCACTCCAACTGTCGTACAATGGAATTCGAAAACGGTACTTTTTGCAGCGAACCACGCGAACCAAAAAAAAAGCGGTTTCGGTCTCCGAGGTCAAACAAATGGTGACCTCCGCCGCCGCCCAGACCTTTGGCGAATTGGACGACGCTACAGCAGAAGATATCATGTCAAACCTCGTACCGTTCGCGGATCGCATTACATCCCAGTACGATGTACATCGCGCCCCGGAAGTTTCCGAGACCGTTGTACTCAAGAGAGCTTCCGAGAAGGAAGATTCACAGGATCTACTGGAGCCGCCTGAGCCGCTTGTGGCGGAGGAGAGCAGTGGTGAGAGAGAGTGAAAAAAGTAAAACATACATATACAAAGTCTGGTAATAAAAAATATAATTGAAATTTTTTTCTTCATTCTATTCTATTATGACGTTTGTATTTAGTCAGCTTGGATTTGTCGACAGGGAAAGATTGTAACGTTGCACTGCACTTCCGAAACCTCTTTTAAACGAAAGAATTAGCAGGTTGGGCAAAAATAGTCATATTTTTGCCTGAAACCACCATAGGCACCTGAAAAAAATTGAGGAAAATAAATTGATAAAATAAAAACCAGGATTGTATACTTTTGGCTAAACAAATTTTGCAGGGCCGTGTCATCTCATGCCCGTCGCAAAAAAATAAAAAAATTATGCAAAGTAATAAATTTACGCAACATATCTTGACCAACAAGTTCCAAAAAATAATGTGCGCAAAAGTATACAATCCTGGTTTTATTTTATTCAGGTGGTTTCCTCGAGATTTTTCAGGTTCTTAACCCAAGTTCTCACTGGTGAATATTACCACAATCGCGGCGATCAGAAACCTGAAAACTACTAGGTATCACAGGGACGTGACAAAATCTCAAACAAACGCACTGAATAAATTGATAATATCCCGGGAAAATATATAAAACCAGGATACGAAAACCAGGATACGTTGACTGTTGAAAATTAGAACACTCCAAACACTCCACAATGTCCGATCAATCACTTCACACCGGGTGGACACCGCGTACCGTGGATCCGGTTCACACGGTCCACACCCAGGGTGTGAAAAGGGTTAGGGAAAACCCCGAAAACCCCGAAAAAACAGAAGAACCAGAAAAACCTCAAAAACCCCAAAAAAGCCGAAAGACCAAAAAAACCCCGAAAAACCCGTTCTATATCACGAGCAAGAAGGAGCGGACCCGTCGCTTGGGCGGGTTTGACCTCGAAGGAATCTTGAGCGAAATCCCCAGCCGGGCAATGAAAGACATGTCCGACCGCACGCTCCGACGTTTCTCCCGTGCACTGCGCGATGCGGTGTGGGACAAGAAGGCGTTTTGTGTCGTGCACGAGTGCACTCGCGAGGAAGCCGTTGCCAAAGGGGCACTGGGCGGGTTCAAGCACGGTGAAAACGGTGCCGGGCACTTCTACTTTGAGCCCAGTGAGCCCCGACCGGAGTTCACCGCGGAGCAGATTCAATTGATTGGCGACCACACTGCCTGCTGCTACAACACAGGTCAGCCCTGCGCACAACAGTTGGACGACGAGTGGGACGGGGACCCTTGCGAATGTGCAATGGGCAGTGCCAATGGGTCCTACTGCTACGAAGTTGGTATTGGACCGGACACCTTTGAAGAGGAGTGCAACTGCTTTGCAATCAAGCCGATCTGTTCCCGGGTGGAACCCAGAATGGGATCGGATTCGTACCTCGAGTACATCTACACCGTCAAACAGTTCAAGGACAGTGTCGGAGATTTTGCATTGTTGGACGCCGATACGCTTGTCAAAGTCGGTGCGTTTTTAAAATCGTCGATGCGAAGTGAATTGAGCTACCAATGCAAAATCTCAGACAGTTCTGTTGTCTACAAACCTTACACTTTTGCACACCCAGGTTACATTAATGAGGAGCCCGAGCCTGCACCCAAGCCACCCGAGCCTGCACCCAAGCCACCCGAGCCTGCACCCAAGCCACCCGAGCCTGCGCCCGATGCACGTCCCCGAGAGGACTACGAGAATTTGTTTTGCTTGGACGAGACCGGGCAAACGCAGTTGTTGGGGTGCACCGTCGAAAAAATTTTGAGATTGGTCCCGAGTCGAATCTTGAAACGCATGTCCGACGAAGTTCTCGAGGAGGTGTCCTACCAGTTGCGTCGAGCCAGATGGGACAAAAGAGCCTTCTGCACTTACAGCCATTGCACCCGCGAGGAAGCCATCGCAAAGGGTGATTTGGGCGGGTACACGGCGGGCGCCTTGGGCACACACTACTTCTTCTTCGAGCCAAAGTCCTCCGTGGAGTTCACCGACGACCAACGTCAACTGCTGTCTGACCACACCGCCTGTTGCTTCATGAGTGGGCAGCCCTGTGCATGCGACGAGGACGACGACGATTACGAGCCGTGCACGCACCAGATGGGCGACGACCTTGGTTCCTACTGTTTTCAAATGAATCTCGGACCAAAGACCTTCCGATCAGAATGCGACGTCGACTTGATCGAGCCGAAGTGGGTTCGTACCTTAAAATCCGGGAACTTGAACGCCGATCGCGTCGACAATATTTACAACATTTATAGCATGGCAGAACTCAAACGGTGTTTAGACCTCAACACAATGGGTGTTGACGATTTGGTCAAAGTCGCTGCCTTCTTGCAAAACCCGGTTGGCGAACTGAGTGTTGATGTGTCTCTTGGGTATCAAGATGATGTTGGTGGTACTGTAGCCTACTACACACCGTACAAATCCAGTGGAAAAAGAAGTTAATATAATACATACATGTATACATAAAATCGCAAATGATAGGCTACTTGCTACTTGTACTGGTACCTGGTACCAAGTAGGTCTCTGGTGGGGCAAAAACATCGAAATAAAAACATCGAAATCTCGCAAAAACCAGGGGAAATTTTTTTTAGTAACACAAAACTTAAATAATTCTTTAGATTGTTTTAGTGTACTAATAATCAAATGTCGTACCCAATGAACATTAAACAGCACGGTTCGCACGTGGACGTGGACGAGGCACTTCGTACATACCAGATTTCGCAGAACGGGGAATCAAGATTTTCATTTAGTGCGGACAAAGTGGGAGAGGGGGGTAATAAAACTCGAGTGTACGGGGCAGAGGTCGCTGCAAAGTACGAGGGCGACCGTTTGTACCTGACGCTGTACTCGCTTCCGAACGGGGAACGATTGCTCAATCCGAAAAAGTTCTGCGTGCTGCGAGCGAAGAAGGAGATGTCAGGTGAAAAGTGCTGGGACGCCCACGTTGAGTTTGCTCGGTCGAAAGAAGGTAAGGGTACACATGTCGTAGCTTTTTTGTCGAGCGACAATTTGTCAAGTGAGGACTCTTTGTGTGCCCGATGCACTAGCAATTGCACTTACCGGCTAAGTGGCGAAAGTCTGTGCGCGAGGTGCGCGAAGCAGGAAGTGTGGACGTTGACGATGACGTACGAGGCCCGGCGTTGCATGTTTCTGCTGCACCACCAAATCAAGACAAACATCCACAGTTGTCGCCCCGACGGGTGGGTTGCAGACGCAAGAGACGGCACGGTGCTACAGGTTTCCGAGGAGATCGATCCGATTGAACGATCCGCCTACGAATTGGTGCCGTGGGTGAGTGTTCCCGGAACTACAACCATTGCGCAAAAGGTCGAGAGCGTGGCCGAGACACTGCAAAGTTTGATGATGACTTTTGTCAATTCAGCAAACTTTCGACGCAGTGGAGGAGCAGCGGCAGCGGCCAAGTTTCCGGTGCTTCCCGGCGTGCCCGACCACGTCCCGGAGACGGACGGTATGCATGCGTTGCGGTTGTTCAGGGAGCACGGCAGCGACCTAGATTTGCTACGACACTTGCGAGACGGTGTCTACACGTGGGACGGGAGTCGCTACAGCCTGAAGTTGGGGGGCTTGGTTGAGTCCCTGCCGAGCAGGGAGGGGTTCGCAGAGGCGACACAAAAGTTCAACGACCGGGTACGTTTCCCGCTGCACGACCTGGCCACCGATGACAAGTACAAGGTGGTACCGTACGCCGCCGGAGCCGCCCAGATTCCGGCGTGCCGAGCCTGCGGGCGGCCCCACTTGAGCCACTTGAATGGTGACGACACTTGCGTTGTCAAGTGTGAGGAGTGCCAACATGTCTACTGTGACACATTTCGCCGAGACACGTGGTGTGTGCCGGTGACCCGCGCCGAGGCCGTGCGCCACACCGTCGACGGGCGGTTTCCGCCCAACTTTGCCTTTCGGTGTGTCGGCTGCCGCTCCCGGGCGTCGTCCCCAGTCACGGTCCTCGATGTCGAGCGCAGTGACTTTGATCTGAGCAACCCCTACCTCCTGCGCATGGGCGACACGTTTCGGGTTGACAAGGACGCCAAGTTAGGTAAATACAAAAAGAAGAGACGGGTTCGGTTTCCGCGGGCGTCCGAACTTCTGGTCTACGAGGGAAAATTAGACGGCGCCGTAGTGGTCAAGTTTGAGTGCAAGAAAAAGAAGCGCAAAAGCAGCAGCGCTCAAAACGTGCGCGCGATCTGCCAAAAGATCTCGGATGGCGGCTTCAAACACTGCCGCGTCTTCGCCGGCGGACATTGGAGGCCCCTCGTTACCTTTGAGGAGGAGTGAACCGGCAAAACAATTGTGGTCTCAAGAATTGAAATTTACACACAACACTCTACCGTATCACAACACAACCAGGAATTTTTTTACAAAGCACCCACCATGTTCCTTGTACATTTCGCTTGCTATTGGGGTATGGTATTTTTGTACGACGAGACTCCATTGTCCATCGCCTCACTAAACAGTTTAAAAAATCAAGTGCTGTGCACGTTACCGTTGTCGTTCGTTGTGCCAACGTCTGTCGATACTCACTGGACTCAGTGGTTCTGGGGCCCTTTCTTGTGCATCGTACTCAGCGATGTGTACTTTTTCTGTTCTCACATACTGCTGCACAAATTTATGTGGAATCATCACAAGACTCATCACAGCGGTAAAGTACACGTGGCAAAATCGTTGGATGCCGATTTGTTGGAGCATTTGATATGCAATTTAGGATCTTTCGTGTTTCCATTTTTGTTCTTTACCCCGGGCGATGCGTTTGTGAATTTTTGGTCGGTGGCAAGTACTATCAACACATGTATTAGTCATGTCGGTCACCCAATTTTAGGTGATTGTGGAATTCATCTCTTGCATCACAAACATTTGAAGTGGAACTACGGGACGGGTTTTTACATGATGGATCGGTTGTTTGGTACGTACCGCGGTGTAGAGCAAATATGTACAAAATAATTTTTTGTTATTTTATTTTTTTTGAATGATGACAACCTACGTGAATCCTTGGCGGGCTCGTGAGTAGCCGGAGAAGCTGCCGTACTTCGTCAGCACCTCGTCGCCGTCGAAAGGGTCGACGATTCCCATCAAACTGCGCCCGGACAGCTCCACCTCGGTGTCGTCGGTCCACCGCACCCCCAAGTACGAGTGGAGCGCCGACTCGCGCCGCAGGAGGGCATGGGCCGCCCGAAACTGCTTCCTTGCTTGGTCGTACGCCTTGTCGTCTCGCTGCAGCTTCTTGCGCCACCGCCGGACGCTGCGCCGAACGTGCTTGGAGGTCTCCGACCTCGACGTGACCAGCGGTGTCGACAGGCCCCAAAGCCGCGCTCCCCGCCGCAGGGCGTGCGCCGTCACCAGCACCTCGCAGCACAGCGGGAGGCTGGTGTACGAAGCGGTAAGGGACGTCCAGAAGTCGACACGGGAGAAGCTCAGGTGACCGCACCACAGTGCGGCCCGGTAGGCCGTGGCGGCCGGCTCCTCCTCCGTGGTCAGCGTGCCACTTTCCGAACCTCGACGGTCGGGCTTCCGGTCCGGTCGAGCGACATACCGCAGCTCCGGCACCGGCAGCAAAAACATTGGGTCGAGGGACGGGGCGCACGCTGTGAACGACGGGGCCCGGGTCAGCGGAAACGTCAGGACGGACTTCGAGTCTCCCAGCGCGAGCCACGATCGCAGCAGAATGCGGTCCCAACCCCGGACCAGCCGGGCGGGGTGTAACATTGACACTACGTACCGCTCCCCCTCCCGGTAGGCCGCCACCATCCGCCGCACCTGCTCGCACGGGGGTGGAGCGACTTTCCACCGGCACCGGTGGACCTGAATGCGGTCCACGTAGGACCGGCGAGACGGCGTGTAGCTCACCCGAGTGGCGTAGGACTGCATCAGCGCCGAGGCCTCGGCGTCGTCGCGGGCACTCTCCCACACCACGACTCGGAGCTGGTGAGGAAACGCAGCCTTCTCAAACACGTCGATCAGTCCAGAGGCGTCCGAGGAAACCTCCGACACCAGGACAACCAGCATCGTCGCCGCCTCGGCCTCCATATCGTCCTGAACGGCCACCTTCTCCCCGCCCCGGCGTTGCGCCGCGGAGCCGCCGCTCGGTGAGAGCAGCACCCAGACCACCACGAGGACAGCCACGGCCACGGCCACGCC
>Ga0209533_1001413_pt1 | contig 22473 bp, 10 predicted proteins | sample COG_04_FD_184748 | JGI IMG/M metagenome (GOLD analysis project Ga0209533, IMG submission 184748) | Pelagic Microbial community sample from North Sea - COGITO 998_met_04 (SPAdes) (version 2) | ecosystem: Environmental > Aquatic > Marine > Neritic zone/Coastal water | place: Helgoland, sampling...
ACACGATGATTTAATCGATTTTAAATATGGTAATGATACTATTAAGCTAACTAATGATAATAAATATTTAGCTTCTGAATTATTATATGAAGCTTCTTCAATTCATAATTTATTTTTAAATCTTAAATATACTATTCATCAATTAATTATTAATAATATATATAGTTATTTTATGGATGATAAAATTCTTAAGTATAGTATAATATATTCTGATAAAAAAATAACTACTACTAATACTATCTTAACGGGATGGCATTATAATAGTAGTTTAAAATCAACCCTTACAAACCCGAATTACAAATATGATTATGATTTCTTAATTATTGATTTATTGTGTAATAACTTTGATATAGCGAACAACTTAAGTTATTTATTAACAACTGATAATAAAGTTAAAAAAGTTTGGTTTAAAACAACTGGTATATTTAATGGTGTTGCTTGTCAAACTATTACTGAAAATGATAGTAAAGATATTGCTAAATTAAGTGCTATATTTGAAAAAGATATAAATACTATTATTGAAACAAATATAATTTTTAACAATAATAAAACAGATATTACACCATTTGTAAATAAATATATGAATTTAATACACCAATTTAAAACTGACAATATTCTTGATAAAATTATTAATTCATTTGAATTATTTATTAATAATGTTTTAAATATTCCACATACTAGTGAAGAATATAAACAACTAAAAATATTTATAGAGATTATTAAACGATATTTTAATGCAAAAGTAGATTATATGTTATCCCTAGATAAAAATGATTTAATTGCTACAATTCATAGTAAAATGACATTAACAGGCGGAAAAGATAAAAAATTATCTCCAAATAGTCCTAAAATACCAAAGAAAGCTAAATCATCAAGTAAAACCCTTATTATGAATACTGATCCTACTACATTTGATGAAGAAGGTTATGAAATTACACCACAATATTATTCATCAACACATACAATTAGTTCATCATCACTTAAATCAATAAAAATTTTTACAAAACTTAGAAATTAACAATATTCTTTAAGTCTTCAAGTTCAACTGAAAAATATTATACTTGATCACAAGACACAAATATAATACCTAAACCTATTAAAATTATTCCTATTATTCCTATATTACTAATATGAAATTGATTTGTATATATACTATAAATTAATAACAAAATTATTTCTAAAGCCACAAAACTTCTAAAATAAGCAGGATTTGGACATATTTTAATTATATAATATGATAACAATATAACAACAAATACAACTATACTATATATATAATATTTTGGTTTATATAATTCGTCTAAATTAGTAGTATTATAATTAATAATAAAATATATTAATGCTATAAAACCAATTAATATTGTTGTAATAATTGGAAATAAAAACTTATCTGTCTTATCTGTCTTATCAAGTTTTTGAAATAATATTAATCCGGCAGTTACTACACTACGTAAAATTGCTAAAGGTATCCATATCATTTTATTTTAGCTTTTTTTAATTCTTCCCGACATTCTTTTATTTTTTCTTTAATCTGTTTTAAGATACCTTTATCCCTTAATTCAGTTTGATTTAATTTATCCATCAATAGATGCGTTAATTCTGTTTTAAATGTCATTTATTATTATAATTCACATTAAAATAATTATTCAGATTCTAATTCTTTAAGTTCTTTATCTAATTCTTGTATAGCACCAACTAAATATGCTATTATTTTAGTTTCCTCTAAAACTTTATATTTATCTTGTGTATTTACTATACTAGGAATTACTTGTTCCACTTCTTGTGCTATAAATCCTACAGAATCTTTATGATCTTTTATCCATTTAAATTCAACAGGATTTAAATTGCTAACAATATCATAACAATTTTCTAAAGTATTTATATCTTTTTTAAGATTTATATCAGAACTATGATATGTAGCAAAAGCTATAATATCAGCTGCCACATATAATTGATCATTGACAAATAAATTACAATATATATCAAGTGTTGAAATAACTCCTGATATTTCGTTGAATTCTGCATCAATACTAGGTTCAAATTGTTCTATACAAAATTCAGGTAATACTTTATTGTTTTGATCTAAATAACCAACACAAGGTATGTTAAATTTAATATTTGCAACTTTATTGCCAGTACCAAAAGATGCAGTAGTATCTAATTCTAAAGCAGTTGCAATTACGTGATTTAATTGATATTGAATACATTCTGCACCATCTATTACTTTATCAGCAGCAACTTTTAAGCTTTCAGCATTAAAATTAATAACATAGTCGTCAATAACATAGTCGTGAATAACATCATAATAAATTGAAATTCTTGATTTTGATACTAAATTAAATCTATATTGATTATTCATATTTTTTTAATCTATTACTAATATTTTTAATACTATCAACTATATACGCTATTAATTTATCTTGTTTTACAGTTTTAATTATTTTGTCATCTAATGTAGTATCTTTAACAAACTCAGGTAATATTTCTTCTACTTCTTGTGCTATAAATCCTATAGTTTTTTTATTATTATTTTTCCAAGTAAAACTTACAGGTCGTAATTTATTTATTATTTCTAATCCATTTGTAATATTTTTAACATTATTTTTTAATCTAATATCTGAAAAAATATTATTAGCAAAAGCAGTTATATTTCCCCTAACTTCAAGTTCACCTTGAATCGAAACATTATCATCAATAACTAAACCTTTTAAACTACCATTAGGATCATACCAATTATAAAATTTATCAGATATAATAATATTAGTAGGCTTGCTATTCTTTAGTGTAATATCATAATAACCAATGTTTGGTAAATGTGATTTAACTGTTATTGTGTTAGTGTTTAAAAAGCTTAAATTCCGGTTTTCTGATGCAGAATGCGATACATCTTTTGAAAGTTCAATACCGGCAGTTAAATTACTACCATCATTGTCATTAAAATTACTATGATCATCACTATTAATTTTATAATAAATTGTTAAATTTGGAGAATCAGTAAATACATTAGCACCTATTGTTACGGGCATTTTTTATCTTTGTAATACGATTTTTTAAAGTTTTAATAGAATCTACTAAATATGGTATTAGTTTATGTTCTTTAATCATTTTATATTCTCCTTCTTTTATTAAATTTGGAAAAATTTCTTCAACTTCATTTGCTATAAATCCTATTTCATATTCATTATTTTTTTTCCAATTAAAACTAACAGGTCTAAGTTTTTCTATCTTTTCTAATGAATTATTAATTTTATAAATATCATATTTCAAATTACTATCAGATGAAAAAGAAAATGAAGAAAATGCAGTTATATTGCTTTCAACTATTAAATCTTTTTTAATATATAAATTACAGTAATATACCGCATAATCACGTTCATCACCATAAAAATCAAAATATCCACGTGGATATGTATTGTTTTGTAAATTTGAACAGTTTTCAGTATTAAAATTAGTAATAACATCTACATCATCTGAATAATAATTACAAAGTCTAAAATTCTCTATATTTATTAACATATCTTTTATATCAATACAATTCGTAATATCAACTATACAAGGATGTGATGTATTATCTATTTTTTTGTAATTAATTTTAATATTTTCATTTGCATTATAACTATCAACAAGTATATCAGTCATATTTCTATTTCTTTAACAAAAAAAAGAATGATTACAGAATTCAACAAAAATTATTTTAATAATAAATCAAATTTAATAGTGTTTTCAAATTCTACAGTATTAACTAATACTAATTTTTATTATAATTTTATTTCATCAACTAAAAACGATATTAATATTCATTGTTTAAATCAAGACAACATTTACTTATCTATATATGATAATAAAACTATATATAATAATTATAATTTTATAGGTATTTTTACAAAAGAATATGATCACCATACAATTTATGAATATTTAGATTGTAATACAATTTATATTCATAAGTCTAATTTATATGTAGCTATTAATGATAAAATATTGCCTTTAATAAAAATTAATATTGAACCTATCATTAAAAGTTACAATTTATATTTTAATACTAATTATTCTATAAAAAACTTGAATTATATGCCATTCACTATGTCAATAAATGCTATTTATCCAATTCATATATTTAAAAAATTATGTAGTTGGTTATCAATTTCAGATATAGATTTACATTATCAAATAGCAATATTTATTGTTTTAGAAAATTTAAATATTGAATATTTAGATATTCAATATGAATTAAAACATTATAATAATATTCCTTCTTTAGAATATTTATATTTATCTGATATTTTTGATACAAATATAACAACTGAATATATTGAAAATATATCTGAAAATGCTTTAAAAACTATTAAATATAATAATATGATAATTAAACAAAAATACACAGGAGATCGTTATTCTATTATTGTAAATGACAAAGAATATTATAATAATTTAGATCCGTATGATCCTGTTCCATTTTATTATAACAATAAATTACACATAATATTTAATGGATTAACTCATAAAAATATTAATAATACTAAATGTCATCGTAAAATGTATTTAACAGATTTAAATAGTTTGATAGAATTAAAATATACAAAAATAATTGAAAAAAACTGGGTTCCTTTTATACATAATAATTTATTATATTTTATAACTTCTTTTAATCCTTTAACATATTATGACTATCATAATAATATTTTTATTACTAAAAAAAATAAATACAATTACTATCCCAAAGGTAATTTAATACGTTATAAAAATTATTATATTGGTTTATGCTATCATAAAGAATATAAAAATAATATTAAATATCAAGGTGTATTTGTATATTTTATTGATCCTATAACATTTGATATTATTAAAATATCAAAACAATTATTATTTAAATATTGCAATAATACACCTAATCCTACAATTAAATGTTTTGATCATAATGATACATTAATAACACTTAATAATATTATTGTAAATGTATCATCTACAATTTATAAAAAAAAATTAGTATATTCAATAATGCCATTATATATATATGAAGATAATAGTGAACTATACATAATTGTTAATATTCAACATTGTTTGTCTTTTATTTATAAATTAAAAATAAAACCATTTTAATCTGTCTTGAAATGCAAGATAACCAATTTCAAAATTTTCATCAATTACAAAATCTTGTATATCTTCTAACTTATTTGTATTATTTGTTGATTCAATTTTATTCGTTACTTTTTCAGTATTGTTTTCTTCTAAATTTAATGAATATTCATAATAATTTTTATTTGTAATAACATTAATATTATTATCAACATAATTAATTGCTTTTATCTTTTCATTTATTATTACTTTATTTAACTTATACTTATAATCAGCAACTGTTTGTTTTTCAAACTTATATATTCTAGATATACCTGAATTATTAGAATAATTTGCAATATATAAATTATATAAAGCATCTATTGTTATATTTGTAATTGAATTAAATGTGCTTGTGCTATTAAAATTTATAGTTCGTGTGCTATGTCTTAAATTATCTGTTTTAAAATGTTTAATATATTTATTATTATTTACAAAAAATATATCATTATTTAAACTGTGAATAATACTTGTTGGTTTATAAAGCAACAAATTAATACCATTAGTAATACTAGGCGTATCTAATGTATTATTATGAAAACCTTCTTGACCAACAACTACTTCTACATTTGTGCTATTTACAATTTTATATATTACAGAATTTTCTGTATGAGCTATATATATATCATTATTTGGAAGAACTGTAAAATTATTTGTAATACCACAATATACATTAGATATAATAAATAATAAAATCAATAATTTCATTTATTATGGTTTATAATATAATAAATTTGAATAAATTCCATCTCTATTAATACTAGTATTTAAGTATTCCCTGTTATATAATTGTAAATCTGCTATTTTACCATCAAATTGATCATATTTACCATTAAATTGATCATAGCCAGTTGTTGGTATAAATGTTAATTCATGAAAATCATTTAAATGATAACCTGTGGATGTGCTCGCCCCAAATATGCCTCCAAATATATATATTTTATTGTCCAGAACTACCATTGTATGCTCTGATCTTTTAGGAGGCAAAGTACCTAATATAATTAATTCGGTTGATGTAACTTTATCTGAATCAATTTCAATTTTATAAAAATCATTTAAATAACTGAATTCACCATTACTATTGCGTCCATATCCTCCAAATATATATATTTTATTGTCCATAGTTACCACCATTGTATGCTCTTTTCTTGCAGTAGGCAAAGTACCTGATATATTTAATTCGGTTGATGTACTTTGCTCTATATCAATTTTATAAAAATTATTTAAATGAGTACCTCCAAATCCTCCAAATATATATATTTTATTGTTCAGAACTACCATTGTATGTTCATTTCTTGCACTAGGCAAAGTACCTGTTATAGTTAATTCGGTTGATGTACTTTGCTCTATATCAATTTCATAAAAATCATTAAAATTACTGAATACACCATTAATACCGCTAAATCCTCCAAATATATATATTTTATTGTTCAGAACTACCATTGTATGCTGGTGTCTTTTAGTAGGCAAAGTACCTGTTATAGTTATAGTTAATTCGGTTGATGTACTTTGCTCTATATCAATTTCATAAAAATCATTTAACCATGAATTAACACCAACACTATTGATTCCATATCCTCCAAATATATATATTTTATCGTTCAGAACTACCATTGTATGCTGGTGTCTTTTAGTAGGCAAAGTACCTGTTATATTTAATTCGGTTGATGTACTTTGCTCTATATCAATTTCATAAAAATCATTTAAATGTCCTAACTGACCATCACTTTTGAGTCCAAATCCTCCAAATATATATATTTTATTGTTCAGAACTACCATTGTATGTCCATTTCTTTCACTAGGCAAAGTACCTGTTATAGTTAATTCGGTTGATGAAAATACCGAATATAGTCGTGAATGGATAGTATCAATATTAGCAATATTAACAATATTACTAATATTACCAATACGCAAATAATTAAGTGAATCTAATGAATAGTCATAACTATCATTACTATAATTATCGATATATATTTTAGTTGTATTTTGTTCTTCTAATATTAAATTATACCACTTATTTTTATCAATATAATCTTCAATAGTTGTAATTTTTGAATCTTGTATACTGCTTAATCTAAAATCATGTATAAAAAATTCTAAATTACAATTATTAACATTTGATAATGATATTAAATGGTAAGTATCCTTAGAATTAATAGTGTTTAAACAAAAAGATATACTTAACAATTTAGTATTATAAGAATTTTCTAATTCTAAATATTCATTTTCTTTAAAACTCACATAATATTTATCATATATTATTTCACTACCTTCGCTTTCAAGTAATTTATAATTACTATTATTATTTTCAGCATTATTATCACCAAATCTATATCTTATACTATTAAATTTTAATATTTCATTATCATAATATATACCAGATAATAAATTACTATCTATTAATAACTCATTATATAATCGTAAATCTGCAGTTTTTACGTTTTGTATTACAGAATCAGAATTTGAATTAAATTCTAATTCATAATAATTTGAAGTATTATAGAATAAAGTAGACCCAAAAACGTTATCAATATAAATATCATATTTATCTGCATTATTTTTAGCTAATACTAAATTAAACCATTTTATGTCTGTTCTCGGAAATAATGATATAGTAGCCTGAGCCTGAGCCGGAAATGCAACATCAATTTCAATTTTATAAAAATCATTTAAATAACCAGTGAGTCCATCTCCTCCAAATATATATATTTTATTGCTCAGAACTACCATTGTATGCTCTGATCTTTTAGGAGGCAAAGTCGTATCAGAATTGTCGTTATTAATCCGTTTTGATATAGGTGGATTTAAAGTTACATCAATTTCATAAAAATCATTTAAATCTCCGAACTGATACGGATTAACACTAATGAGTCCAAATCCTCCAAATATATATATTTTATTGTTCATAACTACCATTGTATGTCCAGATCTTGCAGTAGGCAAAATCTCAGTCTCAGTATCAAAATCGTCATTAATCTGTGTTGATGTACTTTCCTCTATATCAATTTCATAAAAATCATTTAAATATCCAGACACACCAACACTATTGATTCCAAATCCTCCAAATATATATATTTTATTGTTCAGAACTACCATTGTATGTCCATGTCTTTCACTAGGCAAAATCTCAGTCTCAAAATCGTCATTAATTCGTTTTGATGTAGGTGGATATAAAGTTACATCAATTTCATAAAAATCATTAAATCTACTTAATACACCATCACTATTGAGTCCATATCCTCCAAATATATATATTTTATTGTTCAGAACTACCATTGTATGTCCATTTCTTCCACTAGGCAAAGTCTCAGTCTCAAAATCGTCATTAATTCGTTTTGATGTACGTGGATATAAAGTTACATCAATTTCATAAAAATCATTAAATCTACTTAATACACCATCACTATTGAGATCTAGTCCTCCAAATATATATATTTTATTGTTCATAACTACCATTGTATGTCCAGATCTTTTAGGAGGCAAAATCTCAGTCTCAGTATTAAAATCGTCATTAATCTGTGTTGATGTACTTTCCTCTATATCAATTTCATAAAAATCATTTAAATATGAACTAACACCACTAATGCGTTCTAGTCCTCCAAATATATATATTTTATTGCTCAGAACTACCATTGTATGTCCACGTCTTTCCCCAAGCCAAGTATTCCCACTAATTTCGATTGGTTTATATACTACATTGTACGTAAAAATATCTAAATTTATTATTTCATCTGAACTCGAAGATGACAGTATAAAGTGGAGTGATTTTAATGGGTCTCTATTCTTATATATTAGCAAATAATTATCATCGATTACATCGCTTTGGTTTATGTTAAACCAAATACTTAAGCAACTTTTTATTTCTGTAGTGGGTAAGCTAATATTAGTGTTAAAGTTTATAAAATAATTATTAACAACATAATCATCAGACTCACTATCTAAATTAAACTGAGGTAAAGGTAATTCAATATATTCATTCTTTTTAGGTTCAATATCTCCATTAAATTTATATTGAATAAAATTTTCTTGATATACTGGACTTTCACTAAAATCTAAATATTTTCTAAAATTATTTTCACTAACTTTTTTGTATACCTTTAAATATCCTATTTTACAATGTGATTTAAAATTGAAAGAAGGATTTATATCCTCTTTTATAGCAGCTTGTAAGTTACCAAGATTTAAAGTAATTTTATTTAGAAGTTTAGTGTTATCAGTGTATTCTGTTTGTTGAAGTTCAGTTAAAAAATTAAACAAATTTTCAATATAATACCAGTTATTAATTATTGGTGCAGATTCAACAGTTATATCAGTAGCTGTAGTTACAGTTACCAAGTTTGTTTTAATTACTAATTTAGAAGTTGAATCAATCATAAGAGTTAAATATACTTCTTCAGCATCATTATATAATGATAATAAGTGATTATCAGGGTTATTATTAAGTAAATAAAACCAAAAACTTATTTTTTTAATTGTAAAATTTATTTCATCATTTTTTAAAAATGTATCACTGTTTTTATTAAAATCAACATTGTATTGATTAAAAAATGGTAGGTTATTATCATCATACTTTAAATCAAATATTGATTCTGCAGGTAGTTCTACATTTGGGTTATACGCAAATTTATAAATCAGCGAGGTAGCTTGTACTTGTAAAGGTAGTGCAATTGGAGGAAGTAAGTATGGTGATTGTTTTTTTAAAAGACTAGGTCTTGAATAAAATACAGGGCTATCATCTATAAGAGCTGAACTTGATTCTTGATCATTAATATTACTAAATATAATTATATTACATTTTTGTTTTAAACTACCACTTATAGTTAAGGTATAAGCACTATCATCAATAATTACGATAATATCTTTTAAATAATGAAATTCGCTAAAATTACCTAAATCAATATTAGTAGTAGTAGTAGCACTAATTTTATAAATTATTTTATTTATTTTTTTATAATTATAATTATTATTATTAGTAATGATATCTCTTGTAAAACTGGCATGATCATGTAAATATAATTCTTTACTGTTATAATCTTCTAAAATAGTAATCGTTTGAATATGGGTTACTCTATTGTTAGAGCTAATTTGTATTAATTTTTTTAAGGTATCATTGTTATCAAAGAAAACATTATTTTTAATAGTGATAGTAATATTATTTAGTGATCTTAGATATTTATTACTTACAGTATTCATAAGAATATTAATTCCATTATATATATACAAATTATTAGGTACAACATATGTTGAATCAAAAGTAATATTAATTGAAGATAGGTAAGAGAAAATATCTTTTATAATTAGATTACTTAAATCTAATTCAAGATCAATATTCGAATATATATTAATATTTAATTCATTTATTTCACTACTAGATATGGTATTTATACCATCATTAATAGTAGGGTGTGTATCAGGTAATAAATCATAATCAGGTTTATTACTAATAGTTGCTGGTATATTAATATCTATATCATTTTTTGCGCTAGTTTGTATGAATGGAATTCGTATACAAAGTTCAGGATTATTTGTACTACTATTAATTTTATATATTTCAACATCATAATTACTATCTGTGGAACTATAATATAACTCTGTTGATAATATATCAACTGCATTAATTTTATAATTATTTTGTGATGGAGTATAATATTCGCAACGATTTTTTGTTATATTTAAAAATGGGTGTAAAGTAAGTTCATTACAGTGTTCAGATTGTAATGAGACAAATTCGTTATAAGATAAATCAGGAGTAGTATCATAATGCACGTTACTAATAGTTATACCAGCATTTGTAACAAATTTATTAATATTAAGTTGTTCATTAGTAAAATATTCTGCTCCTCCGTCATTATAATAGTCACTAAATTTTATTTGTGCATTATTAAAATTATAGTTATTATATATATAATTTTTATGAAATTTTTTATAAAGATTTTTTAAACTTATTTCTCTAGTGTTTATAGGTTCTGTAGTTCCCGTAGTTCCCGTAGTTATCGTAGTTCCCGTAGTTCCAAATACAACTGGTGAACTAATAAAATTATATTGTCTAACTAGTGATAAACTATAATATAAAACATCACCTTTATGAGTATTCATATATATATTTCCTTTTAAATCTACACAACACCCTATAAATTGATTAGTTTCAAATATAGGATCATTAATGAAAATAAAACCATCATCTTTAATATCATATATACATAATGCAGTATGTTTAAATGGAACCATAACAATATATGTTGTGTTATTATAGTTTAAAATAGCACCTCCATTAAATAATTGTGTATTATATTCACTAGATGTAATTCCCGTTATGTCAATATATTTAAAGGTATTATTGGTAGTATTATATCTACAAATTCTATATTCATCGTAAGGAATTAAATATAAATAAATATTATGAAATAACATCTTACTAAATCTTTTAGTATGTCTCCTACCATTATCACGAAGATCTATATCAGCTATAGCACTACTAAATGTTAAGCTATCACCTGATTCTGTAATAGTACATTTTCGCATAAACTGACCGGTGTATTGTAGTAAATATACAGTATTACCATCAATATAACCATCAATATAACCATCTTGACTGGTATCATTAATTTGTTCAATATTCTTATTTTCAATATTAAAACTAAATGAATGACTTGACTCATTTTTAATTAAAAGTAAATATTTATTACGGTCACCGTAATAATATAAAAATACACAAAATAATTCTGAATCTGAGCCTACTTGTACTTCTACTTCGTCTAATATGTTAATTATATCAACAGTGAGATATACTGATGCAGTGTCATCATAATCAAAATCATAAATAATTAATGGTAAAAAATCATTATGCTTAGAATATGGCAATAAATATAATTTGTTATGTAATATAATTGAATTATTAAATTTTGAAATATTATCATTGTTAATGAAAGTATTTAAAAGAAAAGCATTATGAGTACTACTAATATCAATTTGTCTTATAATTGAACTATCTAAGTTAAGTTCTAAAATATATTTATGGTTATAAGGTATAAAATATACTATATTATTTTCAATTGAATAAATATTATTAATAAATAGTGCATTAATCTGATTACTTGTTATGAAGTCTTGTTGAAAATTAATTGTAGGATATTTAGTAGTGTATTTACTATCTAGATTAACGTCTAGTTGATAAATATCATTAAAAAAACTTTCATTGTCATTTCTTAAAAATAAATCAGCTATATATTCATAATCATAATCATATAAATGTGTTATTTCATTATCATTTAAATCTATATTAAAAATATTAAAATTGGTAATAGTTCCATTGAAATTTTCACTACCAAATTCAAAAATATCAAAATTATTTATATTTAAATTTGAGTTTAACGTATCATTGTCAAGATTAATAAATTTAGTATTTTCATATAGAGTAATATTCGAATTATCAATTATTAGTACAAATTTGTGATCAGAACTACAGCTAATTCTGTTTACCAAAGATTGTATTTGTATTTCTAATTCCGAAGCATCTGCTTTTAATACAATACCATCATCATTTGTAGAATTACTATATCTAAAGAATTCACTTAATACTTCAGGCAAGCTTTTAACAGTAAATGCTATAGATAATTTATTATCTGAAAAACTTTTATTTAAATATTTTATTTTGTTTGTAGGATCTTCTAATGTTAATATATTCTTAGATTGCCAATCATCATTACCACTATGATTGCTTAAATTAAATATTCCCCGTGTATCACTAATATCTTCTGAAAATTTATATTCTATAATATGATGATTAGTAAAAGTAATATTAGGAAAATTAGATTTTAAGTGTAATATAATATTTTTGTTAGTATTAGATACTTGAAAATTAGTAGTTCCTCTTGTATAATTTGTTTTATATATTTCACCTGCACCCACATCAATATCCAGATTAGCTATCAAGTAATATTCACTATCGTCATTAGGTGTGCTAAAAATATTAAAAGAAATAACATTAAAATTAGGTGCAATATCTAAATTAGGATTATTATCACTAATATCATATGTAATTATTCCTATATTAAAACTAGAATAAGGTATTAATACTATATTATTAAAGTTTGTACCTAGATCTGATAAAAATGCACTGCTAAATGTATAAGATTTGTCATAGTTATTTTCATTATATATTGATATATCAAAAACATTTATTACTTTTTCATTTAAAACATTATATATATATATATATTGTGAAGATTCTGGAATCATATAAATATATTGATTGTATTGAATAGCATCAGAAAAAAGTCTACTAATATTTTGAAGTTCAAAAATATTTTTATCATCATATGTTAATGATATAAAATTAAAATTAAAAGTTGTAGCTGTAATATCAATAACACCTAATTGTGGTATATTATAAGGAATTAAATATATTTTATTATCAATATAACTATAAATAGCTTTACTAAACTTTTTTTCAGTATAATAATAATCTTCAATTTCTATTGTTTTTGGTGTCGTGGTATTTATATTAAATTTAATAATTTTATTTAGATATCCTATAATAATATAAATATCAGTATTAACATTAATAGATACTACATCATTATCATCTTCTATATTTATTGAAGAATCTATATTAAATGATTCATTAAACGTATAACTAGTATCTAGTTTTGTAATTATTTTTCCGGATTTATGTATTAAATATATATAATTATTTATAATAAATCCATCTATATATTTAATTAAAGCTTTGTTCTGATTCCATACAGTTAAATTATTTGTGTCTGTAACTATTGATTTTTGTGTATTTGGTAATGACTCAACTAAGTGTTTATATATAGTAGAAGAGGTATACAAAAATTGCGTAGTAGGTTTATAATATCTAATTATTACTACACCAGAACCACCGACACCTCCTCCATTTCCTCCTCCACCACCATTACCTGTATTAGCACCACCATCAGCTCCGCCAACATAGTTTCCTCCTTTTCCATATGTAATATTTGTTCCAGTAATATCAACTTGGCGTCCAGGACCACTAACATCATTACCATTGCTGCCATCATTACCACCCGCCCCACCCGCACCACCACCTCCACCTGAATAAAATATGTCAGTACCCTTTCCTCCTGCATGTCCACCAGCTACATAATTAGAACCATTCCAAAATGTATTACCTTGAGTTGCAGAGCCACCTTCGCGGCTGAACGGCTGAGGATAGGTGGTCTGATCTGAAGAACCTGCCCTTCCTGCGGCGCCGCCACTACCTCCATCTCTACCGAAAGAACCTCCTCCTTTACCTATTAAATCTTTACCCTCAAATGATACTTGTGAATTATCAGATGCTTTTACAATATAACTGTCAGATCCTTCAGTATCAATACCACCACCTTGACCAACTACTATTTTATATTTAGTAGCTTTTTCAAATGGGCCTGTATTCACCATATATAAAAGTCCTCCAGCACCACCACCTCTGCCCGCATAACCGCCACCTCCTCCTCCACCAATAATTAATATATCACAATAAGTATCATATAAAAAATTAATATTAAGTTCACCTGTACCATAATTACCACTAGCGTTTTTAATTATAAAATATTTATATTCACTATTATTTATTGTTAAATATTGATAAACTGTAGCTGACCCATCATCCTCAATAAGAACATCATTTTTAATATTTTTATTTGCACTAATATTGACAATATTATTTCTATTTATATCATCTATTATATATGGTCGCCTTGGTGGTTCTGGTTGTTCTTCTAGTTTTAAATCAAGACCACATCTATAGATACTAGTCGAATCCTCTACAAATAATGAATGATGAGATCCTGCACTAATATGCGTAATATTTGACCCATTTAATGCATCAATTAGGGTTGGGAAATAATAATTATTTGTATCTCCGTGTCCTAATTCACCATTACCCCCATAACCACAACTATATACTTTTTTATCTTCATTTAAAAATAATGAATGTTCGTGTCCTGCGCTAATATGCGTAATATTTGAATTACCAATATTATATGTAATTTGCTGTGGTATCTTATTGTCACCACCTGTTCTTCCTAATCTACCATATCCTGTAGTACCACAACTATATACTTTTCCATCTTCATTTAAAAATAATGAATGCCAAAATCCTGCGCTAATATGCGTAATATTCGAACCTGCTAATGCATCAATTAGAGTTGGGACAGTATAGTTTGTTGCAGTTCCGTGTCCTAATTGACTAAATGCATTATAACCACAACTATATACATTTCTTAAATTATCTAAGAATAATGAATGTTGGTATCCTGCGCTAATTGCAACTATGTTTGAATCACCAATATTTTCTGTAATTTTGGTTGGAAAATTATAATTAGTTGTATTTCCGTGTCCTAATGCACCTAAACCTCCATAACCACAACTATATACATTTCCTAAATTATCTAAGAATAATGAATGATAAAATCCTGCGCTAATTGCAACTATAGTTACATCACCAATATTTTGTGTAATTTTCATTGGGTTTATATAATCTACAAAATTTGCAGATGTTCTTCCTAATTGACCATAATTAGGTGCTGTTTCGAATTCACCATATTTCCTATTACCATAACTATATACTTTTCCTAAATTATCTAAAAATAATGAATGTTCGTTTCCTATACTAATATCCACAATAGGTGTTGGACTTAAATAAATAACAGATTCTAAATCAATACCGATATCAGTTATTGTTTCCTCATCGATACCATTTTTAATTGGATCATTATTATAAAAGTCATACGAATTAATTAAATAAATATTTTTAAAAATAATACGTCTCTCCCTAGTTAAATCTGAATTAATAAATGTTAAATAACTTTTTGAATCAATATTTAATAAAAAATATTCAGAACTATCATCAGCTTCATAAAAAGGCGTATAAGTAACGGAAGTAATATTATAACTATTATTAAAATTATTAATGTTATTTATAATAATAGCTTCTATTTCTTGATTACATTCATATTGTGGTATTACTAATAATTTATCATTGTGTAAAATAGAAGTTTTATTTAAAATATTTGATTCAAAATTAGCACCAAATTTAAAATTATCAAATACCATTTAATTTATCTTCTAGTTCTACTATTTTATTATTCAAATATTTAATATTATTAACTAAATACGGAATAATTCGTTCATAATTAATATAATTATAATCAATATCATTCATTTCAATTCTACATTTTGCAACCGCCTCTGGTATTATTTCTGCAACTTCTTGAGCTATAAATCCAATATCATCTTTATTTGCCATTTTAGTATTGAATAGATCAGCTTTCCATCTAAATTTAACTGGATTTAATTTATTGATAATATCAATACCATCATTATTATTAAAAGATGTAATATTCATCTTAAATCGTTTATCTGATATATTAGCAAATGCAATAATATCACCAGTTGTTTGAATACCACCGTCTTTTACAAATAATTTAATATTATCGATATCAGGAGGTTTAGTGTTTATACCTATACTTTTATTTTGAAGTGAAAATACTAATAAGTCAGCTTCATTATGATTTTTAAAAAAGGTGAAAGCTTCTTTTGTTGTTATTTCAAATTTTATTTTATCAGGAGCAAATTCATCATGAATACTTAACTTTTTTTGAATTAATATATTACCAGTTTTTAAACGACTATCTCCAGGTGTATCAACATATAAAACATCTAAATATTCATTTGCCACACGATCGTCTTGTCTTTTATCATCATCTGTAGTATTGCCAATATAAATATTTGGCCAATTCTCCGCAGTACGTGAATATGTTATAATGTTGTTAAATTGAAATTGACCTGCAATAAAATCAAATTTAGTAACAATAAGTTTATCACATTCTATAACTAACTCAGTGGTATCATAATATATTATATTTTTTTCTACACTAGCACTAGCACCATTTTGATAACTACTAATTTTATTTCCTTCTAATTTAAAATAATTATCATTGTTTCTTTTTTCGTAAACTGTAATATTAGACTCGGTTAAGATAATATATGGTTCATAATTAGCGCTAGGACTATCTCCTTTAATAATAATATTATTATGTATTTCTATTCTATTCGTACCGTCTAACTTAGATATATTATGTACTTTTAAGTTATTACACTTAGTAATATTTGCATTACTGGTATTATCATAAAATAGTATTTCACCACTATCTTTTCTCTGTATAGTATTAATATGTAAATCAATACCTTTTATTTTACCATTAATATCTATTTCACTATTACCTTCTAATTTACCTCTAATACTACAAATGGGTAAAGGAGCTAAACTGGAAATACTACTAGCATATAAATTACTTGTTATAATATTAGTTGTAGTTTTTATCTCACCACTAATGTCTATTTTACTATTACCGTCTAATGTACCTTTAATACTACAAAGATCACCATTAATACCTTGAATACCTTGAATATTAGAAGCATATAATGTATTACTAGTAACTTGATTTTCACAATTTATATTTTGTGTTGTAGTAATATTACAATTAATAGTTATAATACTATTACTTTCTAATATACCTGTAATACTACAAAGATCGTCTCCAATACCTTGAATATTAACAGCATATAATGTATTACTGGTAAATTGATTTACACAAGATATATCTTGTGCTGTAGTAATATTACAATTAATATTTATAATACTATTACTTTCTAATCTACCTATAATACTGCAAAGATCATCATTAGTACCTCGAATATTACTAACATTTAAAGTATCAGTAATTGTAATATTACTACCTGTAATATTACTAGTAGTTTTTATTTCACCACTAATTTGTATTTCACTATTACTTGATAAAAATCCACGTATTATACCAAGATTATTTAGATGGAATGTATCAATACTAATTTCATCACTATTACTATTTGTTGTTTTAATAGTTCTAATATTTAAAGAACCAAAACTACCTTCAATACTATTATTAGCTGATCCGGTTTGTTCTCCTAGAGTAATACCACCAAAAATATGTAACTGATGAACATCAATTCTATCTTGTCTTATTATTGTATTACACGTATCTGATAAACTTTGAAAAGTAATTTCATACTCACAAATAATGTTAGATGTATCTAATGTATCAGTAATAGTAATATTACTAGCTGTAATATTACTACTAGTAATATTACTAGCTGTAATATTACTAGTAGTTTTAATTTCATCAGTAATATCAATAATACTATTAGAACATAAATGTCCACGTATTTTACCTATTATATCTTGATTTGAAGTATCAATACTTATTGTATGAATATTAGTATTTAAAGTATTTATTTTATCAATTGCAATTTCATCTTCTATGTGAATTGTTTTAATTTTAAGTTTTTCACTAGTTATAAAACCATAATTATTATTAAAAGTAAAATTACTATTTGTTAATACACAATTACAATAATTCTCATTATTACTTAACATTAAAGAATCATTTAAAATAGTTGTATTAACATTACTGGTTATACTAATTTGATTTTCTTCTATTTTTAAAGTTGATGGATTTTTATTTTCTAAAATATTACAATGTATTAATTCAATAAAACCATTTTGTAAGCTAATATTACCTACATCTAATTTAATACGTGTTCTATTGCGATCTTTACCTTCAGCATAAGATTCATTAATTTCATCTTCAATATTACAATCGTTATTACGAATATAATTATTTTTAAAATGAATATCATAATTTTCTGTTCCTGTATTACCATAGAATATTATAGATTTATCAAATACTTGAATATTATCTGTATTTGAAATTGTAGGCAAAACAAATTGTGAAGCATCATGATATACTTTACTATATGCTTTAAAAGTAGAATAAGTACTAGAAGTATCAAGAGCACCAGGAGCGATATTCACATTTGCTAAATTATATCTACGATCATTACAACTATTATCACCAATTATTAAATTACTACGTATTGTTATATCGTTATTACTAATTGAAAATGTATCATCAATATTAATACCAACAATATTAATATTGGATAGTGTAGCATCTCCAAGTATTAATTCATTAGTAACAGTTATAGTATCAGCAGTAATATTACAAGATTTTAAATTAATATTACTAAGTGTGGTAATTTCAATATTATCAATTAAATTAGAAGAACTTCCTAATATAAATCCATCTCCTTCAATTGAATTACTAACAGTAATATTACTAGAAATATTTGAATTTGTATTTAATATATTTGTGACTGTTATATTTGATGTAGATAATACATCTTCAATAGCATCAATTTGAATATTTGAAAACTGAATAGTATCATTTACAACATTTAGTAATCCATATATGTCAAGATCAACCTTAGTTTTTTGTTGTCCTATAGATACTACATTCTCAAAATTTTTTATATTAATACCATAATTACCTATTGCGGATAATTGTCCTGGTTTAATAACTAAAGCATCACCAATTATATGTTTATTAATATATTGTATTGGAACAATTGTTTCATATATTTTAAAATCATCAATAAATCCATCTAAATACTCAGTAGTTGATTTATCATCTTCAACACCTATAAAGTTATCTGTATCCACTGCATTTCCAAAAAATTGTTCGTTTTGAGCATAAAGTTTGTCTGTATAGTTAATACCATTAATATAAATAAACAGAGATGGTAGTATTAATCCAGCTTTATCAGAATCAGCATTATTAAATTCAAGATAAGATGAATCCTCATCGTCATAATAAGAATAACGTAAGGCTTTAAATTGTTTAATTAAATCGCCCTTATCATCACCTTTAATATTATCATTAGCAACATAAATACTACTTTTATTTTTAAGTATTATACATATATGATACCATTCATCTTTTTTAAAATCTACATTATCAACTTTTATTTCTGGTTCTTTTGAATCACTCGTATTAATAAATACTAATGTATCATCATTTAATTTTAAATTAATTTTTTTGATACCATTACCAAAATGAAATATATGTTGTATTCCCTTAATTTTATTAAATCTAATCCAAAATGATATAGTATAGTTTTTACCTTTATGAAATGTTGCGTCATCTGCTGCTTTAGTTTTAAAATTATAATAATGTATTCCAGCTACATTACTATAACAATGTAAAGATGCATTACCTTTAACATACTTAGTTCCATAATAATCTATACTGTTGGCTTTTTCTTTATTAGGAATAACATCATATGTATACCATCTAGAATCTACAGCAACGTTTTTATTTCTAAAAAATGCATTTGAATTATTAATATCATTAACATCATAATCAAAATTATAAGATATTATTAACTTAGATCTAAAATCACTAGGCATCTTATCATATAATTCATTAACATCGTCACTATCTATCATTTTAGACACTATAATATCGGTATTTTTATCAATACTTCCTATTAATGCATACTTGGTAATTAATTCTTTATTATTCTCCGTTATTGTTGTTGCTGTAATATTAATTGATGTTGTTTCAGTAAATGTAGCATTCTTAATTGTAATACTATCTATATTAAAATTAGATATAACTGTTAAATCACCATATATTGTTAGATCAACATTGCTATTTTCAGTTCCAACATTAATCAAATTTGAATAATTAACAATATCAATACCATAATTACCATTTGCACTAATATTACCAGGTGTTATTTTAGTTATTTTTCCAATAATATTGTTTTGTATATAAGCAATAGGTAAATTATTTTGATAAATACGAAAATCATCAATATATCCATTAATTGAATTGTTAGTATATCCAAGATATATATCTGCAGTTCCTGCTCGGGTACGTGAATCTCTTAATAATATATTTTGGATATTACCTACTTCTGTTGTATCATTAATTTTAATACCATTAACTAAAAGATCTTTTTGTTTAGGATCAGAAGCATCGTTAATTATAATAGTAATATGATACCAGTTATTTTTAGCTAACCTATGATTATATTCAATATAATGATCAGAGTTTTTATAAATTGTTAATTTATCAGTGGCATATTTAAAATAAAATATATCAGAGCTAGTAGCTTGTAAATTTAAAATAAATGTATTATCAGTACATTCTTCATTTAAAAACAACCAAAAACAAAAAGTATATTTTTCTTCATCAAATTGATCAGCTGACATATGAATTTTATAATAAAGTTCATCATTGATTTCAGCAGATCCAGTTCCTACATAATATTCTTTTTGTAAATTACTTATTGTTCCCCTTTCATTGCTTAACTCTCCATTGCTTCCGGCTGCATAATTACTAGTAAAATTCTCTTTATTAAACTTATACCAAATAATTAAATCTGAATCATCTATATTTAAATCCTCACGAACTATAAGATCATATTTTTTGTTGTTTTCGGGTTTTAGTTGATATTTATCTTCTAATTTGATCCCGTTTTCTGCAATATTACAATATACATCTAATTCACATATTGGTGTAGTTGTTCCTATACCAATATTTTTATCCAAGGTATTATATATATATTTACTTGTAACATTCCATATAGTTCCTAATTCATAGGGCATTCTTATATTATTATTTGGTTAAAAAAATTAAAACATTGTTAGTTTCATTCTTTTAGAATAAATACATAATTCTAAAGAAACATCATTTAAAGGGAAATCAACTAAAGCATTGGTAGAATCCAATTTTTTAAAAGAAATATTTAATCTATTTAATTCACCTTTAATAGGATTAAATACGTAATTTTGTGGATCTAAATTAAAATCAGTTATAATACCTGTACCATTTAATTCGTTTTTACTAAAACTTTTAAAAAATATTATATTACTAAAAACATTAGTAGCAATAGTGTTATTATTATTAGGATCTTTACTATATATAGTTTTTAAAGGATAATCATTTATACAAATATATATATTTGTAAGTTCAGTAGCTATTGCTCCTAAAATAGCATATGTTTCAACTAATTTAATACTATTAACATTTTTAATAGGATCAATATCAAGTGTTATATTTGAAATATTACTACCATTAACAATAATAGTTTTTTTATCTAATATATCTTCCATTTATTTTAAATTATATATAATTTTTTGGTTAGTAATAAGGTTTTAAAAACATATAAAGATATTTTAATACTATTAAATGATTGTGGTTTATAATAATTTCTTAGTTAAAAATATATGTGAATCAGTTTCATTAATTATTTTCTTAATAATATTATTAGCATATTCGTGGCTACCTAAATGATCAGGATGTATTAAAGAACCATAATTTGTATTAGAATAAAATACGGGATAGGTATGAACATATGTTTTGCAAGTTTCATATGTCATAACATCAGCAAGTCTACAAGATTTGCTATCTTTAAAACAAAATCTATCATTATTTTTGTATA
>Ga0209533_1001432_pt1 | contig 22359 bp, 19 predicted proteins | sample COG_04_FD_184748 | JGI IMG/M metagenome (GOLD analysis project Ga0209533, IMG submission 184748) | Pelagic Microbial community sample from North Sea - COGITO 998_met_04 (SPAdes) (version 2) | ecosystem: Environmental > Aquatic > Marine > Neritic zone/Coastal water | place: Helgoland, sampling...
CGACAGTATCAAATAATTCTTGCGGTGTCAAACATTGGTGCAGACGTTGCCAATCATAATCAAACGAGCATGCGGAAACAAATGAGCATGCGGAAACAAGGAGCAGCAGCAGTCTCCTCATGTGTATGCACTGTATGGAACGGACTTTATACTTCGATTTGTAACAGTCAATGGATACCTTTTTCTTGAATTTTGTTATGCAATTGTGCCGTCAACGAAAGATTAAACAAAAGATGGAAAAAATCTTGATGCCATGCTCGAATGCCACGAACAGCTATGAAACTTTTAATTTGGATTGTAAATAACATTTTGATTTTGCAACATAAGTGAAGCCAAACGGACACGATATTCATTCCTACTTGGAACTTTATTCATTAAAGATGTATACAATTTTAATGGTACTTTTTTGGGTATCCACATTCCCCAATGACCCCAAAAATAAGGAAACACCAACGGTATATTGAACCACCATGACAGAGATATTCTCTGTTTCAAGAAAGGAAGTCTACAAAAGCTAAATGTCGAACACTCGCCTTTGACAAAAACTGCCAAAATAGGAACCGACACCATTTTGGCTAAATTGAGAAAGCCATATCGAGGATACAAAAAAGACTCTTTGCCCATTTCCGCCATCACTATTTCAGGGACACCGCCGGGAACTACAATAAGCGATTGGCCCTGTTTTAATACATGGAGCATACTGTTGTAATTGGCTGGGATGCAACCAAGTAGATGCAAAGTCCAGCCGAGTATTGGGATGTAGAATAATGAAGGTGCCACACATAGTATGGTGGTCGAACCCGGTGCAAAGTGTATACCTGCCAAAGCACCACAACATAATAACCCGTGTGGATGTACTGCGATAAGCATTTGTTGGCGAATTTCAATAATATTACAAGGAAACCATTTATGTAATTGCAATGAAGAGACGAGTGTTCTTAATCGCGAACGAGTTGTCACTGGGTAGTGCTTTTTTATAAAAAGAGAAATGAGAATAGAGATTGGTAGAAAAGTTACCGCTATTGGCATAAGAAACAATGCGCAGACAATTAATAAAGGTAACGACCAAATCCATGTGAAGATGATAAGGATTATGAAAATAGAACTTACCAAGTTCATCATGTACTTCGTAATTGTAAAGTAAATACTCGTTCATGTATTGTTTGATTATTCTTTTTATTTATCACTTAAAAATGACCAACTAATAAACACTATGCGGCATGCATTATACCTGCCTTTTACTCTGTTTCCGAAACTACAGCGAGTATTTTTGACACCCAAAAATCCAATTCTAGTTTCTCATATGACGAATTTGCAGGAATTGTCAGTGAATCTTCGTTGAGTTCTTCCCACCGGTCCAATTGTATGACTGGCAACCCCTCGTAGACGGGAGAAATGGAACTCTTCAACACAATTGGTATTGCGCCCATGTACAGAGATTCCCAAGTACGATGCGTGTCTATCCCAAGACCTTTTGGACAGGCCACATACTTGTATTTTAACAACATCTCATAATACCAGCTATTTGTCGTAATACCTATGACATTTTTTTTTTGCTGGCCTCCGGATGTATCGTACGGTAGCCGGTCCGCGAATGACCAATCTCTGCTTAATTTCCACAATTTTTTTCGAACATCTCGGTCCTGCTTGAAGTTGACTAAGACGCGATTCAGTTTCGAGTTGGAGCGATGTTTTTGCATCGCACTTTTTATTGCACCAGCATGTCTTCCTTCGTTCAATCCAATCGGTATTGGGTGCAGTTTGGGATGTTCAATCCCCGTATTCCATCCAAACCAAGCTTGCAGCAGTGGTAGGTCCAACATATTTTTCCGGGGTGGAACACTATCATCATGCTCTACCGTGACAATAACAAACGGCTTTTGTATTTGCGGAACGATATCTCTGAAAAACGTTTCCAATATACTTCGGCTACCCATAATGCAAATTACAGATGTCTTTGTTATCTGGCCCCCGTTCTTTAAATCATTTCGCTTACGTGTTTTGTATCCAAAATCACAGACCCTTTTTTGTAGCTCGTCTTCAGTTATCAGAGTTGGAAATGAAGCCAATGGTTGACGATTTGTGCTCTCATCATTTTTATTTGACGCTTCTCCATTTGTTAATAGAACTTGTAACATGTTTTGGAGTGCTTGAAACCTATCATACTGGTGCACCACTGGAGAGATACTGCCATCATATTGCAGAACAGCGCCCGCAGATGTATATTTTTGAATTTTTTCATCGGTATCATACCCAACGGTATTCACAATACCATAGCCTTGTTTCTGTACGGTTGCTCTGATTTTATGAGCATAATATAGGTAGTTCAAATGACCTTGGTCTCTAGCGGAACATTGCAACGTTGACGTTTTAGACATTTCTGAAAGCATTTCGTCTTTTAATTGTGCGAAGCCTATTGGTGTGCCCATGATAGTTCCTGAACAAAGAATCGGCTTTGACGAAACAGAGGCCAAAAACGTATTTCCCCAACATGACCGTATCCAATTAGAGTTATATGGACATGTGCCTATGCTATGTCGTCTGTGTTCTTCAAAGAGTATCAAATCAGCGCTCGGAACGTTGTGGAAAGGGTCAGATTGAAAAAAAACGTCTCTGAAATCAGTGGCAAAACACCACTGGTAATTATTGCAAACTTCGGCATATCCTATGTATCTGTTTCCTTTGACACCCAGTCTCGAGCCCGTCGGTAAAGCCCTTGTAAAGATGTTGTGCTGCTTACACAATTCGACGACATCTGATGGAAGCTTTGCGTTGACAAACAAGATAACATCGCCTGTGTATACTTTACGGAGAGGTATGACGAAGTTCTTGAATTCGTATATACCATAGCCAATGGCCGCTGCAATTATGACTGTTTTTTTGGCAGAGAGAGACGCAGTTTTTCCAATTTTCCCCAACGTTCTGTCAAGGCGGGTGTGTTTAAATATACCTTCTGACCAGGCGAGTACAAACTCTTGTTTCGACCACCATTTGGTCAGATAGGGCTCTACATTTCCAAAGTCATGCATGTTGTCGGGCACGACGGCTAGTAGCTCTTTTAAAAAAGCACTGCGGTACATCACTGGGTTGTTTGTATAGTGTCCGTGTTTGGACGAAGTACACCATGTTTTGGGCTCCAGGCGACATACACTAATTTCGGGGACCCGTTTTTCAGGCTCATCGCCATTCATTACATAGCTAATCAAGTGGCTTTCCGGCAGTTTCTTGCCATTTTGTATCTGTGTCAAACTGTGGTTCGGATTTCCACCATTGAGACGGCTTCGCATGCGAACTGCATCGGCACCGTGTTTGAGCATGTACACAGCATTCTCAATTTGTTTCCGCGCGTCTTCCTCGTGGCTTACTAACTCGAAATCCTCTTCGAGAAGCATCGTGTAATCATGCTTTGAACAAGCACCGACAAGTGCGTTGAGCGAATGGTAAAGTTCTATACCTTCGCTGTACAGAGGTTCCAAGTCAGGGTAAGTGCGCAAGACATCCTCTGCCCATGCTCGTCTCTCTGGTGAATCAATCTTCAGAAAATGGATGTATATTTTCTTCGCAATTCTAAATAAAGCGTGTTTTACATAACTATCCAGCGTATGTTTTAACGTTTCGACACCTTGATATGCTGTGACACCTAAACACAAAGATTCGTTGGCAACCATTTCGGCGGGCTTTTCGAATTGAGATAGATTGTACCCGATGGCGGTCGACATGACAAGGCTCCTCTGCCGCAAAGTCTTCAAAAATTGCACCCAGTAGCTTTTATGAAGTCTCTGGAGGTTTCCGCCAGGCACATGCGCGTGTTGCAACATGGAGGGTGTCACATCACTCCACGATGCAACACTCAAGCGCGGAAAACCTTTCAGTCTCTTGCCCATGGTGTTTTGAACAACTGGAACTGCACCAGCAAGCATGCTCTCGTAGTGGCGATAACAGTCTTCGCCAATACCTGGTGGCGATTCCACAAAACGAGCGCTGTGCAAACGCTGCAGATAAACTTCCATCTTCATACGTCCCGCTGTGCATCCGTAAGTGGGGCTGCAGAATTCGTTCGTCAGCTGCTCCCCAAAATTTTTGTTTACTGTCTCGAAGATGCGTTGCCGTGATTCCCATGGAGAATGGTTAACATAATATAACGTGTCTCGTTTTCCAGAGTGCGTATATAACGTGTCTCGTTTTCCAGAGTGCGTTCGGAAAACACGCATAAACTGACTGCTGGGCCCCAGCGGTACAAAGACTAGCTTAGGGTGTTCGATTGGCGTACTCTGCCGATACAGAACGGCTAAAACATTTGGCTGCCGAAGCAACCGTCTAAAATTGATTGCGTCTTCCTCGAATTGTGTACACCCATGATAGAATGAGTCGATGCTTTGCGGGTAATTCAGAACCGGTGACGGGTCAAGATTGCCATAATTTTCACTTCCTGGTAAAAGCAAAACAACCGGGCACGAGAACGCACGTTGGTTCTTTATCCAGTCGCATATACAAAATGCGGCATTTATAAACGCGTGCTCAACTGGACATGTCTCGGGGGCAACGTACTGCAAGCAAGCGGTCGCCCTCGACTCGAGAAAACGAATCTCACCATGGACAATGATGTCTGAAGGGCGAATTTGAGCGAAGGGAGATTTTTCCAACCACGCTTCAATCTTTGCCGCACCCTTCTCCAACTCACCCTTCAACAGTTGCTGCTCTTGGTATTGCACATTGTAGCGTGTACCGTATTTACCTGTATGGTGATTCACAGTCCAATTTATCATCTTGGCAGACCTTTTTGCGCCATACACATATGTAATCCAATCATCAATCCACCATGCTGAAAACACCCTGGGGTAATAGTATTCAAAAATATCGAGATGTGTGCGATGCACCATGTCGTGCGTCAGGATGCCAGCATTGTCGGCACAAGTCGGCCCGACAACGCCCACATTCGGAGGGTCGTATGACGCCAATTTGGAGACGGCTTTCGACACCCAACCGGACGTCACAAATTCAGAGTCGTCGTTGATTCGGACCATGTATTCTGCACCGTCGTTGTACGCCGCACGCATCATCGGGTTGAACGGAATTTTGTGTTCGGGTCCCTCATAAAACCCAACGTGAACAGATAGCCAAAATGGTGCTTTGACATTGTTCTGATTTTTTAACCAGAAGTGGTCGTCGTGGTCAGCCGCCAAATACAGACGAAAATCATAGAGAGAGCGGTCGGAAATCGATATCGTTCTCTCTATGGACGGTATCAACGTATTTTGAAGATTTGTGTCATCCAATGAACGCCAGTTTTTGGAACGTGTCGCGGCGCAGATGGCAATCATGCTTTTCGTGGCCGTCGGGAGCTGTGCTGCTCTTTTCGGTGGTGTAAAGGTCATTTCAGGTAAGTTCGTGGATGGTTCAACATTTTCGAGCTTTGTGGATGGTTCGCTGATTTGGGACGGTTCGACGTTTTCGAAGGCTTTTTCCGGTGATGACCGCAACATCGTGGTGTCATACTTAGTTAGGTTTGACATGTTCGTCACGTTTACAGTGGTGTCCCTTTCTCCCTCCCAGTACACGTGTCCGTGCCAGATTTCTTTGATTTTGCGGCGACTGGGTGGGTGATGTCTTGCCACAATAAGTAACATTATTGACACAAAAGCGGCAACAAGAATAATGATATTCTTGTGAGGAATCATTTAATAATGTTTGCCACAATATATTTATACTTCAATCAGGTGAGAAATGGAACTATTTTAAGGATTTGTTCCCGAAATGTAATACTCTCTCTCTATTTTTAGTTGACATTTTTGTACTATTATAATTTTCTATAAAATTTTGAGGTATACAACATTCCATCATCAAATCATAACGCTTGTACAATTTTCTCCAAGAAATTGCATTTATTTTTTCTGTTGATTTTGTTTTAATTTCATTGAAGATGTCATTGGCTACTTTGTTAATATAAACGGAGCTAAATTTACCACCGCGTTCGTTGTAACAGGACAATATAAGCATAGAAAGGTCAAAAGATGGATTGTTACAGAGCTTGACATGTTCGTTTAACATTGAGTAATTTTCAGATTCTGGTAATTGTAAAGCATAGTTAGAATTGGGCCACTTAAAACAAGATTCACCAAAATCGAATATTTCTATATCGCCGTTGTCAGGGTTGTATCGAATATTTCCTGTATTTAAATCTCTATGGCTAAAATGATATAATTTTTGTAACCTGTTCAATATTTCTGCAGTTTTCAAAAAAAATTGTTCTAATCTTTCTTTTTTGAGTGATTTGATTTCTTTTCCATGTTTTTGCAATGGGGACATGACTATGGCTGGATATGCAGTGTTTCCTTTATTTGTAAGTAATTCTGTCTCCTCCCATGGGTGTTTAATGGCAATATAACCGCATTTATAAATGGTCGGCGCGCTAACTCCATCCATATTTTGAAATATCGTATGCATTATGATTCCAATAATTGCTTCGTATATTGAACGCATGAATATGGTATCACGAACAAATATCTCCTCCGAATGAGTCCTATTCTGTGGATTCTGGGGAGAGTTTTCTTCTAAATCTTCTGGTGGATATGCTGCTTTAACTATAACATTTATATTGTCACCATCTTTTTTCATCGTACTTTCGAAGACAGAGCCATAACCACCTTCATCTATATTAGGACCAATTTGGACATTTATAAATTTTATTTTTGCTTGTTTTATCATAGAATAAATATCATCGGAATTGCCAAGATATATTGTTTTACATATAGCTTGACAATATGTATCGGACCATCCAAAGACACTTTTGAATGGAAGCTTTAATAAAAAATCATTGAAATTTTCACGGACATATTGAATGTAATTCGCTGCTCGTGTATTATCAATAGTTGTAGACATACATATACAAACAAAAAGACGGAATGTTTATAGTATCGAAATATAAATTATACAAACGCTAAATAATATTTTCCGTATAAATATAAGCAAAAATCATTTTAGATGCCTCGACTACCAAAAGTTGGATGGCTTCATAGATGTGAGGATTGCGATATGATAACATCGCGGTTAACTACATGCCAATACAAACGAAAAACACATATCTTATCTATTTGTCTGACTTGTCGTCCAAATTTTGTCATTTGGCTTCACAATGAATTTAAACAAGTCGTCATTGAAAATGAGACAATTGGTCATCAAATATTGAAAGTGATTAAATAAATTAATTCGTACATCTAATTGTAAAGATTGTAAATAAGATACATGAATATAAGTTTGACTTATTTTTATTTCAAAATATTTTATTTCTTATACTTTGATATTTTCAAAAAGAATTTCATTAATAATGCCAGTTCATTTAATTTCTGTGATTTCCAAAAATGGTGTCATTGGGGTGGACAACAAACTTCCCTGGCACATACCCATGGATTTGAAATGGTTTCGAATGAATACAAATGGTGGTGCCGTTATCATGGGTAGAAAAACTTGGGAATCATTGCCAACAAAAGCTCTCAACAATTGCATGAATATTGTGGTCAGTCGCTCGTCATCAAAAAATAAGAAAATGTTGAGGATGGGAACGACCCGGTCAATAGATATCGATGGTGCGCATTGGTGTGACACACTTACAGAAGCATTGAATTACTCCTCTCATTTACCACAATATATTATCGGTGGTGCGGAACTATTTCGCAGTGCATTACTTCTGGAGGTCGTTCATGTCTTTATCATAACACATGTTGACATTGATATCCAGGACACGAACAATTCGAGCAAATTGAGCTTGCCTTCAAATCGTAAAGTTTTTTGGACTTCCAACAATTATCAATATGAAGATTTAAAATTCCACTTTGAACTTTCCAGATTTTAATCTTTTTGTTTCCGTATCGATTGCGGTGGCTCTCACATTGTTATTAGTAATATTGTCCTTTAATTCCATATCGTGTGGTATTAACCAGGTGACAAGTGAAAACATTGACAAAAATAACAAATATTCGACTACATACACAAACGAACACCGAGCAATGTAATTCTTACAAGCAATAAATATGCCACCCAATACGACTGTCGTGCACCAATGGTATGTCCACAGAGAGGATACCTTCTTTTTGGTCTCGTCGTTCGTATGTGGCAGACATTCGAATAGTATCAATAACGAAGAGATTACTATTAAAAAATTATGGGCAGAAGTTTCAAACATTGACACAAGAAATGCACTGAAAAAGCCCAGAAATCCACCTAATAAAAAACTTTTCTGTAATGAAAACGATGCGCATATTGCCAATAGACAATAGCTTAATATAATACCGCGATACGGGTCGGTGGTCAGAGCCCTTGATAATAAGATTGGATATCGATAACCACATGTCTCGTAGGAGACGTCATATACAGATATGGAACCTATCACTAGAAGTATGCTCCATCCTATGAGCCACATTGGTCTTAACAATAGTTTTTTGGGGGCATTTTTTGTGTTTGTGGAAGTAGTAGTGGAGTTAGTAGTGGACATTTGAAAATAAATAGCAGGTGGCTTTATACATTCTTTTTTTTATTTTGTTTCATTTGTATGTACATCTTCTTTTTGGTATTTTTCGGTGTATTTGCAGTATCTTTTCTAATTCAAGCTATGTGCAACAATATCTCTATCATTTATATGCAAATGCTACCGTTTGTGTGTTTATCCATGTATGACTTGAGGTGTATTTTTGAAAAAATTCTGTCAACAATATCTCTATCATTTATATGCAAATGCTACCGTTTGTGTGTTTATCCATGTATGACTTGAGGTGTATTTTTGAAAAAATTCTGTCATATAAGGGGGTAATTTTGTCGATGATAGCTGCTCCTTACAAGTCAACCATTCTCGAATGGAAGTAGACCAAATTTCAACCTGTTTTGTATCTGGACATAATGAAGCTTTACACACTCTCGTGTTTCCATGGTAAAGATAAATAGACTTGGAATCTTCATATTGGATATGGCGTGCTAATGCATAGGTGAAGATTTCGTGCTTAAATCGTGATAAGGCATCGTCAAGCTGAATGTCGGACCAAGTGTGCAGTGCTTTTTTACACCATTCATCTGTGCTGAGGTGTCGACGGTATATGTACCAGTTTGTATCTGTTTGTAAAGTATTGCCCATGTGATTAGTGCACAGATGCTTAGTGCACAGATGCTTATATACTCTTCACAAATAATATATTACTCGTTGCAAATATAGATAATTAATATTTTTTATTGTGTATATCTTTAGATAACTCAATGTATTTTTTCTTTAGGCTCTTTATCTCTTTTTTTAATGTTTCTTCCTGAAAATGCAATAATTTGGAAGCGTCTTCTCTTTTAATCAATTCGGAGTTCTTAAAGTACATCTCTTTCATTTCGGTTTCAAGTTGTGCAATTTTCCTCAGCAACTCTTTGCTTCGCTTATGGCAGTCGTTTATCAAAGCCTTCTCCAATGCCATTTTACGCATGTTCTTATGGACATGTTGTCTGAATTGTGCTTTTCCTTTTCCCATCTTATTTTCATGGGTGTTCTTTATATATGGTCAAAATGCATACATCACACATATAAAAAGCCTGTATAAAGATTAAATATTACTTAGTACAATGGCCCTTAATTTTGAAATTATGTCTACCAGAAATGGCGAATCGTCTAATTACAATGACATTTCAGAAAGTTTGCTTCACAATGAAAAGAAAGAAGAGAGAGATGAGAAAGCATTTACAATTATGGACACATTTACAAGATGCGAACAAAATAAATTGGGACAATCTTGGTTAGGCATGGCATTGTATGTACTGACAATTTGCACACTCTTCATCACAGGTTATAACATTTACAGACAGCTTGACATACCACAGACAAACTTATCCACTGTTGATATTTTTGGAGACATTTGCGCCATTGGCTTTCTCTCATTCGCCACGATTACATTACCATGGCATTCGTTTGAAAAACATACTTGTCTTTACAAATCCCGACAACAATTCTTGTGCGCTCTTGCAAGGTATGTACTGTTTGTGATTGGAGCGGTCGGTGCTACTGTCATTTATGGCACTATGCGCAACATACCACTTTTTCAAAAATCACTCAATGATGATTTGAGTCATGACCAATACAATGTATATGTGATAGTTATGATTGTGATAGGATGTATCATCATCTATTGGTTTATTAAACTGTGCAACTGCCATCGCAAATATACGAAAAAATGTTGCATGCCGGAAATTAGAAATAAAATAGCATTTACTAGACTGTTTCTAATTATGTCCATCGTAGCCACAGGCTCGTATGTCGCATGTAGTATTGATGAATGTGACTATCACCCACACCACTGGTTTTTTGGTTATAGTTTGGTCATTTTAAGCACGACTATGTTGGACAATTGGTTTGATTTCTTATTACACGGCATTTTTTGGATGTTTGTACTTGAAAGCCAATGGAATGGCAGACCTGTTTTTGATAGTTTTTTCATTTAAATAAAGAAGAGAACGCTCTGAAAAAAAAGGAAATGCAGAGAGATTCTATCAATAAAGCTTCCAACAAGTGCGATGCTATTATATAAGGGTGGCTGAACTCGGTACGGGGCTCAAACCCGTCCAAAAATCTCTTCAACAAGAACCGAGTAAAAAAAATAACAACGGGGAATGTAGTCAACGCCATTTCTTTTAAAAATGGTTAGGAAAATGGGGGTTGACCACATTCCCTGTGCTTCATATGGGGTTTGAACCCTGTAAAAATATAAAAAGTCAGTTGTTGCAGCGACATGACAAAAAAATATCAATCTGCTTACCATGACTTTCGGCTCATAAGACCGACGCTCTGCCAACTGAGCTAATGAAGCGGGAAACAGTTTAAAGTGATGCCCAGCACTCATGTGGAAAAGGTCAGTTGTTGCAGCGATGACAAAAAAAAATATCAATATACTTACCACGACTTTCAGCTCATAAGACCGACGCACTGCCAAACTAAGCTAATGCAAAAATAATAACGAGCAAAAATAATAACGAGCAAAAATAATAATGAAAGAGCGAAAATAATAACGAGCAAAAAATAATAACGAGCAAAAATAATAATGAAAGAGCGAAAATAATAACGAGCAAAAATAAGAACGAAAGAGCAAAAATAAAGAAAATTAATTTTTGGCAATGTGCTCTACCCTTGGCAAAATGGCAATAACGAAAGAGCAAAAATAAAGAAAATTAATTTTTGGCAATGTGCTCTACCCTTGGCAATAACGAAAGAGCAAAAAAAAGAAAATTAATTTTTGGCAATGTGCTCTACCCTTGGCAATATGGCAATGTGGAGTTTTACTCTCATAACTAAAAACAATAAATATGTTCACAACATATGTAGCAAAAATAATGGCAAAAATAAGAACGAGCAAAAATAAGAACGAAAGAGCAAAAGATTATAAAGAAAATCAATTTTTGGCAATGTGCTCTACCCTTGGCAATATGACAATCTCTCTCCCCCGTGGTCATATACTCTTCCCATTGCAATGTGGAGTTTACTCTCAGAAGTGAAACAAATAAAGATGTTCATAACATATGATTCTAATATAGAATCATATTGTCAAATGAACTGCTTATATAGTCCATGTCACAGAAATATCCACCAATGCACATAATAAATGTCATATGAATTGGACCAAATCTCCTCGAAATTGCGCGACAATGAATAAGCTTCTAAAAGGCTGTCTTCTAAATTCGCCAGATACAAAAAGTTGTTCGATTTACAATCGTTTGATGTCAGAATGTACAAAATAAAGTTCTGAGCAAATGTGAACAATGACAATTCATTTATTGTTTTACACATTTAATGGAACTATCTGAAAGCATTTATATGAACAAAGTTGAACAGTACCAACGCCAATGGGCTCTGGAAACTCCACCAAAAAAAAAAGCACCATCACTCTGCATTCAGACAGAGGTGGCTATTATCTAATCATCCATGACGCCACACATTGGACATTCAAATGGGGCACCTCACTCAATGGTATCGAGGTAGTCATCATGAAAGAATTTGGAAATGCATTGTCTGCCCATCTCGTACGAAACAACATTGACAAAGATACTGTGAAACATTTCGACATTTCGAATGACGATGGTTATATTGATGTTTTTGTCAAGTCCGACGTTCTCGAAATCCGTGATGTCAATATGAAGCGAATGGGAATCTGCATAGAGTCATTGGAAAAGGTTATATTTGCAGCCATGAGGATATATTCTTTCGAATATCATCAATCTGTGAAATGGGGATGTGTCAATATAAATTCCAATGATTCCATTGCTGCCTATTTTTGTTATGTCGCTGCATTTAAGAAAAATGGTTTTAGTACATCAATACAAGCACCTGTGAGTAATGAGCAAGAACATTTCTTAGTTGACTTTGTCAAAGATATTCATCAGGCCATCAATCTTGGTCCAACACAAAAAGAGTTTGATGTGTCTGACATGCTTGACCAGAAACGACCACTACACTTTTAGACCTATTTTTCCATCTCTCCCATTTTTGCAGAGAGAGGACTGTGAGAGGACTGTCTAATATGAGAGGACTGTCCAATACTTTAGATTTGAGGGTTAGGGTGAATAATACTTTACACACATGCACATATTTTACTCTTATAAGATTCGACCCTACTATTCAGAGAGAAATGACCACTCACTCTAACACAAATGCGAAAATTCTTTTCCACAAAAAGCACACGTCCGGCATTGGTCCCAAGTCCAGTCTCCTCCTCACAAACAGCACTGCCCACGGCACCACCTCCCAATAAAAAAGCCAAACACACCCATCCACCCCGCATCCGCGCGACCTATCCGTCCCACCACCCCAAAGGCCCGAAACGACTCGACCAACTTCCCCGTTCAGACCTGCTCTGGGGCCACGTCGCCACCTTGACACACTTCACTGCCCAAAGAGAAGTGAAAAAATTAAATAAGAAATGCGCATTAGGCATCGGTAATATTGAGAGTGAACCTGACAACAAGTACCAAAGAAAAATGTTACAAAAAATCGCTCATGAAAAATTGAAACACCCAAACTGTATAGTCTTTGTGCGCTCTGGTAATTTTTTCACTGCATATGGAATAGATGCAGTCATCTGTATGGAATACATCACATTAAACCCTAAGAATTCGATGTCCAGTTCATGTATTGTCGGTGGCCCTCTCAAACAAATTCAAACTTATTTAAATCAACTCTTGCATCGTGGTTTGGCAGCATTGGTTTGTGACGACGATGATATCCAATTGATTAATCATCAGAATCCCATCTATTTTGGTGCACATCTCTCTGCAGAGAATGTAACAATTATCCCTCCACACATAGCAATCTATCTGAAGCACGATTGTTTGGATATGTATATTGTCAATCAATTTGAAAAAAAAGTCATTCTCTATCGAAATGTCCATGTAATGACTCTTCCACTTTTGGTGGGATTACATTGGTCATCTTCTCTGAATACCATACATCTCTTGGGCTCTACAGATACACTTTCTTTTACAAAATTAAAGACAAGAAAATTATCATGGTCTTGCAATTCAGACACCTTTCTGAACAATTTCATACAAAATGAATTGAAAGAATCTAATCAAGATTTATATGATATATTTGAACATAACGAAGTTTTACAAAGATGCACAATGGAACAATTAGGTATTTGTATGAATGACACTGGCAATGCTCGTGGTGTCCCTCGTCTACTCCGCTCTGTTTGTCCAAATGCGCCAATACCATGTCAAAAATTAGTTGCGCAGCTATTAATCTGTCCACCCTCCTTTGAAGTGTGTGAACTTTTTCGCAACTGTGTTCGTGCATATGCTAATATACGCGAGCCTCTACCATTACCATTGTCCCTGCCACCACCTTTGCACACCCTTCTTCTGTACCTTCGTCGGGAAGCTGCCTCGGCTAAGATGTTCCGTACATTGGCGCTTCACTTCTTATTCGCTTCGAAACTACTCTCTCATTCAATAAATAATGAAATCGATATTCACGAACTCGTTTCAAAATTGCACAACTACAACGAGTTAAAAAAAGTGACTTTAACTCAATTAAATGAACAGGCATCTAAAATTACTCTTTTGTTGGGTGACGCTCCTGAAACAATTAGTCACCCAACAAAGGTATTCGACTCCTCAAACACCATCATTCATGGGCAAGAAAAGAGAGTTCAAAACCATCTTAAAAAAATTGAGGATGAGATGATAGAGAGCGAAGAAAGCTGGCACGGCAACGTCTCTCAGACACAAATGCGCAATCACAATATTATTGTCAGTAATAATCGTCACGAATATCTAAAACAAATTGTTTGTTTTGTATTTCAAATTGCTAAACAATTTGCTAAATCAACCCAATATCAAAAAATTGAATGGTCTCCAAAAATAAAATCTGTGATAAGTAAATACAAACTAGGTCCAGACAGCAGAAAAGCTCAAGATTTTGGTGTGGAACTCAAAGGTAAACACAAAGGATACTTTACAATACCTGACCCGGGTATCAAACGTTATTTAAATAAATACTTAGACAGCTGCAACAGGGCACGTGTCCGTGCCGAAAGCATCCGCAAATTATTAAACAAGATGATATCAGAATCGCTAATATCATATACACATTCGATTTGGACACTCAATCGCACAGTACATACACATGTAGAACAGGCGCTACAACAACGTTGGTGCCATGCTACAATTTCAAATGACGACAATGCATCCCTCCAAATTAAAAAGTTACGTCCATTTTGGATGAGCGATGGTGTCCCTAACGATATCTCTTTAAACAGAATCGCCATACTGACTGGTTGTAATATGGGCGGCAAATCTACTCTTAGTCGTTCATTGGCCGCCGCTGCAATATTAGGAAAGGCAGGTTTCATGGTTCCGGCCGAATCCGCCACTTTTTCTCCTGGACTCTGTGTATTTTTAAATGCGGGAAATGCCGATTGCGCTTTAAATGATTTGAGCGGTTATGGTGCTGAATGTGTCGATATGATAGCTCTTGAGAAAATGGCTATCAAAAGTCCAACTCTCGCTATTTGTGATGAAATTGCGTCGGGGACTTCGGATAGAGAAGGTACAGGAATGGCTTTGGCATATTTGCAGCGATTTGGCGAGTTGGGTGTGATTGGTTTATTTTCTACTCATTTTGATAGAGTCTTGACAGATAAAAGTGTGGTGGATGTGCCAAAGTTTCAAATGAAACGGGAAAATGGTCATTTCACTTTTATTATGAGTGAAGGTGTTTGTAAGTTTCGCCATGCTACAAATATTGCAAGAACTTTAGGGATGTCGGAGGAGATATGTGGTCCGGCTGATAAATTTATTGCGGATATCGATGGGGATATGGAGATATTTGACAAGATTGCCATGAGTGCTATTGATTGTATGTCGAGATATATTGGAAAAAAATACGATTTTATATGGAAGAGAGGTGAGCAAAGTCCAGCAGTAGCCAAGTCATGTGTATATTTGTTGGAATCATCAGAAGCTTGGTATGTGGGTGAGACCGATAATATTGGTATGAGAATAAAAAATCATACTAAAAAGAAAAATCCAGACTGTATGTACGTTTGGTTTGTCCATAATAAAAGCATGGCCAAAAAAATAGAAACGGAGGTGGGCAGACGATTGCAGAAACGTGGATTTACAATGATGTCTGTCAATGATAATCACCACACTCATTTTGGAGGGTTCTAACAATAAAAGAATAATTTAAGATATCAAACTTGTACTTTGTGATATATCGAACTAAAAAATCAGTATAAATAACAATGACATCCTTTCGTCTCACAGTAACATGTCAAGCTACAGCTTTTTCCAAGCGCACGTCGTCGAAACTCTAACAGGAGACGCATTCATTGGTCCCAATACGGACAAGAAAGTGTTACCAGATTGCGTAACACCAAACAACAATCTCACCGAAAGTAAAGAAGCTATGACGATTGAACAAAAGACACAAGAGGTGTTGGACGACCCCAAGTTCGGCATGTTTTCTTTATTTGCCTATCAGATAGAAAAGGGCTATCAGAACAATGCGCTGAAAAAAAGAAATGCGGTCTTTTGTTCACATATTTTTTCCCTAGTATTAGGACTGCCCATTTTGGTCTTCATCACGCAATGGATGATGTACATCGCGGTTGTGACGAACCAGTTCCGGACATATGACCAAGGCACGTGCCCCAATGCCGCCAATTTCGAAGAAAAGACAATGATGGCCGCGGTCTCCATCTTCTACTTTATCAAATCTTTTTTCCTCTGGGACAACATAGTGGACCGGACACGACGAAAGAAGATGGTGGCCTCGTCCAGCTACGTAGTGATGTTTGATTCGTTGCAAGAAATCGGCTTCAACCTACTAGTGTACGGTACAAATCTTTGGGTGATTTTCGCGGAGAAAGATTTCTTAAACATGTTTTTCAACACCCTTGCCATGGAATTTTTGATGGATATGGACAACGAGTTCGAACGCCTGTACTTTTCATTTCTGCCCGAAGTGGCCGAAGATATCTACGACAACATGTTTGTGACATACAGAGACAATCTCATCCTCGTTAATGAAAAAACACACAGTTCCAAATGTTTCAGATGCTGCAGAATGGTGACATATCTCCCATTCAAGCTAATGATTCTCATATTCATGTCTTTACCCGTCTTCTGCTTCATTTTTGTCATCTACGGCAGCGTCTGCAAATGAAATTGTTTCGCATCTGCTAAGGTGTCAAACGATACATGCACAAAGAATGTCACGACACATGCACAATGAAAAGAATGTCACGACACATGAACAATGAAAAGAAGTCCTTTGCTTTCCTACAATTATAAAAATTTCATATTATGAACATATAAGTATTTTGATATAAATAAAGCTTCAAACCCACAATAATCAAGATGACAAGTATGCAGCACCAATCACACATGAAAATGGACACTTCACCAATAAATTATAACGTGTTTCCAGCGTTTCAAGGTTCTTGTGATGCCAATATTTGGTCGGCGCCAACGATGTCTGTTTCTACTGGCGATAATGCATCGTGTTCTGAAACTGGTTCAGATTCGCTCAGTCGTCTTCGCAATACATTTGACCCAATTCTAAATGTGAGGTCGCAAGAAAAAATTCCATTTTTACGCAAATTGGGTTGTGCGGGACATGCACTTTTTGCAACAAAAGACGGTACAGTACCATGTCGAGGTTCATTAATAATGAGTAGCGGAATCAGCGTCAAAATCCCATTTGGTCATTATGGCAAAATCGAGGCAGTGCCATATCTCGGTATGCGATACGACATCACACCATTTGGTAATATAATCGATGAAAAAAACGGTGAGATTATCTACATCAAATTGTTGAACAATTCCAATGCGAACTACACAGTTAAAAAGGGCGACAACATAGCCCAACTAATCATACAAAGATATACGACGCCATTTATTCGATACAATGGACAACAGGGCCAACAAAGAGATGGATTTGGACCAATAGGTAAAAATGTATACAAATAAAGTATTTAAAGTCCCTATTATTTAAATACATGTACCAAAGTAATTACAAATCTTTATTCAGATGTCACACCCTGACAGAATGTGTGAACTACGCATTGGATGATTCGGTTGGAAAGGCGGACCTTTTTCTATATCTTCTTGATACTTATGATATCCTTCTCTCTCATGCTGATGGTTCGATGGTTTTTGACGAGAATGACGACCTTCCCTATCTTCGCTTGGCATCTAAATTAGAGAAATATACCTTTGAAAAATGGGATGTTTTATTTGATAGAATCCCAGGTCAATTGAAAGGGTGGTGTGAAGGAATGTTTATCTATCTCTGCATATCACTTTGTCGATATTTGTCGTCAAATCCCGGTTGCACTGTAATACCAGAAGAGACAAGAATGTGGATGAGACGAAACAAATTACGGACACATATTTCTTACGACACATCCAAATTTTCAATCTCTGAAATATTAAACGCATTGGACGCCATCGAAATTCAATGGTATCAATTTGAAGCACTCACACATCATGTCATGGTGTATTTGGAAGCTCTTGAATGTAGAGCAGCATGGTTCGTTGCACATACGGCCCCTTCTGCTTTATTTGATATCAGAAAACATCGTATTAAAATCGGTGAAGATTCTTTTCAAATTCATCCCGCGTTGGTATATCAATTATATGCGCGTTTTATTTCTTTAAAACGTTCGTTTGCTCAATATACGATGTGGGATACGGTGCCATCGGTGGATGAAATGCCACATTCTCAATGGGATTTTTTTGTAGAGCGTGAGAATCGTCATTTGGGCATTAGAAAGTTTCGAGATAGGGTTGCGGATTTAACCTGGGAACATTTGTGTCGTCCATCTGATGGACCGAGAGCTTCATACAATGCACGTGGTTCGAGAGTATCAGCATATCAAACAGTCGCTGAGAATCGACCTCTTGCTATATTGGATGTATTGAACCAATTGGTAGCATATGGTAAGCCAGAAGAAATACATGCACATCCTTTTGTGATGAATGGGTTACATTTGCAAATGGTGCATGCATATTTTATGTCTACGTATTCGGTGTCATTTAAAGATTTTTTCTTTTGTACGTCAGAGAAGTCGTGGCGTCATCGGAAGAAAATGACATGTATGGTCGTTCCCATTGTATTGGAACGAAGGATGCGATATGATGTCATGCATCGTGGTCTCATTCATTTGGTTCCCAATGGAACATTTGCAGAAGCTTTCTTAATGTGGGTGCTCATTGTAAGGAAAGATTATAAGGGTATATTGTATGGTTCTATGGATTTTGGAAAATTATGTCGGTTCTTGTTCGATAAAGTGGAAAAAAAACAGGAACGTCCAAAATCTGTGGGTGTCACTTCGTACCAATGGGATGTGTAGTTATCAACGAGATGTATAAAAAGGCAGGTTGAGATATATTGTTATGTTTATAGCGGGGAATTATGAAGATGTTGTTGCAATGGAAATGGAAGAAGAGAATAGAAAATTAAATTTGATGAAAGAAAAACAGAAAAACATTGAAAATGAGAGCGAGGAGTCGGAATATGAAAGCGAGGAGTCGGAATGTGTGTATGATTTAACACAAACTTTTCCTACAAGAAATCGTCCAAAGGTCGTCATGCAAGGAGATGACTTGACGTGTGGAATGAGGACATTGCAAAATCTATTTCATCGTGACTTTGTAAATAGAGAAGAAATGGATAATAAAGCAATCGTTCTAGAGAGCTTATCTAATGGTATACCTATGTATGACAAAAGATTAGGTTATTATTCCATTGAAGTATTGAAGGCTATCATCAACGACAAAGGCAAATATGTGCAACGAATTGCACTTGACAAAATTAAAAAAAATTACTTTGAAAAAGTGGTAGCATCAACGCCACTTTTTCAAGGATACATTGTTACAATAGGCAATAGTAATATGAAACACTATGTAGCTATCCAATACAACAACGGTGAATACGTAATCATGGATTCTCTTTCGGGCTCTTCACAAGTTGTGCCAGTTGAAGCACTCTTCCAAACACGGCGCGATGGTCATATTTACTGCTCACAAGATATCTCGGATGTCAATCCTGTCGTTGCAGTGTTGGCTGTCGGTGGCTCGCCATTTATTGAATATTACATTATGCATCAAACCTGGTCAGATATCTCAACGTTAGTCTCACCAAAAGTTTTGACGAATACTATACAACAGTGTTTGGAAGTGGATTACAATTTGAAATTTGGAAGTCCAAAAATAAATGAGGGGAGTATCAAAAAATGGCTCACGTCATTGCGGGTTCAAAGGTCATTGCCGCCAGATGATATCATCGGGTATTTCCAACATTTTATTAATGACCATCTACAGACGAAACAAATATTGGTCAAGAAAGGAACTCTTCAAACCATTGTTCATTGCAGAGAAGTTGGAGAATTAATGAAAGAATTGAAAAATATGGGATGGGTAACAGAAACACAAGCGATGTCGGTACGGCAAAATAATGTCCCTTTGTGTCATCAAAATGGACAGGAAATGAATATATATTCCAATGGAACTTTCAATCAATATCTATTGGATGTCAACAAACCATTGCTTCTGTTAACAGATAATTTATACTCGTTAGAAGCATCGGTCGGTGGCTTTTATACATTTAATTCGTCTGTATCTGGAGAGTGTGTTGAAAAAAATCAGAAGGTGTATTCCGTTCGTGATGGTCACGGTTCTGTGCATGTTCTTCATGCAAATGCAGTTCAAGAGATTCGAAGTTTCAATAATAATTAATTGTTTTGTATAATATCACAGAGTGTTTTTTTATTGTATGTATATGACAAATTTCCAGAGCACTTTAAAGACCATTTTTTATGAAATTCATTTCCTAGGCGGGACGTTTTGCATGTGTCCCAGGCCTTTTTTGCTTGAGAATCGGAAAAGCTTATTGTTAATCTTTCATTCTCTTTGTGTACTTTCATTCTTCGCCAACCATGATATAAATATATCTTTGAACAATGAGTGTCATTTTTTCCTAGAGCAAATTCAAATAATCGATGTTTGAACATTCCAACATGATGCAATTCGTCGTCCTCTTTGACAATTGTGGAATATAGGGGCTCGTCGAACCACTTGTCATTCTTGTCGCGGGCATAAACAAACCATGTTTTTGTCATTAGTATACCCATTTGTATATAATATTGCTTTTTTAAGTACTGCAAAATCATTCGTCATTTTTTTTTCTGATGTATTCGAGTCAGTGCTTTCGGAGTCATTGCTTTCAATAAGCATGTCATGCTCATGGTGGTAATATACATCACATTTCATAAATAAATAGACCAGGAATAAAAATAAAAATATCATTGAAAAAGATAGTAGAACACCGGATTCGGGACTCATTCTCTGTAGAACTGGCGGACATTATATACAACATTGTACAATTTTTACATATTTTTTTATTTTTTTATGAACTTTCTAATAATATTCCATTTATCTCTTGTCATATCATTTTCATCATCATACAATAAAACGGGTCCTTTTATTGTATCAGGATAACGATAATTTGGAACTCTTTCACCATGTCTAGCATTGTCCAGTATTTTCGTAGCCACTTTATTCACACCATATGTTCTTTTCTTTGTCCTTGCTTCTTCGTCCCATCTTGCCATCATATCGGGATAAGGGGGGTCGGACTCATGTGACCATTCTAAAGCAAACATGCCTAATTTTAATCCTTTATGTTCTAATCCCATCAAATTTTCATGGTCTGTATTTTGCCCATCTAATTTATCACCGGGTGTCCAATCAATTAAATGACAGCGACCATTTTCTTCAATTCGAACAACCTTTTTTTTTTGGAAGATGCTGGAGCTCATTTATAAAAAATCGGTCGATTACTACCATTCATCATGTGAATATATCAATAAAAATATGTGGTAACTATTCCTATTTTCCAAAAAAAAAATTGCTAACATTTTGATTTCAATCATTTCCAATCTTACACAACAAATTTAAATTTTTCACGAACATTCCAAAATAAATATTTAGAAACTTGATGACGCATCAATAATTGCTGACGGCATACAGGACACTTTTTATTAACACGATTATTAAATTCTGTCAAACAATCAATATGACCAACACGAGTTGTACAATGACAATGCAACACTAAATACGGTTTGTCGAAATCAAAATCATTGCGACAAGTACGACATTTAGGTCGTAATGATGTGGTGGTCGGGCCCTTACGTTTTTTTGTTGGTTTGATGCATGTCATGTCATTACCAAGCTGTTCAATCATTTTATCAGAAAATTTAACTACATTCTTTTGTTCGTTGAACCAAAGTATTCGAGCTTTTACAAGAGCTTTCTTCTCGGGGGTCGGGTTATTTAGCACATCCAACCAGGCATCGTAACATTGACGGGCAGATGGGTCCAGCAATATAGATGCAGAAGATTTCATGTAAAAATTACCGTTGTCATATATCTTTTTACTGTGGACCATCGCTTGCTCTATCGGCATTGATTTTTTTAAAGATTCCGTCACATTTTCGAACGTCCATTCGGCACATTTACTTTTACATTCTTTTAAGATATCACATGGACTTGCATTGGACTCTATGCCGAAAAGAGAATAGGCTGTATGTTTCATCGGTGCTACCTTTCCGTGGGGATATCGCTGATCGTTGTTGGGGATATGTGATTCGTGATTTTTTCGAAATATGATTTGATTATTTGTATTGTTGGTCGTAAAGAGGTGAGTGTTCGTTGGATGGAGGGAAGTGGTCGGTCATGTCGTGGAACGAGACTTTGCAAGAAGTGTGGGTGAGGTGCAAAGAGTGTCCAACTCTGCAATGTTTCGTGATTGAGGTGGGTGATATCGATGAACATGCTGTTGTG
>Ga0209533_1001434_pt1 | contig 22338 bp, 23 predicted proteins | sample COG_04_FD_184748 | JGI IMG/M metagenome (GOLD analysis project Ga0209533, IMG submission 184748) | Pelagic Microbial community sample from North Sea - COGITO 998_met_04 (SPAdes) (version 2) | ecosystem: Environmental > Aquatic > Marine > Neritic zone/Coastal water | place: Helgoland, sampling...
GTTGTATCTAATAAATTTTATGACAAAATATTTATTTACATTATTTGTGTTTTTGAAAACAGCACTCATAGCTCAAATAGCTCCTAACTTAATTGTTACGGATCTAGAGGGCAATACCCAAAATTTGTACAACTATTTGGACGAAGGCAAAACTGTAATTTTAGACTTCTTTATTGTAAATTGTACTTCATGCAGCGAAGGTGCTCCATACCTAGATGATTTTTGGCAAGCAAATGGCCCAAATGGTTCAGATGATATTCAAGTAATTTCAATAGAGGTGAGTGAAACATCAGACCAGCTGGTTCAAGAAATTGTAGCGTCTTGGAATATAAATAACCCAATTGTAAATCTAGCAGAGCCTCCTGTACTGTTTGAACCATTTATCGTTGGATTCCCTACCTACATTGTTGTTTGTCCAGACAAAAGTATAAATTCAATCGTTGATTTTAATTTTCCAGAAACAATTTTATCTTGGGAACAACAGATAAATTCATGTGATTTTGGACATAATTTTACGGACGCTAATCTATACCTAGATGACGTAATGTTCATGGCCTGCAATGAAACTACGCAAGCTAACATTATTGTAGGGAATACAGGAACTACAATGATTAATGAATTTACAATCGACGTATTTGTAGACGCTACTTACCACAGCACTATTAATTGGGACTACCCTTTATTTCCTAACGAAAACACCAACAACACACCCTACCCAATTCATTTTCTTAGCGAACATATTTCTGGAGAAAATATTGAATTTAGAGTGAATGCTGTTGGTGATATGAATTCTACAAACAACATACAGAGTCACCCTATTCACACTGGAATAAGCAGCCTACACACTGAGCTTACGCTAAAAATAAAAATGGATTATTGGGCTAATGACAATAACTGGAACATAAAGAATGATGCAGGTGAAATAATAGTACAAGACTATGGACACCACTATGAACCCAACGAAGAAATAATTACAGAAATAGCCCTTGAACCCAACAACTGTTTTACTTTTACAATTAACGACGATTACGGAGACGGCTTATGCTGTACTTATGGAGAAGGATATTTTCAACTTTACAGCAACGAAGACACGCTAATACACAACACTATTTTTGAATATACTTTTCAAGAACATTTCCATATAGGGGAACTCGTTAACACAGAAGTAGGACTTTTTGACACGAATAAAATCAATCAAATTGTAAAGACTCGATTGTACTTCAATACAATAGGGCAAAGAATTAATTACCCAATAGAAAATGGGGTTTTTATAGAAAAAATAATTTATGAAAACGGAAATGTAAAAATGAACAAGCTCTTAATTAAGAATTAAGTTCATTTATTTTATCTAAAATCCAATTCAACTGCTCTTCTTTGTTCAACAAACTATTGTCTAAAACCAAAGCGTCATCCACTTTTAGCAGGGGAGCCACAGCTCTATTAGAATCAATATAGTCTCGTTCTAACAAGTTCTTTTTAACCTGCTCAAAATTGACGTTTTCACCATTATTAAGCAACTCTGCCAAACGCCTTTCTACTCGAACTTTTTCAGAGGCTGTCATAAACAACTTTAATTCTGCTTCGGGAAACACCACAGAGCCAATATCTCTTCCGTCCATTACAACACCTTTTTCTTTACCCATAAATTGTTGTTGAGCAACTAAAAGACTTCGTACTTGAGAAATCGTACTTACCTTGCTTACATAAGAAGAAACCTGCATTCCTCTAATTTCTTTTTCAACTGAAACTTGATTCAAACAGGCTTCAGAAAAACCAGAAGTATTTAACTGAAAAGAAACCTCAATTTCATCTAATCTTGACACCAACTCAGCTACATCGACCTCACCATTAACTATCATTCCATTTTGAAGTGCAAATAAAGTAACGACTCTATACATTGCTCCAGTATCAATGTATTTATATGAAATCAAATTGGCAAGTGATTTTGCAAGTGTGCTTTTCCCTGTAGAAGAATAGCCATCTATGGCTATAATGATTTTTTTCATTTTCGGCTAAATTCGGCTAAATTAGTTGTGATAGAGAATGTATGCATAGGACCAGTGGCGTGAAGTGAAGCTCTAGAGTAATTAAAATGAAACTTTAAAACTTTCATTGTAAAACCCCAAGACATACCAACGTTGTGTTTAAACAATTCTAAAGCCAACTCTTGGCGTCTTTTAAAATTATACCCAAAACGTAAATTAAAGTTTGTACTGAACAAAAACTCCATCCCTAAATGGAGATGCGAAACAAGATTATCTCGAAAAGAATAAGAACTAACAACAGATTCACCGTTCAGATTATTTGATTCTAAATCTTCGTAAGACATGTCCCAATTTTCTAAATGAGCCCAAGTAATAGACCAGCGCAAGGGAGCATGTTCGAGCTTAGTTGACACACCAAACAAGAGCTCAAATGGCATAGGCTCTCGTGCTCCAGCGTATGTTTTAATTTGAAAACCCAAATTACGCATAAGTAAAGAAGCCATCATTCTTCCATCCTTTAAAGAGTAAGTAGCAGATACGTCTGTTAATAAACCATAAGAGATGTAAGAATCGAAATTAGAATAAACTCCTTTGAGTGCAGCCCCAATCAAAAGGGAAGAATCCAAATGAACAGCAGTAGATGCATAAACAGCGTATTCACCTGCATTAAAAAAACCTATCGAATTAGCATACTCATCTGTTCGAGTAAACTCGCCATAATTGTAATACTGCAGGCCTAAAGTAATATTCTCAAACTTTTTACTAGGCAATCCATACAATAAACTTCCAAAATTTATACCTGCATAGTAATTAGTAAAATTTGCAGAAATTTGGTTGTTCATCCCCCTATGATTTAAAGAAGGAAGCTGGTGCGCTAGATTAATATCATCATCTAGGGTATTTACTAGGGCATTCCCTAGAGCAAGTACTCTAGATGAACTTGTTAAATTTAGAAACTCGTAGGTATTGTCTCCCCCAATCTGAGAAAAAGCAGAGGTCCAAAACAAGAAACTAACTAAAAATAAATTGATAAATTTCATACAGCAAAAATAGTAATCTAAACCTTAACGAAGTGTCCAACTTATTAGTATTTTACAAAAAGCTTTTTAGCTTTGTTCTGGATTTAAAAAAACTAAAATGAAAAAAATACTCCTTCTATTGTTCCTTACCTTTAGCACTGGGATATACGCACAAAAAAACAGCTTAAACCTCGAGGATGCTGTACTAAAACGGTGGAGTAAATTTGGACCTGATCGAATAAGTGGCTTGCAATGGACCAAAAATAATTCACAATTCTCGTACAGTAAAGATACGCAACTGATCATTGAATCGCTTTCTGGTGAAAAAGAAATACTAGAACTTTCTGAACTAAACAGCTACTTTAGAGCAGATTCATTAAAAAGTGTACCTAGAATTACATGGCTTACTGAAAGTGAATTTAGATACAAGCTGATCAATACGTATTACAAATTTAATACGTTAACAAAAAAACATACAAGCATAGTAAAAGTTGATGAAAATGGAGCTAATGAAGAGTTTTGTGATGCCTCGGAAGCGGTCACTTACACCCTAGAAAACAACTTATATATTAATGACAGCAAAAGTAAAATTCATCAAATAACAAATGATAAGAATAAAGCCATTGTAAATGGACAAGCTGTTCACCGATATGAATTTGGCATTAGCAAAGGTACTTTCTGGTCAAAAAGCGGAAACAAACTAGCTTTTTATAGAAAAGATGAGCGAATGGTTACAGATTACCCTTTAGTAAATACAAGTGGAAGAATAGCAGAAGCTAACCTTATAAAATACCCTATGGCAGGCATGAAAAGTCATAACGTAATGGTTGGGGTATACGATCTGGCAAAAGAAAAAACAACGTTTATAAAAACGGATGGACCTAAAGATCAATATTTAACAAATATTGCATGGAGCCCAGACGATAAATACCTATACATAGCGCTACTAAACAGAGATCAAAACCATGTAAAACTAAATCAATACGATGTTGAAACTGGAGTGTTTCTAAAAACATTATTCGAAGAAAAACATAACAATTACGTTCAACCTCTTCATCCAATGCTATTTATAGAAGGAAATGATACTGAATTTTTATGGCGATCTGAGCGTGATGGTTTTGACCACATTTACCGGTACTCAATAGATGGTACGTTATTAAACCAGGTAACCAAAGGGAAATGGGTAGTTAAAGACATTGTTGGATTTAGTGGGAACCATGTTCTATTAACTGGAACAGATAACAATGGATTGGATACCAAAATTTACAAATCTGCACTCAAAAACTCAAGATCCACAATAGTATCAAATGATGAAGGTGTTCACTCGTTCAGCATAAATAATAATGGCACTTTGATGATCGACTCTTTTAATAGCCTAAAAAATCCTGGTACAATTCAAATAGTATCGAGCACTGGAAAAATAAAACAAACACTCCTAGAATCTAAAAACCCTTTCGAAAACACATCGATAGGTCAAACAGAAGTATACTCAATTAAAGCGGAAGAAGGCACAGAACTAAATTGCAGAATGATAAAGCCTTCGAACTTTGATGCTTCAAAATCATACCCAGTTTTAGTATATGTGTATAACGGACCAGGCGTTCAGCTCATTACAAACAGCAATTTAGCTGGCGCCTCATTATGGATGCATTACTTAGCAAATGAACATAATTATATTGTTTTTACGCTAGACGGAAGAGGGTCTGAAAATCGTGGACGTGACTTTGAACAAGCCATGTTCAGAAATTTGGGAGCTGTAGAAATGAGAGATCAAATTACTGGAGTTGAACACCTAAAATCACTGGGTTTTGTAAATGAAAATAAAATTGCAGTTCACGGTTGGAGCTATGGAGGATTTATGACTACAAATTTATTGTGCACTTATCCTAATGTGTTTACGTGCGGTGTTGCAGGAGGACCAGTTATTGATTGGGAATTTTACGAAATAATGTACACCGAACGTTTTATGGACACACCTGAAACAAACCCTGAAGGATACAAAAACACAAGTCTATTAAACAAAGCAAAAGATTTAAAAGATGATTTATTAATGATTCATGGAACGCAAGATGATGTGGTCGTTTGGCAACATTCACTTGCATTTGTTCAAGAATGCGTTAACCAAGGTGTACCGCTAGATTACTTCCCTTACCCAGGACATAAACATAACGTAAGAGGAAAAGACCGCGTTCATTTACTAACAAAAATAATAGACTACATCGTAGAGAACAATCACAGCAAATAAGACTAAATTTGGATTTAAAACCAAAACAATTTTAACATCATTTTATATATTTGACAAATAAAATTTAAAACAATGGGAAGAGCATTTGAACTAAGGAAAGGGCGCAAGATGAAACGATGGGCAGCTATGTCTAAAATATTTACACGTATTGGTAAAGACATCGTTATGGCTATTAAAGATGGTGGACCAGACCCTGAAACAAATTCTAAACTAAGAGCTGTTATTCAAAATGCGAAAACAGCCAACATGCCTAAAGAAAATATTGAACGTGCCATAAAAAAAGCATCTGACAAAGATGTATCTAACTACAAGGAAGCTGTTTTTGAAGGATATGCAGCACATGGCATTGCCGTATTAATTGAAACTGCTACAGATAACAACAACCGAACAGTAGCTAATGTTCGAAGTTATTTTAACAAATGTGACGGTGCTTTGGGAACCTCGGGCTCTGTAGAATTTATGTTTGAGCACAAATGCAACTTCATGATTGCCAACAAAGGTCAAGACTTGGAAGAATTAGAATTTGAGCTTATTGATGCGGGTGCAGAAGAAGTGTTTGAAGATGAAGGTGGTATTATGATTTACGGTGACTTCCCAAATTTTGGAAGTATACAGAGGTCTTTAGAAGAACATAATTTTGAAATTCTTAGTTCTGGTTTTGACCGCATTCCTACCACCTTAAAAAAACTAAATGAAGCGCAAGAAGCTGATGTAAATAAATTGCTTGAAAAAATTGAAGAAGATGATGACGTTCAAAATGTTTACCACAACATGCAAGAGTAATTTTGTTTTACCCATCTAAAAAAAGCCTCTGTTAAAGAGGCTTTTTTTTGATAAAAACACAAAGTAATTCTAAAAAATAGTAGGGTTATACTTTTCTGGATATTTCCCAGATTTTTCACTAAAAAAAGATTGTATAAGCGTCATATCCTTTTTAAAATCTCCACTTAAATGGACTAAAGGTCCAAAACCAACCTCTTTCTTTTTGTAATCTACAAAACCCATAACCAAAGGCACTTTAGCTCCATTAGCAATATGATAAAAGCCTGTTTTCCATTTGGGAACCCAAGAGCGTGTTCCTTCTGCAGGAACAGCTAAAATCATCTCTTCTGCATTTTTCAACTGCAACGTCATAGCCTCCACCAAACCAACATTTTTTGAACGATTTACCGGAACCCCTCCTGTAGCTCTAAAAAAAAGATTCATTGGAAAAAAGAACCAGCTCTTCTTTATGAAATACTTTAGATTTAGGCGTGCTAATTGAAAAGAAGCAAGCGCTAAAGGGAAATCCCAATTTGAGGTATGCGGAGCACAAACCAAAACAGCTTTTTTCACATCTTCAGGCATATTGCCAACTAATTTCCAACCCATTACAGCTAAAAATAGTTTACTAATTATTTTCTTCATCTCTAAAAAAATCGGGTTTAAAACCTATTAAATATACTGTATCTATAGCCCGAGTAAAAGCGGTGTACAACCAACGTAAATACTCTTCTTCAACCTTAGGCTCTGGCAGATAGCCTTGCTCAATAAAAACATTTTTCCATTGACCACCCTGCGCTTTATGACACGTAATGGCATAAGCAAATTTTACCTGCAATGCATTAAAGTAAGGATCCGCTTTTATGGCTTGAAAACGTTTGTATTTAGTACTAATATATGCATATTCTCTTTCTACAGATTTATACAATCGATTGCTATCTTCGTAACTCATTGAAGGTTTATCTACATAAATACAATCTAAAAGCAATAAGGTTTCAAATTCTGGCTCATCTGGATAATCCACTAAATTGACTTCAGCTTTTGCAAACCGAAACCCATGACGATCCTCAATAGTAGAAATTCGCTTGACCACAATTTGATCTCCATTGGCAATAAAGCCAGCTTTGGACTCATTTGGCAAACAGAAATAATTATTCTTAACAACCATAAGATGATCGCCGCCAGTAATTTCATCCTCGTACCATAAAATTCGATTCCTAATTTCCTGATTGTATACATTGGCGCGTTTATTTGAGCGCAACACGACTACTGAATCTTCTAAAGACTTACTAGAATATGCGTCGTTTAAAGCCTCTTCTAAATCATGCTTTTCAGACAAACGAATCACGTCTGGGTATAAGTCAAAAATAGGTTGGTACCTATTTTGCTTTACATCTAATAACTCTCTCAAACTTGTTGCATTTGACAGTACTCCAGATTCGGCTGCTTGCCTCACAACTTCTTTTAGCTCTACATGATGTACTTCTTTAAAATAACGCATCTGCAATTCTTCTGGCATCAAAGCAGGGCTAATTGTTAAACCTACAGGAGGTAGTTGAGCTATATCTCCAATTAGCATTACTTTGCAATTAACGCCTTGATCCACAAAACGCATTAAATCATCTAAAAGAGCATTCCCACCAAAGGTATTATCAGTTTGGTTACCAATCATAGAGGCTTCATCAACAATATAAATGGTATTGCTTGCCTTATTTTTTTGCAAATCGAAAGACAAAGAACCTGCTTTTACCTTTGGATAATAAATATGCTTATGAATTGTGTAGGCTTTTCGTTTGGTATAAGCACTGATAACTTTAGCAGCTCTCCCTGTTGGTGCTAACAAGACTGTTTTTTTATTAAAGGAAGGAAGCGCCTTAATTATAGTCCTGATCATTGATGTTTTTCCGGTACCCGCATAACCTTGCATAACAAATATTTGATGCGGATTTATATCCAAACAAAAAACGGACAATGCCTTTATGAGTACCAACTGATCAATTGTAGGATCGTGCGGAAAATACTTTACCAACTGCTTTTGCAGTTCCTTATTTTTTAGTGTAGAATTCAAGTCTACAAATATAGGCTTTAGGCACTGCGAAAAAAAATGTGATTAACGTAAAAAAATTGTAGATTTGCATCACTCACAAAAGAGTTTAGTAAATATGGAAAAAGGTATTCGCATTGGTCTCTGGGTTTTGGTAATTGTTTTAGGGTACTCCCTTTATTCAGTAATAATGAATCCGATTAGATTTTCAAAAGAAAATAACAGACGTTCTGCCGATGTTATACAACGTTTAAAAGAGGTACGTAAAGCACAAATAGCTTTTAAAGAAGTGAACAATTTTTATGCATCTAGTTTCGATGAGCTAATTCCACTTTTGGACACAGGCGTATTCACGATTGTTCAACGCAGAGATGAAGAACTAAAATTCTATAACAAAGTTTACAGAGAGTATCAATTAAAAGACACAACATACATAGATACGCTGGGATTTGCAAGCATCAAAGATTCTATTTTTGGTAGTGAATTTAACCTAGAAAAATTAAGATTTATTCCACATACTGATGGTTCAGAACTTCAATTAAGAGCCAATAAAATAAAATCTGGAAGTTTAACGGTTCAAGTATTTGAAGCCAAAGCGACTAAAGAAGAATACCTAAAAGGGCTTGACAAAGACTTGATAAAAAATACAGCAAAAGACCTTCAAGTAGGTTCAATGACCTCAGCAAAAATTAATGGTAATTGGGAGTAACATAAAAGCTACACTAAGTCATATCGACCCACATTTGACGCTGAACGATTCAGCTTCTTTTCATTTATCCATCCAAGTAAGCTTGGATGGTTTTTCTTTTGCACTGTTAAATGTAAACGATCAAAAATATACCGCAATTCAATTTTACGACATTCAAGAGTGTCATAACTTCAGCGAATTAGGGGGGAAAATAGAACAAATCATTGCCCAACAAGAATTATTACAACAACACTACTCAACAGTCACTATTTGCATTTGCAATTCAATAAACACGCTTACCCCAAAAGATCTTTACAAAAAAAAATACGGAAAGGAACTTCTAGGATTCAATCAAATTCTTCTTCAGAATGAAGACGAAAGTAGCGATTGGCTTAAATCAATCGAATGCTTCAACTCTTATGTCATACCAAAAGAACTTCAAAGGTGTTTCGATAAATACTACCCAAATCACTCATGGAAGCATCAAAGCACTGTTTTTATAGAAAGTGTTATGCAACACTATAAATTAAATGAAGAAACTACAATTTACATTTCAGTTCAAAACGCCTATTTTCAACTTATTGTTTTAGAAGGTCGTAAATTAAAATTCTTTAATGGATACGATTATCGCTCAGGAGAAGACATCATCTATTACATTCTTTTTGCTTGCGAACAATTGAACTTAAATCCAGATCAAATTCCAATTGTTATAGCAGGAGAAATAGAAATGAACTCAGAAGCATATAAGTTTATTCACCGTTACATCCGAAATATCTCATTTACAAATCGAAACCCCAATTACATCTACAGCTTTGTATTTGATAAAATCCCAAGTCATTATTTTTACCAACTTCTAAATTTACACCTATGCGCATCGTAAGTGGAACGCATAAAAGCAAGCGTATATATGCACCGAAAAACTTACCCGTAAGACCAACCACAGACATGGCAAAGGAAAGTTTATTCAACATTTTAAACAACGACTATTATTTTGATGAAATACGTGTTTTAGATCTGTTTAGTGGAACAGGCAATATATCTTACGAATTTGCATCAAGAGGTACCCAACAAATCCTAAGTGTAGACCAAAACTTAAATTGCATTCGATTTATACAAAAAACAGCAGAAGAACTTGGCTTTAAAGCCATCACAACACTTAAAGCTGATGTTTTTGAATTTGTTACCAAACACAAACAAGAATATGATGTTATTTTTGCTGATGCTCCCTATGACATTGAAGGATTAGAAAGCGTAATTGAAAACATATTTAAGCATGACTTACTCGCTAATAATGGGGTTTTAATTCTAGAACACCCTAAAGAACAGGACTTCTCCGAACTGCCTAACTACAAAAATAAAAGAAGGTATGGGAATGTTAATTTTAGTTTTTTTGAGAGGAACGAAGAGGTAGAAAATTAAAATTTTAAACTGAATTCAATTTGATATGGCAAGAATAGCATTTTTCCCGGGTTCATTTGACCCAATCACAAAGGGCCATGAAGACATCGTAAAAAGAGCCATCCCTCTGTTTGATGAAATTATAGTGGCTTTGGGCACGAACACTTCCAAGAACTCCATGTTTTCTTTAAAAACAAGATTAGAATGGGTAGAGAACACTTTTAAAGATTGCACAAATATAAAAGTTATAGCCTACAAAGGACTTACCATAAATGCATGTAAGACACATTCGGCTCAGTTTATCCTTAGAGGGATAAGAAATACCATCGATTTTGAATACGAAAAAAGTATTGCGCTTATAAACCAAAACATGGCTCCTGATATTGAGACTATTTACCTGAACACAAATCCAGAAGTAGCAGCAATTTCATCTACAATTGTCAGAGAAATTATTAAAAACCAAGGTAAAGCTGAACCTTTTCTTGCGTCAGGAGTTCGCTTATAGAAGCATACGTATTTTCCAAATACATTTGATGTAACGCTGCATCAGCCCAAACAACCTCTGTAATCCCCTCTTCTAATTGAGGGATGAAATCCTGTTGAGCAGGACAACTCATTGAAAACCAATACGACTTTTTTAACACGTTTACATCCTTACAACTATAAGTATGATAAGTCACTCCCAAAAGAACACCTAAACGAATAGAAGTAAGTCCGCATTCCTCTTCTACCTCTCTTACGGCAGCCTGCTCAATTTGCTCACCAACCTCGACCTTTCCTTTAGGTAGATCCCATTTATCATTTCTTCGAATCCACAAAACTTGTTTTTTGGAATTTGTCATAACACCACCAGCTGCTTCAATGAACTTGTATCGAGCACAAAAGTCATCCCACATCAAATGTAAACAAGAACCAACCAAAAGCAACTCTTTACATGAATCTGTTTGAAGTTTAAACAGTGCTATATCAATGGAGCTCGAGTCAGTGTAAGCATGAACTTCAACATTTTCAAACCCATTTAAAATTTCTTTAGAACCACTTAGGATTAAAGTATTATCGTTTATAAAAATTATATACATTTGCAGCATGATTTTAGACAAGGATACAGCGAAGAAAACCGCCGGATTTCTATTGCAAATAAAAGCAATAAAATTACAACCAAGCAAACCTTTTACTTGGGCTTCTGGATGGAACTCTCCAATATATTGCGACAACCGAATTTCACTCTCTCACCATGCTACCCGAACCTATATTCGAGAGCAATTAGCAAATGCAGTGACAGAACAATTTGGCAAACCTGATGTTATAGCTGGAGTGGCTACTGGAGCTATTGCTCATGGAATATTAGTTGCTCAAGAACTAGGCCTCCCATTTGTCTATGTTCGGCCCGAACCAAAAAAACACGGTCGTAAAAATCAGATTGAAGGCTATATTGAAAGTGGCCAGAAAGTAGTTGTTATTGAAGATTTAATTAGTACGGGTGGATCCTCTTTAAAAGCAGTTAAAGCCCTAGAAGATATTGGATGTACTGTAAGCGGAATGGCTGCAATATTTACATATGGTTTCGATCTTGCAGATAAGAACTTTAAAGAAGCCAATTGCGAACTTGTTACTTTAAGCGATTACGCAAGTTTAGTAGATCAGGCAACAGACACTGGTTACATATCTGATAAGGAAATTAAGGCACTGAAAAAATGGCGTGAGGCTCCAGATAACTGGAAAGGAGTGTGATATTTTACGCTAAGCTAAGCTGATTCTTTTGCGAACAAAACACCTGCAAGGTATTCTGCATCCTCAGAAACGCCTCCCAACGTTGCAGAACCACGGGTAAACATCCAAGGTAAACCAATAAAATAAACACCCTCTACATTACTTACTCCTTTGTAATTTTTTGGGTAACCGTCTTTCTCAAATTCTAAACCTTCTATCCACTTAAAATTTGGCTTGTAACCTGTAGCCCAAATAATATTTTTTATAGACGAAACTTTAGCCTTATCAAAAAACAAATCCTTTCCTAAAGCATTTTTTGTTCTACCTACCGGAATTACATTTTCTCTACCAAGTATCTCATCTACATCCGTACCAATAACAGGCTGGGGAATAGATTTTAACAACTTCCCTATTCTACTAAATTTATTAAATTTAAGAAACCCAATTTTTGTAAACCACCACCACAAGGACTTCCCCATAAAACTTTGAGGAAGTGACTTTACATTTGTTTTTCCTGAAAAATATACTACTCGAGAGTCGTCTTTAGACACTTCGTCTAAAATCTGATAACCGGAATCTCCAGCTCCAACAACTAATGTATCACCATCATTTAACTGACTTAATGACTTGTAATAATTACTATGCACCTGTAAAGTATCTTCGGTTATTTTGGTGTGGAATGCTGGCGTATATGGAATATGAAAAGGGCCAGTAGCAATTATAACATTCTTAGTTTCGATTTGGCCATTTTTATGTTTTAGAGAAAAATAACCATTGCTATTTCTGGTAACAGATGTAATCAAAGTGTTAAATTGAATTGGAATATTATAATGCGCAACATAAGACTCAAAATAGTGTGCAACGTCTTTTTTGTTAGGATAATAACCAGTAGGCGCATCAAATTCAAGACCAGGAAGATGGTTGTATTCTGTTGGAGTAAACAACTTTAATGAGTCCCAACGATTTAGCCAAGACGCACCAACCCTGTCACTCCCATCTACAATTAAAAAGTCTTTCTTAGATCGATTTAAATGGTATGCCATAGACAAACCGGATTGTGCTGCTCCAATTATAACATATTCCAACATTTCAGGTCTTTTGGTTAAAATTAGAATGCAATTAAGAAATGCAAATTTACAAAAAACAAACAAGAATAAAGAAGGGTCTTAAAATCAAACAAAAATAGCCACTAATAAATACTGTTCTAATCTCAAAACAACAAGGCTAATTAATCATAATTTGATCATTTAATGAAAGTTGTTTTAACAAATAAATACGAAGAAAAAACAGCATCTAAAAACTATTAAAAAAAGATATTTCATCAACATTAGAAACGAAATAAACTTGAGTTGTTTGAATAGGGGGATTGCACTTATTTTAGATACATTTTTGTACCTTGGTAAGCTAGTAGAAATTCGTGTTTGTTTAACACGATAGAAACAACAAAAACCTGATTTACAAAAAACAACGAACATGAGAAACTATATTATAATTGGTGGATCTTCTGGAATTGGTGAAGGAATCGTCAATTTACTTGAGCAAGAAGAAGCTACTGTTTTAGCTACCTACAATAACAACGAAAAACAGGACAGGAATAAGATTAGATATCTACAATTTGACGCACTTAATGACACCTTAAATCTTGATGATTTACCAGATGAAATTCATGGCTTAGCTTATTGCCCTGGAACAATTAATTTAAAACCATTTCATCGATTTACAGACGAAGACTTTATAGAGGACTTTAAAATTCAAGTACTTGGCGCAACTAAAATAATAAAACAATTGCTACCAAAACTTAAAAAAAGCAAAGAGGCCTCCATAGTCTTATTCTCAACTGTGGCAGTTCAATTTGGCTTCAACTTCCATTCTCAAGTTTCAATCTCTAAAGGAGCCATAGAGGGGCTTACAAGATCTTTAGCATCAGAGTTGTCACCAAACATTAGAGTAAATGCAATTGCACCAGCTTTAACCAATACAAGTTTAGCTGGGAAACTGTTAAACACGCCAGAAAAATTGAGTTTTCACGCTGAAAAAAATCCATTAAAAAAAGTTGGAGAAGCTAAAGATGTCGCGCAAGCTGCTGTCTTTTTACTGTCCGAAAAAGCATCTTGGATAACCGGTCAAATACTTCACGTAGATGGTGGATTTTCTAATATAAAACAATAAGTATCGTTTTAACAGCTCGTTTATTACATGAAAATACTACTCACAGGTGCCACAGGATACATTGGCAAAAGAATACTCCCCTTACTTGTAAGTAAAGGGCATCATGTTGTTTGTTGTGTAAGAGATAAAACTAGATTTAATCCTCCTGAATCTTTAAAGGCAAACATCTCTATTCTCGAAGTGGATTTACTAGATACAGTATCTCTCTTAAAAATCCCAAACGATATTGACATTGCCTATTACCTAGTTCACTCTATGTCAACATCAGAAAACTATAAAACGTTAGAGGAAAGCTCAGCTAACAACTTTAGAGAACGGCTATCTGCTACGAATGTCAAACAAGTCATTTATTTAAGTGGTATAGTAAATGAAAAGAACTTATCTAAACATTTACAATCAAGAAAAACGGTTGAAGATGAGCTTGCAAGAGGAAGCTACAATCTAACCACTTTTAGAGCAGGAATAATAGTAGGGTCAGGAAGCGCATCATTTGAAATAATGAGAGACCTTGTGGAAAAACTCCCCGTTATGATTACGCCAAAATGGCTCTTAACAAAATGCCAACCTATAGGAATCGCTGATGTTCAACGATTTTTAATTAAGTGTATTGGGGAAAAAGAAACATACAATCGCAATTTTGACATTGGCTCAGCTAAAGTTTTATCCTACAAAGAGATGCTTTTAGAGTTTGCCAATGTTAGGAATTTAAACCGTAAAATATGGACAGTACCAGTAATGACTCCTAAACTGTCCTCTTATTGGCTCTATTTTGTAACCTCTACATCCTACAAACTAGCTAAATCTTTAGTCGAAAGCATGAAAGTTGAAGTTACTTGCCGAGACAACGAAATCAATAAGATTTTGAATATTGAACCAATCTCCTACACAGAAGCGCTAAAAAAAGCATTTGAAAATATAAAGAGCAATGAAATTGCATCTAGTTGGAAAGACTCGTACTCAAGTAGTGAAACAACTATTAATATTTCAGAATTTATTTCAGTTCCAGAATTTGGATGCTTTAAAGACCGTAGAATAAAAAATGTGAAAAACTTTGACCAATCAATTGAAAAAATCTGGCGTATTGGAGGAGAGACGGGATGGTACCATGGAAACTGGCTTTGGAGAATGAGAGGTGTTTTAGACAAACTGTTTGGTGGTGTTGGACTAAGAAGAGGCCGAACAAATAGAACCACACTTTCAGCTGGAGACTCGTTAGACTTTTGGCGCGTACTATACGCTAACAAAACAGAGGGTAGATTGCTATTATTTGCCGAAATGAAACTTCCCGGAGAAGCTTGGCTTGAATTTAAAATTAAAGACAAAAAATTAATCCAAACAGCTACATTTAGACCTTTAGGTCTAGCCGGAAGACTCTACTGGCTATCTGTATACCCTCTTCATGGGTATATTTTTAACGGGCTACTAAAAGAATTGAGTAGAAGCTACGAGAACTAGAAAATGAAGAAAATTGTATTAATAACAGGCGCAAATGGCATGCTTGCTAAGCATTTAGCAAAGACACTAGAAAAGGACTACTCTATAAGATATTTAACACGAAATGAAAGTGAAAAAGACAAGTTCAAATGGGATATAAAAAAGAAATACATTGACCCAAGAGCACTAAAAGATGTGGATACAATTATACACCTCGCTGGAGCTTCTATTGCAACAAAAAGGTGGCGTAAAAAAAGAAAGAAAGAAATTGCTGCGAGCCGAATTGACAGTGCCTATTTAATATTGAAAGAATTAAACAAACAGAACATCGTTATCAATAAATTCATTTGCGCATCTGCTATTGGATTTTATGGAGCTAAAAATTCTGAGCTAATATATGATGAAGAGACTCCAAATGGAACGGATTTTCTTAGCACCGTTTGTCACAATTGGGAAGGCGCAGCTAAAGCGTTTAAAGTAAGTAAAGTGGCTAAAGAAATAGCGATAGTTAGAATAGGCATTATACTCGACAAAAATGAAGGAGCACTGCAAAAAATAGCATTACCCATCAAATACGGAGTTGGAGCTGGAATTGGATCTGGAAAACAATTTATGCCATGGATTCACATAAAAGACCTTAGTAATCTTTTTAAATTCTTGGTTTACAAGCAAAATGTAACTGGTGTGTTTAATGCCGTAGCTCCTGACCATATAACAAATATAGCGCTAACAAAGTTAATTGCTAAACACTTAAATAGACCTGTATTTTTACCAAACATCCCAAAAATTGTAATGCAAACCCTTTTTGGAGAAATGAGTGCCATACTTTTGTATGGCGCTAGAATATCAGCTCAAAAAATTACAGATGAAGGCTTTCAATTTGAGTTTGAAAACACTGAAAGTGCCATTAAAGATCTCATCTAAAAAAAACAATTAAAAAGGTAAGAATTGTTTATATAATAGAAAAACTACGATTAGATAGGCATCAACTACTAGGCAATAAATTGCAACTCTTTAATTTCAAAGTCTCTCTTACTACCATCAGAAAACTTAAGCAATAACCTACCATTTCTTAAAACACCAATAATAGAAGCATTGAATTGTAAAGCGTCCGTTTGAAATGTATGAATTTCATTAAACCAATACATGTGTTCTAAATAGGATTTAAGTAAACTAGGATACATATTAGCTCTCAACTGAAGATAACGCGCCTCGATTGTTTCACAAAGTCGATCTAATAAATTTTGAACTGGAAAATTGACACCAATAATCTGCTTAAGTGAAGTAGCTTTAGGTAGCTTGAAAAATTCCGTTTGATTTACATTTAAACCTATCCCAACAACAGAATGCTCACAAGATGATTTGTGAATTTGATTCTCAATTAAAATACCAGCAACTTTTTTATTCTCAAAATAAATATCATTGGGCCACTTAATTTTAAAACCAGGCCTAAGCTCATTTAAACAATCGTGAATAGCCAAAGCAATACAGATACTTATATCGTAGGTATTGGATATAGGCAAAAAAATAGGCTTAAGTAAAATGCTAAAAGTTAAAGAAGAAGAAGGCTCAGAAGACCAAATTGCACCAAATTGACCTTTACCTTCAGTCTGATGGTCAGCTAAAACTAGGGTTCCTTCTGGTAACTTATGCGCAACCAAAGACTCCATCAACCATGTATTAGTCGAGGGTAACTCCTGAAAACTGTAATATTTTTTACCAATAAAAAGTGTCTCCATAATCTGCGAATAAAGATAGTAAAAGTCTTAACTTTACTTAATTGAATTTAATAGCTTTATAGAGTTTAAATTTGAGTAAAAAGCAATATTTTTGCAGGCTAATCAATTACATAAAATGGACGAGAATAAAAGTTTAAAAATAAAAGCACTTGTTGATGTTATAATAAATGGCATGCAAGAAAAAAAAGCAGAAAATATAAAAGTTATTGATTTAACCGAAATAGATGCAGCCGTGTGCGATTATTTTATAATAAGTAATGCAAATTCAAATACACAAGTAAAAGCAATTGCAGACTCTATCCAAAAAGAAACACTAGAAACATTGGAAGACAAACCTTGGCACAAAGAAGGTACAGAAACATCTGAATGGGTTTTAATGGACTATGTTAACGTTGTAGCCCATATATTCCAAACACCCGTAAGAGATTTTTATGCATTAGAAGAATTATGGGGAGACGCTAAAATAACCTCAATCGAATCAAAAAACTAAGATGGTTAAAAAGAAAAAAAATACAACGTCTAAAACACAAGGCAAACAAACTCAAAAGAAGATAAGTAAGATACCAAAATTCAATTTTTATTGGATATACGGTATCGTTGTTTTCTTTATGGTTTCCATGTTATTCACCAATGAAATGGGCGCTTTGAGTGTTGAAACAAATCGTCAAACTCTTATCCAAGAGTACATAAAAAATAAGGATGTAGCTAAAATCGAAATCATTCAAAATAAAAATATCGCAAAGATATTTATCAAAGAGACTGCCCTCTCCGAGCATCGTCATGAAGCGGTAAGCAAACCTCTATTTGGAGAAGGACTAAACAAAGGACCTCACTACTATATAAAAATTGGGACATCTGAAGTATTCGAAACAAAAATAGAAGAAGCACAAGAGAGTTTTCGATTAACTGAAAGTGAACGTGTACAAATATTTTACAATAACGAACAAAGTATATGGGATAGTATTTGGGCTTGGATGCCCTTTATTTTCTTAATTGGGATTTGGTTATTCTTTATGCGTCGAATGAGTGGTGGAAGTGGCAGTGGCCCCGGTTCACAAATATTCAATATTGGTAAATCTCAAGCGCAGCTTTACGATAAAGACACAGAAGTAAAAACAACATTTAAAGATGTAGCAGGACTTGAAGGTGCAAAAGAAGAAGTTCAAGAAATTGTTGACTTTCTCAAAAACCCAAAAAAGTACACCAAACTAGGCGGAAAGATACCAAGAGGGGCACTACTAGTAGGACCTCCTGGAACAGGGAAAACACTATTAGCTAAAGCTGTTGCAGGCGAAGCTCAAGTTCCTTTCTTTTCTCTTTCAGGGTCAGATTTTGTAGAAATGTTTGTTGGGGTTGGCGCATCTAGAGTGCGTGATCTATTTAAAAAAGCAAAAGACAAATCTCCTGCAATAATTTTTATTGACGAGATTGATGCTATTGGTAGAGCAAGAGGGAAAAATCAAATGACTGGCTCTAACGATGAACGTGAAAACACCCTAAACCAACTGCTAACCGAAATGGATGGATTTGGAACCAACGATCATGTGATTGTTATTGCGGCAACCAATCGTGCAGATATTCTTGATAGAGCCCTAGTTCGTGCAGGCCGGTTTGACCGACAGATATTTGTTGACTTACCTGAGCTTAACGAACGTAAAGAGATCTTTGAAGTACATTTAGCTCCTTTGAAAATTGAAGCTAAATTAGATATTGATTTTTTAGCTAAACAAACCCCTGGCTTCTCCGGTGCAGACATTTCTAATATGTGCAACGAAGCGGCTTTAATTGCAGCGCGTAAAGACAAGGAATTTGTTGAAAAACAAGACTTTTTAGATGCAGTTGATCGAATTATTGGTGGCCTAGAAAAGAAAAATAAAATTATTTCAAAAAAGGAACGAGAGGTAATTGCATTTCATGAAGCAGGTCACGCCACTGTTAGTTGGATGCTTGAGCATGCAGCTCCATTAGTAAAAGTAACTATAGTACCAAGAGGTAAATCTCTGGGGGCTGCTTGGTATCTTCCTGAAGAACGCCAAATTACTACTCGAGAACAAATGATGGATGAAATGTGTGCTGCATTGGGTGGTAGAGCAGCAGAAAAAATTATATTCGGCAAAGTTTCTACAGGAGCATTAAGTGATTTAGAAAAAGTAACACGACAAGCAACCGCAATGGTTACCGTTTATGGATTAAGTGATAAAATTGGTAACATATCTTACTATGATTCATCTGGACAAAACTCTAGCTTTAACAAACCTTACAGCGAACAAACAGCAAGAACAATAGACGAAGAAGTAAGAGCTATAACTGAAGAAGCCTATGCAAGAGCACTTCAGGTTCTTGAAGAGAATAAAGAATCTTTATCCAAATTAGCACACGAGTTGTTAAAGAAAGAAGTTATTTTTAGAGAAGATTTAGAAATTCTATTTGGCAAAAGACTATGGGATTCTAACGAGAAAATCACTCTAAACCCAAGCACAGCAAACTCTAATGAAGATACAAAAGAGGCTGAGCCTGAAGAATTGAAAAAGAATGAAAAAGAGTCTGTTTAACAAACTTATATCGAAGGTTATTCCTTCTTTAGCTAAGGAAACTAAAAATTTAAGTTCCGAAGAATTAGAGCACCAAGAAATTTGCACACCTAATCCTAACGACACTCATGATGTTACCTTTGCTAAAATTTTCACGAGTAAAGGTGGTAAATTCTTTTACTGTGACGACCAAAACGACTTTTTCGATATGTTTAAGAAGTTAGTTCAAGAAAGCAACTGGAACCACTCTTATTGCAGTAATGATGAACTCAAGAATTTTTTAAAACCCACAGAATTAGAATTTGAAATAGAGCATCAAAAAGCTGATTCATGCATAAGTAATTGCGAATTTTTAATTGCGTTTAATGGATCCGTAATGGTATCGGGTACACAAACAAAAAACTTAAAAATACAGCAACTTCCAGAAGCTTTAGTAATTGTGGCCTACACCTCACAAATTGTTCGAGACATTAATCAAGGGTTAAGAGGAATTCAAACTAAATACAACAGAAATAGACCCTCTATGGTAACAACCATTCGTACCAAGGAGTCTATTACAACTCTAAGTGATAGCGATAGAGCTAAAGACTTATACGTATTCCTAATTGAAGACTATAAAGAATCTAGATGAGCAATTTAGTAAAAAGGATACTCACAGGCTTTGTATATGTTACGGTTATACTATTTGCCCTAACCAACGCCAATTATATTGGTCCTCTTTTTTTAATTGTTGCAATTGTTGGCACATTTGAATTAAAGAAGATGTGTGAAGCACAGTTTATGGAATTCGATCTATACCCAACAATAGGTATAGGTTCAGTTTGTTATGCAAGTATTCTTTATCCAAAATTAATAGCATTGGTTCATATTTCAATTTTCATCTATTTCATTAGTGAACTTTACCGGACAAAAAAAACACTACAAAACATCGGAAGCTCCTTACTATCAATAGTATATATATATATGCCTCTTGCACTTATAATACCCATTGGAAGTCATAGTGGTGTCTATGAATACAAGTTACTTTTCGGACTTCTCATATTAATATGGTCTTCAGATACTTGGGCTTTTGTAGTAGGAAGAACAATAGGTAAAAGAAAATTATTTGAAAGACTCTCACCTAATAAAACCTGGGAAGGCTTTTGGGGTTCGGTTATTCTTACAGGATTAACAGGATACGTATTATCAAAATCAGGCTTTGGGTTAAACAGCAAAGAGTGGTTCATGCTTGGAGGAGTAACTGTTTTTATCGCCACGGTTGGTGATTTGTTTCAGTCGATGCTAAAAAGAGCTTCAAAAATTAAAGATTCTGGCACTATACTTCCCGGTCATGGAGGTGTATTAGATCGATTTGATTCAATTTTATTTTGCATGCCAGCTTACTACATTTACTTTTACCACCTAAGACCACTCTTAACTACTTAAAAAGAAAAACATGTTTCATAAAGAAGGCTTCGTCATAATAAGAAACTTACTGCTATCTATACTATTTATAGATGGTGTAGCATGGTATTTCGCAGGAGAATTTAACTTAGCTGTAAAACTTCTAATTACGATAACAGCAGTACTTGCAATACTGGTTCTTCAGTTTTTCAGAAACCCCAAAAGAAATACAATTCTAAATAGCCAAAATATTATTGCTCCTTGTGATGGAAAAGTAGTTGTTATTGAAGAAGTAACTGAACATGAATACTTTAAAGACAAACGAATACAGGTATCAATATTTATGTCACCCTTAAATGTTCATGTAAATCGTTATCCCATATCTGGAGCGGTAAAATATGCTAAATATCATCCTGGCAAGTTTTTAGTGGCTTGGCATCCAAAGTCATCAATAGAAAATGAAAGAACTACAGTGGTAGTTGAAAACGAAACTACAGGTCCAATTTTATTCCGTCAGATTGCTGGTGCCGTTGCTCGAAGAATTGTTATGTACTCCAAAACAAATGATAAAGCTGTTCAAGGAGCAGACATGGGCTTTATTAAATTTGGCTCAAGGGTAGACCTATTTTTACCTTTAGACGCAAAGATAAATGTAGCTATTGATGATGTTGTAAAGGGAGGGATTTCTGTTATAGCCTCTAGCTAAAGAAAGGTCAATAACTCTTTTAAATACCTAATTTCAAAACTTACGCTTTGGTTTTGCTTTTCACTGTGTGGATTAAAAAAAACGGCTTTGATTCCCCGTTTTTCTGCACCAACGCAATCAACCTCAAAATTATCTCCAATCATTATACTTTCTTCTGGCTTTGCTTTGGCTGCATTTAATGCATAATCAAATATTTGAGGGTGTGGCTTTGTAACTCCTGCCATTTCTGAGGTAATAATATGAGAAAAGTACTGCGTCAAATTCGCAGACCTTAGTTTAATTAATTGGACTTCTTCAAATCCGTTTGTAATGATATGCAGTTTGTACTTTAATTTAAGCTGAATCAAAACCTCATGGCAGCCTTCAAACAAATTTGATTTGTGAGGACTTCTAGCGACATATTCATTACCTAAAGTCTCTGCCACGTCGGAATTAAAAAAATTAAAATACTTAAAAGTATTTAAAAAGCGAACAGTTCTTAAAGCATCTTTAGAGATCTTATTTTTACGATACAAATCCCACAAA
>Ga0209533_1001438_pt1 | contig 22293 bp, 21 predicted proteins | sample COG_04_FD_184748 | JGI IMG/M metagenome (GOLD analysis project Ga0209533, IMG submission 184748) | Pelagic Microbial community sample from North Sea - COGITO 998_met_04 (SPAdes) (version 2) | ecosystem: Environmental > Aquatic > Marine > Neritic zone/Coastal water | place: Helgoland, sampling...
TAAATGTGAAAAATATTCGCAGTAAACGAGACCTTCAATTGATGTTATTATCATTTCATAATGAAGTAAACAAACGAGTAGGTAATCCAATGTTTACAGAACAACAAATGGATGAAAAATACAAGAACGCTAATACCGGCAATATTATTCAATATTTTTTACAGACATGGCAAAAGCCCAACGCGAATCCTAAATTATTAACAGTTGGGTTACATAAAAGTCAAGCACTAAAGGAATTCAAGTTATGGTGGTCTACAAATCATATTCATTTTAGACCGTAAATACATTACAGCGAATAAAAATAAATTGTGAAATGTGTAAATCTTCAAGGATGTAATATAGTATAGTTATACTATAAGAATTACACATGTTTTATTTGAAAGGGATTCCTATATGTATTCGTCAATTAGAAGAGACCGATGTAAAATATTCATTTTACAATTTGATGACATTGTTATCTAAGGAAAATATTCAATTGATAAATACATCAACTATTGATGAATTACGCGATAAATTAAACTATAATCACAAAATATTTGTAATTATTAATGTAAATACCTCATGTGTTATAGGTACAGGAACTGTTAAAATAATGAATAAAAATAGCCTATATAGTGTATGTATTATATCGGATATCAATATTTACAAAGACTATAATAATAATAATAATAATAATAATAATAATAATAATGGCAATAATAGTGGTAATAGTACTAATGAAAGTGTAAACGATTTACATGAGATATTCCTTAAATATTTGATAGATTATTGTCGTTACCAAGAGAAATGTGTTAAATATATATTAAAAATATATGATGATAAAGAGAAAGAAAATATATTGTAATGTATTCATTTACACATTTGATAAATTTCAAAAATATATTTGTGATGTATTTCATGAAAATCAATATTCACAATTTACATAACAATCTTCATCTGTTTCCCTTAGACAATATTCTAACTGATAACCTATGGTATATCTGGCAACAAGTTCATTATGGTCTATTGGTAATGATGATTCATTGGCCTCCTTTTCCTTTTCATTTTCATTTTCCTTTTCCTTTTTATTATTATATTCGTTTAATTTTTTTACACTATTATCAAATACGCCAGTAAATGCGTCTAAAATGTTATCGTTTTGTTCTATTTTGTCAAATTCGGCAATAATTTCCGGATCAATTTTCAATCGTAAGGCATCCATACTTGCCTTTAGTTGTGTGTAATGTTTATCCTTTTCCAAATAATATGTGACCATTTGTTCTTCAATGTATAAACAATTATCTTCATTCTCTCCATCGGCTTCAAGTACAGCCTCTTCATGTTCCTCCTTGGATTCATAACAATCACTACAATAATCATTGTCCTCAATACTAGCACAACATAGACATGCTTTCCACTCATAAGATATTTCAGGAGTAATTGTAACTAAGTTACCAATATCACCGCTACCTTGAATACCAACCCAGAATTTTCCTTCAATTGCGCCATGATAATAACGACCCATATTTGTGTATATGTTTATTATTTAGATCACATTGAATATTTCAATTTTATTATTTTGAAAAGGAAATATTCAAGGGTGTAGAAGCGATACTAACTGGAATAAAATCCCGGTATACTGTATAATGGCTGATTCTAGTTATATGAAATGGAAAATTACAATTTTCTCTGCGTTTATTTTTTTGTTAGTTATACATCCTCAAACGTATAAGTTAACACAGCAAGTTTTTGGAAACATTTTAGGTAAAATATCGGAGGCAAATGGTTGTCCCACCACACGTGGTATAATTCTTCATACAATTGTCTATATATTATTGGTCCGTGGGTCTATGGACTTGAACCTGTTTTCAAAATAAACCATCAATGATGTAAAATGGTTACACTAAATAAATAATAAATAATAAAAATAATAATTTTTATTATTTCATAAATAACCATAATATTTATGCGTTTGCGGAAGTAGCACCAATGATGGTGCCATTTTTGTAAACCGAACATTTGAACGTCTGCTCTTTTGGTCTTGAGCAAACAACGTTATTAGAATCTTCTGCTCCAAAGAATAATAGGTCTTTGTGGTCGGTATTGTAAAATAAAGCAAACCATCCGATACCTAATATCAAGCCAACACAAACACCTAAGAATATTCCAGTAAATGTTGTACAGCCACCCATCATTTTAGTAACACCGTCTAGTACTAATAAACCGAATACGAAAATAATCACAGGATAATTGATACCAGAAATGTATGACATTGGCATGTATAAGTAGGCTAATGTAAACGCAATAAACATGCTATTAAATGCTGGACTCGTGTATTCGTTTATATTGAATGGAAAATCAATTAAATTACAAAAGTGGGGTACTTCATATTGATGTCTTATTTTTAAGGTATTAAGAATAATTAAATTGATTAACGAAGCCACTAACATACCTCCTAAATACACCATACCTTTGATGTCAGAATTAAATAGAGAAATCATTATTAAGCAAAAGGCTAATAAAATAGGCGCGATTGCTGAAAAAAATTGTAATAGATTACTAAAACTAAGTTGCATTGCCATATTGTGTGTATATAGTATAAAGACATTTATTCTTCAAAAATTAATTCTAATACTTCATGTATGTTACTGACAGAATGAAACTTAACACCATCTAACATCTTTTCCTTTTCACCATCGTCTTTGTATTTTTCCATAAATGAATGATAATCTTTTTCGTTTTCTTTGGGAAAAATAAACTCCATCACACCACCTTTAAGTCCGCCTAATATTTTTAAATCCAGACCACCGATTGCGGTAACACAACCTTGTAAATTGATTTCTCCAGTAATAGCAAGTGTTTTTTTAATTTTCTTACCCGTGAGTAAACTATACAAAGTACATGTAATGGCTGTACCAGCACTAGGTCCATCTTTTGGAACAGCCCCTTCTGGACAATGAATATGAATCCCTTGCATTTTCGTTTCTTCAAATTCCTTCACATTTCGCTTCATGATTTCTTTATCTACTAGGGACGAAGCAAGAGTTTTCGCAACGGTCATACTTTCTTTCATAACATCTCCCTGAAGACCGGTTAATTTTAGCTCCATGAATGAAGTAGATGGAAAAAACTTCGCTTCAATCGGAATGATTCCACCTTGACCCATAGAATTTGCCCACAGTCCGTTAATAACTCCACTAGACGATTGAAGCGGAATTTTCTTGTCTAAATGTTCATGACGCTCTTTCAAGTATTTGTTTTTAATATCGTCGTTTGACACGGTGATGGGCAATTCAATGCCATCACAATTTTTCAAACAAGACAAATTAATTTCACCGACAATTTCAAAAAGCAATTCCTTGAATTTTCGTATACCCGGTTCACATGTATATTTTTCCACAATATACATAATATTCTCATCTGTAATATCAATACATCCTTCAACACCCATTTTCTTGAAAATTTCAGGGAGCAAATGTTTGCGCGTGATAACCAATTTGTCCTCAATCGTTAAATGTTCAAAGTTAATGCGATGAATGCGGTCTAATAAAATGCGATCAATCAACGAAACATCATTGTATGAGAAGATAAAAAGGGCCTTTGATAAATCAAGGTCAATACCGTTGAAATATTTGTCTTGAAATCCATCATTTTGGGTAGAATCAATTAAATGAGTTAAAATACCGATAATTTCCCTACCATGTTCCGTTTTACTAACCTTATCAAGTTCGTCAATAAAAATAATGGGATTCATACATTTATTTTTCATTAATATATCGGTTATTTTGCCCCACTCTGAACCAACATAAGTATAATTATGACCACTTAATGTACTACCATTGTCTTGTCCACCCATGGCTATGAAAGAGAATGGTCTATGTTCGCCGTTTTCATCAACTAGACATTTTGCCAAACCTTTTTTAGCAAACGTCGTTTTTCCCACACCAGCAGGACCTTCAAATCCAAAACAATATCCACCTTGCTCTCCATTAATCCATTGGGCAATAATTCGTTCAATTTGCGTTTTAGCCTTTTCGTGTCCATGTACAGCATCATCAAGTGTATCCTTTACTTGATTCATATACCGGTTAATAGATTTCCATTTATCTTCAATGGATTCAATACCTTTCATAATCGTTTCAATTGATGATATATTTGAAATATTTTTTAAACTAGATAATTGGTCAATAATATTACCATTATCCTTATGTTGTTCAATAAATTTCACAATTTCACCCTTCATAAACTCCATTTTTTTTCCAGAATGAATTAGTTTATGAATTTTGAGTTTATTGATTTTGATAATATTGTTAATATTACATATATTGATGATTAAATCGTCGCGTTTATCGGGTGTGTAATACAGTGTCAGTTTTTCAATCAATTTAGATGTCATATTTCCACTACATTCATTTCGCATTTGATCACATATATTTTTTATTTGAATATTGGTGATATTATCCATATTAACATTTATATTTTTATTTTTATTACTCAAAAACTGGTCGTCTAATTGTAACATATTTTCTAATAATGTCATAAATTCTTTTTTAATGCTAGTCATCACTGTCAATATCCATTCTTGTTTATAAATACCAAACGGGATTTTCAAGAGTCCATCCAAATAACTACGTGCTTTTGAGCCGTTGTCGTCTGTTTTGGATTTAATTTCTTTTAATTTTGTCATTGCCTTTTCTTTTACTGAATCGTCTGCTTTCATAAGACATATTTGTTGCTCTAATGGAATTTTACCGTTATCAAAATTGGATAAATTGTTGGTATATGTAATTGTTTGTTTCATGGCATCTTTAAAAAAGGTTTTACTGTTCCATGGCAAACTATCAAATAATAGAGTTTGTTCGCATGTATCAATAGTACCATTATTGTCATTAGATAATAAATCATATAACAAATAAGACAAATATTGATACTCGTGATCGTCTGATTTCATCAACAATTGAATTAACGTATTACGTTGTCCGTATAAATCGCTATTCAAGAATTCTTTTACAACTTGAGCAATTGGTTTTTGCTTTAATAATGAAATTTGCGTAGTATATCCGACATATTTATGAAATAATTCATCTTTTGAATACACTAATAATTCTTTGAGAGTGATAGCCTGAATGAATTTTTGAAATGACCTTTCCTCGTATCCTGTATGATTTGGAGCATCTTTAATCAATTGGTCTAAATTAGTAGTCAAATATTCATTGTCAATACATGTTAATAACAAGTCGTCCATTAGACCAGATACAATAAGTGTCCTTTTTTCTGTAGCGTTATGAAAGGCAATTTTAATACCATACACTTTTAATTGGAATGTATCATGTGTTCTACATAAATCAAAACAATCTAAATTTGGCGATTTGTCAACAATACATCCGTCATCTACCATTTTGTTTTTTTCAATAGGTTTAGAATTAGAATTATAATTAGAATTAGAATTAGACTCAGTAACAACAATATTGCTCTTGCGTTCATTTTTCCAAGGAATCAATTTAAAATGAATGGGATGAAAGTGTTTATCTATAATAGAGTATTTATTTAAATCACAGGCACCTTTGTTATTGTATATAGATGTAACATAATCGTCACTATAAACAACGTTTAACAAGTCGGTTATATTTTCAGTTCCATATAATTTAAAAACATTGACTAATTCATTGCGAATAGTTTCTAATTGTTCATTAACCATTGATATTTTCGTTTTGCTATTTAATAATAGCTTTATTTTCGTTAATTCTAAATATAATCTCTCTAAGGATTGAACACCTTGGTTTAATTCATTAGCACTAATAACATCTTGTTGCTTGTACTTTTGAATAGACAATAAAGATTTTTGGATCAGCTGTTGAAAGTATAGGATTTTGTCACCGACTATTGATTTTTCATCGTCGCCACCATTCTTATTAGAAGAAATAATAGTATTTTTCATTACTATATTTAACGATTTAAAAAAATACAATTAAATTTATTCTTGATTTTGCCTAAATATCGCTAAATGTATCGCCAAATACTATGATTTCCAAGGTATACGCCAAATCATATTCCAAATCGTATTAAATAAAAGACTACAATGTATATAATATAACTCATGGGTATACCTGCTTACTTCTCACATATCATAAAAAATTATCCAAAAATTATCCAACGATTTCAAAAAAAATCCACGGTAAATCATTTATATTTGGATAGTAATTCTATAGTGTATGATGCTATGCGTAGTATTGAATATAATGGAAACAATGACGATTACGAACGTAAACTAATTAATGCTGTATGTAAAAAGGTTGAAACTTATATACAGCAGATTTCACCATCCCATCTTTTGTTTATTGCGTTTGATGGTGTGGCTCCAGTTGCGAAATTAGATCAGCAGAAAAATCGTCGTTATAAGTCATGGTTTATCAATCAATATGATAAAACAGACAAACCGGTATGGAACAGCACCGCTATTACACCAGGAACGGATTTTATGAACAAACTAAATCTTCAATTCCGCTATCATTTTCGTAAACCATCTGAGCATAACGTAAAGAATATTATTATTAGCGGTAGCGACGTCCCAGGCGAAGGAGAACATAAAATATTTGAGTATATTCGTGAAAATACAAAAGAATTGGAAGATATGAAAACCGTGATTTATGGACTTGATGCCGATTTAATCATGTTAACTATCAATCATTTACAGTATTGTAAAAATATGTATCTATTTCGTGAAACACCCGATTTCATCAAGAGTATTGATAAATCATTGGATCCTAATTTGATGTATGTGATTGACATTCCTGAATTTAAAAACAAACTGGTTTATTATTTGAATAATGACAAAGAGCCAACTACGGAGATTGAGAGAAACCGTGTATTTGATTATATATTTATGTGTTTCTTATTAGGGAATGATTTTCTTCCTCATTTTCCAGCACTCAATATTAGAACCGGCGGAATGGATGTTATTTTGGAAACATACCGTAACGTTTTAGGTAATAGTAATAAAAATATTATACACAATGGCAAAATTGTGTGGAAGAATTTGCGCTTATTGATAGCTGATTTATCAAAACACGAACATACCTATATTGAAAATGACTATCATTTACGAAACAAACAGGAAAAACGACCTGTGCGTATAGAGGAAAATATGAGTACATTTGACAAGGAAATGCTTCATGCTCCGTCAAAGGAACGACAAGTGGAAAAATATATAAATCCACAAGACCGATTTTGGGAAACGAGATATTATGACATGTTATTTGATTTGGATATAAATGACGAATGGCGAAAAAGGATTAGTCTGAATTATTTAGAGGGATTAGAGTGGACGTGGAAATATTATAGTAGTGGATGCGTAGATTGGCGATGGACGTATAAATATCATTACCCACCATTACTACAGGATTTATTAAAGTATGTCCCTTATTTTGATACAGAATTAGTAGAGGAAAAGGCGAAAAATCCGGTATCTGAATTGGTTCAATTGAGTTATGTACTGCCTAGAAATAGTTTGTCGTTGTTGCCTAAAAAAATAGAAACACAGTTACTAGAGCAAATGAAAGAGTTGTATCGCGAAGATTATGAATTTGAATGGGCTTATTGTAAATATTTTTGGGAATGTCATGTGAAATATCCGTCAGTTAAAATTGAGGATTTAGAGCGAATTGTACATAAAGAGTAGATAGCGAAGGTGTAAATGAAAAGGAACAATAATCAATAATAAATCATCAATCATCAATCGTAGACGGATGACCAAATAAAATATCATATAATTGTATAGATTCAAGCCAATAATATGCCTGAACCAGTTGATAAGAAATTATATGATACTATTAAGAAACGTATTTATAAAAAACAGCCAAAACATAGTGCGTATAGAAGTGGCAAAGTCGTAAAAGAGTATAAGAAAAAATTTACTAAGAAATATGGAAAACGTAAAAGTCCGTATAAGGGAGCAAAGACCAAAAAACGCGGACTAACTCGTTGGTTTGATGAAAAATGGGTGAATCAGCGTGGTGAAATTGGTTACAAAAACAAAAATGATATTTATCGTCCAACTTATAGAATTACTAAAAAAACTCCGACCACTCATGGGGAACTATCAAAAAAACAAATAAAGCGCGCTAGAAGTGAGAAATACCGCAAGGGTCGTGTTTATAAATTCTAAATCGTCAGTGATGTAAGTTATACCAACCGATAAATATCTTCGTAACTAATATTCCCAGATGGATTTTCCATAGTAACCGAACAACCCCCAATCTCAGGCATATATGAAACATCAAATCGTGAAATGCCATTTTTCATGGCATGTATAAGTATATTTTGTACAACTAAACTATCTTTTTGTTGGTGTAGATGAAGACTAAATTTGTCAATATCTACATTACATCTTTGTAATTCGTCTATAAGGAATCGGAATTCATTAAACTTTAATGTACCACATGTGTCAGATAAGCAAATTTCATCAAGTTGTTCGCCATGAGTATAATAATAATACATAATTTCATTCATCACTGTATAAATATCATATTTTCCAATAATCGGACATTCAGTAATACATGAAATATACAATTTTATCTTACTGTCGCGTACTTCTTCAACGTGATGAATCATTTTCACTAGTTCCATTTTTGTTTCTGTCAAATCCTTATTAATATTTTTTTGTTGAAATGCCTTAGATATGGATGTAACAAATGAAAAATTACATACGTTATTCGCAGAGGCAATTTCTACACTTTTATATGTAGGTGTTAACATATACACGTCTAAATGTTTATGTGTACCACATGTAGTTATAATTTCTTTGAATAATTCAATAGAATCTTTCATTTGAGGAACAATTTTGGGAGACACGATAGAACCAATTTCAATAGCACATGGATTTTTATTCACAATAATATCAATACCCAAGTCTACTTTCTCTTTAAGTGAGTATATTTTTGGTATAGATTGGAGACCGTCACGCAACGTAACATCAAATAAGCGAAGAGGTGTATTTTTTAGAATAGACGAAAACATTGGTACACCTGTTGTATATTTAGACAATACATTTTTATATTTATGTTTTTTATTTTATCAATATTTGCACTTAAAAACTATGACATGAATTACATATATGGCGCAAGAATTCTCTGGTGATAGAAATGATTTTTTAGCAATATTGAAAAGGAATCCAGGAGTAATGATATTTAAATATACGGCAGATTGGTGTAAACCATGTAAATCCATCAAAACCTTAGTAGATTCACATTTTGAAACATTATCTAGTGAAAATACAATGTGTTTTGAAGTAGATATAGATGATAATTTTGATTTATTTGCTTATATGAAGACAAAAAAAATGATGAAAGGAATACCCACGTTAATGGCTTATAAGCAGGGAGCAACTAGTTTTGTACCGGATGACAGTATATCAGGAACAGATGTAAATGAAATAATTGCGTTTTTTGCCAGGTGTAGGAAAATGTAGTTAGATGAAATACAAACAAATATACACAAATACAATGTAATATCCTAAAATACAAATTAAAAATATAACTTATTGTATATCTAAATGGAAGGTCTAGATTTAAATATACATAATTATGATTTAAATGATTTATTAAATTTGTTTAAAATGCCGTTTCACTTTAAAGAAGAAGATTTAAAGTCGGCAAAAAAAATAGTGTTAAAAACACATCCAGATAAATCCAAGCTAGATAAGGAATATTTCCTCTTTTTCTCTCAAGCATATAAATATTTACTCAAGATTCATCAGTTGAGACAAAGCAGTACAACAACAAATCCCGAGTACGAGAAGGATGATTTATGGAGTAAAGAACACAGTATTTTGATTGATGGTAAAATAAAAACCATGTCGCAAAAAGAATACACAGATTGGTTCAATAGTACATTTGAAAAGATGCGATTAAAAGACAATGCTGAAGAAAATGGTTATGGTGATTGGTTAAAATCAGACGAAGATGTTGTAAACGAGACAATATCTAGTACTGGTCAAATGAATGAATTCATACAAAACAAAAAGAAGGAAATGAGAGAATTGATAGTTCATCAAGACTTCCAAGATATGCAAGTGGGTACAGAAGGTCAATTTGATTTAGTGAGGGAAACGCCTGGAAATTATGGGTCGTCTATGTTTGATAAACTACAATTTGAAGATTTGAGAAAAGCGCATTGTGAGTCAGTGATTCCTGTCACGGAAGAGGATTTTCATCAACGTAAAAAGTATTCCAGTGTAGACCAATTGAATAGAGAGCGAACTCAAGATATGGTTCAAAATCGCGACGAGTGGATTTCTTCTCATGAAGACAAATTAAAAAGCACAGTAAATCGTGATGAAGATGTCAATATTCAACGGGCGTATAAGTTAATGAATCAAGATGAAATGATAAGAAAAAATCACGAACAATTTTGGTCTGACTTAAAACAAATAAAAAACTAGGTGACTGGTTATACCTAAAATTTTATTTTTGTTGTTTTTTTATTTTTGTTGTTTTTATTTTTTGTTGATGATTTCGCTCTTATTATTGCTATCACTATCACTATCAATATCACTATCACTCTCACTATCGCTGTCTAATTCACTCTCACTATCCTCCCCAGCATATTCTTCTAATCTTTTTTTCCCAGGATGAAGAGTTGCCCATAGACCACCAATTAGTTCCCAATAAGGTTCTTCTATTTCGTCTAATTTGCTCTCAAGGACTTTCCAATCACCTCCACAACCACCTCGAATAACTGGTATTCTAAATTCCCTGTAAATCAAATCAGTCGTTTGTTGCCAACCCTCACCACGTTTAATTCCATATTCTTTACTTCTCTCTATTTCATAAATTTTCGTAGTAGAAATACTATCCGCAAACGTCACATGTTTGTTAGCCATAGTTGCTGTTACTCCTGTTATTGTATGTAAATATTGTTTTACACTCATTGTTCATAATTGTTATATTTACAGCCTAATTTTCAATCCGCAAATCAACTTTTACGCAACCTGACATCAATGATTTACACTCAATGAACGAAAATAAATTTGTAATGGTAGTATATATAGAAAATGAAATATTACGTGAAATATATTTTTGTCATGTTGTTATTATTTGTTCTAGGATTTGTTTTTGAAAAATATAAAAAATCAGAGGCTAAACTAGATAAAATGGACCAATATGAATTGATTAAGAAGTATTTATTAAATGATTCTACTTTAGCTAGATCAGACAAACCAATATTATGGATTCATGTAGCCTTTGAAACAAACGCAAGATGGTGGCCTCATTTTGCTTCCCGCAACACCGAATGTTTTAATCAACCATACCAATATTTAACCATTAAGTCAATTGTGGATAAATGTGGCGACTCATTCAATGTATGCTTATTAGATGATAAATCATTTAACAAAATTATTCCAGGTTGGAGTACAAAGGTAGCTAATTTACCCAATCCACTCCGTCCACATTTAAGAGAATTGGCAATGGCAAAATTACTTCAATGTTATGGTGGTATGACTATTCCCTCGTCATTTGCTTGTAAAAAGGATTTAATTTCACTTTATAATAAGGGATTATCCGCTGCACCCATGTTTTGTGGCGAATTACCAAGTAAAAGTGTAGTATCTAGTAATATTGATTTCTTTCCAACAAATAAAATTATGGGATGTAAATCAGATTGTGAATTGATGGGAAAATATGTAAATTTCTTAGAAAGAACCGTATCAGAAGATTATACAAACGAAATGGAATTTACAGGGGAAACAGATAATTGGTTGTATGATCAAGTAAAGCAAAAAAATATTATGCCTTTAGACGCTATTTATTTTGGTACTAAGTTGATGGATAATAAACCAGTGTTAATAGATAACTTATTGGATGATGACGATGACTTTAATTTACCATGTAGCGCATATGGTTTGTATATCCCATCAAATGAAATATTAAAAAGAACAAATTTCCAATGGTTTGCGAGATTATCGGCTGAACAAGTATTAGAAAGCAATACAGTTATTGCGAGACAATTGTTGCTATGTAATGAATAAAAATTTACATCCTTGAATATTTAACACATTTTGTGTAATATAATATAATATACTAATATATATATTAGTATATTATGACCACTAATGAAATTAAGATTAATGATAAATTGGCAAATTTTTTAACATTAAATTTATTAGCACATGAACCATGCCATGATTTTAACCCTTCTGGAACAGGTAAACGTTTAGCTAATCTTTCAACAAGAATTATGACATTATATGACTTAAGTAAAGATACATCTTATTTGGGTGGGTCATCTGAAAATAAGCAAACAGGTGGTGCTTGTACTTATGATCACGGTGATGATAATATAGACAATTGTGTTGTAGATGATTGTGAATATGTGGACGAAGGTAGTATTTTTAATATAATTAATGGATTAACGTTTGGAAGTATAACAATAGAAGATACTTATAACTTATTTCTTGCTAATTTTGGTATGTCTGCTGAAGATATGTTAACAGACAAATCACTTAACATATTTGATAAAAATACACGATCCAAGGCCATGAAGCGACGAACTACAATTACAGGTATTCAAAGTATCAATGAGATTACAGAGTATCTTAGAATGTTAATATTATCGCATTTACAAAGTGATGTTGACGGAGAAAGTGGTGTAGACGGAGAAAGTGCTGTTGACGGAGAAGATGTCGTAGACGGAGAAAGTGCTGTTGACGGAGAAGATGTCGTAGACGGAGAAAGTGCTGACGAAAATATGCGTAAGCAACTTCAAAAAATTGTAGCAACCACAACAGAAAACAAAGAAGAAGACAATGAGCCTGATTGGAGAAAAGTGTATGACCAATTTGGAGGACTACATATTTATCCGACTATAGGTAATATAGATAATATAGGTAATATAGGTAATATGAAGAAATTGTTGCCTACCAGTAATGAGACATCTTCAGACCCAAAATCAGAAATAGTTAAACAAGAAGAAAAGCCAAAACTTGATAGCAAATCAAAAAAATCTACAATTAACTTTAATGTTCAATATGAACGTATGAATACTGTGTTGGATTTTTTAATATCTGATTACCAAATATTACATGGAAGCGAAAATATTAATGATATAGATCCAGTTGATCCAGAGGGAGTAAAATCAGGCCTTAAACAAGCAATTAACGTTATAAAATATTACAAAGATGTATTTAATTACTACATAAAACACATAAGTAACACTTTACCTAGTTATACAATTAACAATAGTTATTTTGTATCAGATGCGTTATTTGTTTATTTTATTAATTATTTCAGTACTGAAATAGAAGAAAATCATATAGATAATTTTGAGATTACAAGAAAGAATGAAATATTCGAAGAGATATTTAGACTGCGGGTTCCTGTAGGAAGCGAGGATTTATTTAATAGTGCTCGTCTAGGAGAATCAATACGTCCAAAAGATTTTAAAGGGGGTGCTCCAGGTTTGAGAGATACAATATTGGAAACAATAGCTGATGTAAAATCTTTTGAATTAAATGAAATAACTAAATTCATTAATGATAATAGAGACAATACAGAATCAGGTGTAAAAACTGCTATATCAACCTTAATAAATAACAAAATGACCCCAATATATGATAACATCACTGAATATAGTGATAGATTGGTTGAGAAAAAGGCTGTATGGAATCAAATAGCTGATGTTACACGTTCTGTTATAAATAAACGGTTAGATAAATCTATAGGAACAATATTTGGTCGCTGGAAGAATACTAGTAGCAGGAACCGTGAATTTACGATAACAACAAATATAAATAATATATGGTTAGATGGAATATCAAAGATAAAAAAAGAACTCACGAAATTTCCAAATATAAATATAGATGGGGGCGATGATATTCTTAGTAAATCGTTACCTAAGCCCGCACAAGAAGTTGTTAATTCCTTATTAAGAAATATTTGTAAATATGTTGGTGGAGTGGCAAATAAGGTTTCTCAAACAGACGATCTAGCCACTGATACTGACAATATATATAGTAAACAAGCAAAACTAATAACGAACGTTGCGAATGATGAAAAATCACCAGGTACAATAGACGCTCCATTATTTAATACTTTTGTTAATTACTGTAAGAGGAATCATACAGATAAAGCTGCTATATTTAAGACGTTAAACAGTTATGATGATATACGTTTAATGTATAATGCGACTAATATAATAAATATTGTTAATAATGCTTTAACTGTTAAAAATTCCAGCAATATGCGAATAATTGATGCATTAGAAAAAATATCTACACCTGTAAATTCTAAAAGTATAAAGAAAGGTAAAAAACCAGTAACTGGAGATACAAGTACAGGTAACAGAGTGTTTAAAATAATATGTCCAATCACATCTATAATAGACGCCCAAGGTTCATTTGGTTCATGCGCAAAAGGTACAGGTGCTTCCAATTTCATAAAAAATAATTTAAATATATCAATAGAGACAGACACGGTAACCGGATCAGCTACAAAATTCTCATATAATATGTCTCTAAACCATAAACAGAATGGAAAAACACGTCTAGAATATACATTACAAGCTGATGATTTTGTAATGCCGGCAGTTCAAATAGATGTGACAATCGGAAAAGGATTATGTCAAATTTTATCGGCAAATAATACATTTGAACAGGCGTTAACTTATTTGGAACAAATAACACCTTATAACACATCTATAAATTTTGCGGACATGGTTAAGAATGCTAATCATATGCGTGAAATAATAACACGATTATCACGTAAATTTATGGGTGATTTCGGTCAAGAATTGAATGTTATTACTACAAAATGTGGACAAATTGGAACAACAACCAATTGTCCAACTGATCAGCATTATTTATTAGCTGATGGTGATAGACCATCGTTTGTAAGGTCGGGGTTATTAATGTTAAGTGCTGATAGTGGAATTAATGAAAATAGTGGAGTATGGTATATGGCTCAAGGAGGAGGTATAATTTTAAAACAGAATGGTATATTCGGAACGGAGACGCAGGCAGGAGGTAGAAAGAAAACAAAAAAGAAGAAAAATAATAAACCAAGAATAGTAGAAAAAACAAAAAGGAGACAAACTAAAACAAGAAAGAATAAAACAAGAAAGGCAAAGAAATCCAAAAAGGCGAGGAAATCCAAAAAAAGCAAAAAGTAACACGTATCGTGAAAAAATAATTTATTTTTAATGAAAATTCTCTCTACCAGAATTAAAAATAAATGTAATATGGGATGTTGTATTTTGACTTGCTATAGGTAATTTGTGTTGTGAACATGATGGAATGAAGTTTACAAATTTGTCGTATTATTGTACATATACCACTGTAAGAACGTTTGCGATCAATATAAAAGGTCTTTGCCTTATGATAATATGGTCTAATCTGTTCTAAAAAATCATTTGTAATTGACTCCATTTCACCGCGTTTGTAAGACGTCATATTAAATATGTAATATTTCTCTTTTTTCTCACAAACTCTTTCTAAAAATTCAAATAAATGTTCACGCTTAATTGGATTTTTAAAAGTTTGACTCATCTAAACTAAAATAAAACAATGTATATTTACGTTAGATTTTTTTACATTAGAAGTTTTACATTAGAATTTTTACATGTTTGGATACAATGAATTTAGCTGGAAAATAGAGTTGATAAATTATTAGTGAATAATGCCAATTCTATTTCGTCTTCGTGAATATTGTGAAAAACGGTGATATATTTACACAATAGTTTGATAGTCTCATATTTTTGCGTTTCGTTTAATAGCGGAGTTAATTTCACGTATAAAAAATAATTATCATAAATATCCATCACTGAATATCCGCGATCAAATAACTCATATAATATTGATACACCTTCACTTAAATCGCTCTTCAATATGAAAGACGTATATTCATCAAATGTTGAAAAACTAATATTGGTACACACCTGATTTACCAGTTCTTGAGTGACATGTTCATTTAAAATTTTAAACTTCTCTAAATAATTTAACAAAATACGCACAGAACCACTTGCTAATTCCAATACAAATTTTTCAGCCATCGCATCCATAGATATATTTTCGCGATTTTTCACATCTTGTAAAATATTATTTAAATAAATACTAGATAATGGTTTCATTTTAATAATAATTTGCCTGGATTGTAAACTGTCAATTACCTTTTGAACATTTGAACAAGAAGATATAAAATGAACATTATTACTATATTTGTCTATACAATTACGAAATACTTGTTGGCTTTGTTCGTTAATATTATCAATATCATCTAGAACAACGATTTTTTTCTTATTTGGTATAGAACATCGTGTTTGGCAAAAGGTTTTCACATCGGTTCTATAATAGTGGATGCCTTGTTCTTTTAGGCTATTGATTATTAAAATGTCATCGCTATATGAAATATCACCATAATATTCTTTCATTAAAGCATTAACTAAGCTGGTTTTTCCAGAACCAGAGTCACCTACAAATAATATATTGAGATTATTCATAGAAATCATTGTATTTAAAATAGTAATAATATCATTATCAATTTGAAAATCTTTGAAACAATCAGGAGTATATTTATATATAAATGGTCTAGTTGTATTCATTATATACGTGTAATTATATTTATTCGCTAATAACTATTTAAGTAAATGTAAATATATATTATATTATAAATGGAAGATTATTACAAAGTATTAGGTGTTGAAGAAGGCGCTAGTCAAGACGAGATTAAGAAGGCATATAGAAAGTTGTCTCTATTACATCATCCTGATAAGAACCCTGGAAATGTTGACGCGGAAGCAAAATTTAAAAATATAAATGAGGCTTATCAAGTAATTGGTGATGAAACTGAACGACAAAAATACGATATGAGCAAGAGAAACCCATTTGGTAATATGGGTGGTAATTCACCTATGTCTTCAGGTGGTCATCGTGTAGATCCAAATGATGTATTTAAAATGTTCTTTGGATCTGGTGGAAATGGTGGTGGTTCAGGAATTCCAGGCATGGGTATGTTTGGTGGAATGAATGGATTTCCTGGTGGAAATATTCGCGTGTTTCAAAATGGACAACAAGTCAATGTAAATGCGCTGAACAAGCCTCCACCTATTATAAAAAATGTAGCAATTAGTTTAGAACAAGCATATAAAGGCGATCAAATACCAGTGCAAATAGATCGTTGGTTATTTGAAGACGGTATTAGGAAACTGGAGAATGAAACATTATACATACCAATAGCAAAAGGTATTGATGATAAAGAAATCATTATATTGAGAGATCGGGGAAATATAATGGATACTGAATTAAAGGGCGATGTTAAAATTATAATTAGTATCCATAACTTAACATCATTTAAGCGTTCTGGTCTTAATTTACACATGGAGAGAGAAATCACATTAAAAGAATCACTTTGTGGATTTGAATTTATTATCAATCATATATCTGGAAAACAATTGCGGTTTAAAACCGAGGTAGGTGTTCCAATACGTGATGGACTAGTAAAATCTATAAATGGGTATGGAATGGAACGAGAGAATAATAAAGGAAACCTATGTATAAAATTTAATGTAAAATATCCCGATAAATTAACATCTGAACAAATGACAACATTAAATAATATATTATAGTAGTTATAGCTACTTTATTTTCTTTCAGTTCGGTGTAATATGTACATATGGTATGAAGCATTATGTGTAGAAAATATAACGTAAATTACACAAATATATTTACGTTATACATTATATTTTAGACAGTTGTATCATTGAATATTTAAGAAATTCTACTGGATTCAATATCAGCTGATACCAAGTATAGTGAATTTTCAGTAACTATGATATACTCGCCCTCAACCTTGTATATTTTGGCGATAGGACTAGTATATTCATCTTCGCTCTTTACAAGCAACTTTTCTTGAGAAGCTTTTACGCCGATAATAACCTCTTTATCTAGAGACGCGGTCCAGTAATCGGTTTTAATTTCCTTGTCTTCAACAATGGCTAATTTCCAAGCATGTTGTAGACACGTATTTGAAGGCATTCTATAACCAGATTCGGTATCTTGGGAACTCATTATATAGGAAAACAACTATTATTCTTTAAATACTAATACTATAAGAATAATTATTTTTGTATATTTTAGAAGAATTATTGAATTAACCGACTCAAAATAAAATAAAATAAAAATTTATTATAGACATTATGAAAAAGTATATTTTAAATTCAATTGACAACTATAAAGATGAAATCAACTATAGTGAAACTACATTATTCTTAAAGTTTGTTGGCATGATTCATGAATTCATAATAGCATGTAATGAACGTATTAATATAGACAACGAAGAATATGTAAAGCATATTTTGATAACTGGTATAAAAAATACAACTTACATTTATAAATTCATATTATTATATACAAAAAATCTAGAGTTAGCATTATATCATACTCAAAAATCTATATTGTATTATGTGGAATTTATCACTCAATTAGGCGAAGATTCGCAAAATCTATTAAAATTAACCACTACAGACGCAACGCTTTTTATATATAAAAAAACAGTTTTTGATATAAATGACGAATACAAACAATCCTATGAAGAAACATCCGATACGAAGGAAACAATGAAACAATTAGATTTATATATGGAAGTTTACACTTCTATTTTAGTCCATTATATATCACATTTTGATTTTAAACAATATACCCTGACTCAATTACAAAAAACAATACTGACAAAAATGTATAAAATAGTGGAGGCATTGGTTCATTTACCTGTTATATATAAAGGGACATCTTCAGACAAAATAGCAACCAATTTGTCATCGTTATTAGTAACTGTGGATTGTTTTAATCATTCATATCAATATGATTTTGTAAACAAGAATTATTTATATTTGATAGAATATTGTATAAAAAAAATGTATAAAATGGATATAGATAATGATAAAGTAAAAAATAGATTGTTAATAAATCCTCATATTGATATAGAATTAAGAGTTCACGACTATTCCGTATGTAAAATTTTTAATTATTTGACAAATTAGTCACCTTTAGTTACTTAGTTATTCTAGTCGGTTACGTCAATGTCAATTAAAATGGTCTTTTTACGAATCTTCTTTTTTCGGTCAACCTTAGATGTGATATCTATTTCAGAAGTGTTTGTAATTTGAATCGTCTCATATTCTGTTTCTAAAATAGTTTTTATGAAATCATATATTTGATATAATACATATTCTTCGCATTTTCCAACAATCAATACGCTACCTGTTCTAAATATCATAAAAGATACTTGTTCAAAATTTGTATGATTCGGTTGTTGTCCATTTTGTTCCGTCAGTGTATTATCATAATAAAACTTACATTGAATTCCAGGATAAGAACATGCATCAAAATTACTATTTAGACGATATTTATATTTTAAAAGATCATATAATTTATCGCGATTTATGTAGTATCCACAATTAAAGTTTGAATTAATTAACACAGTTTCATTCTTTTCAGGTAAATATGATAAATCGGTACCTACAAACGGACGAAGTATAGTTACTAATAAATCTAATGCCTTTTCTAATAAATCGTCTGATTGAATGCCAGGAACCTCCATTTTCCCAGTATTGAAAACTTTAACATGTAGTTCTTTAAACGTATCATCTACCAATATTCGCATAATAATAACAAAACAGTTGAAGAATGCTCGTTTTTGTTTCGTTCTATAACTAAGTAAATCTTTTTTACAAGTACCAATGCTAATTTTTCGCTGATCTTTGTATTTGATTCTGCCGTCCGGATTTTCAATGTGTTCAATAATTTGCTGTTCATAGCATTTCACGTTTTGTAATTGTTCTTCAATGTAATCAGTTTCTTCCTTATGGGTGGACGAATATTTTATTTGTTTTTTAATGACACCGTTTTTTGGTGTACTATAGTCTAATACAGGAATATTCCAAAACACGTTTTTTATATCGATATTTGATTTATTTAAATAACAAATCTTTGTTTTTGTAGATATATAAATGTCAGAAGCTTTAGGAATATTGTCTACATTCTTCAAAAGAGAGTTATCATTATTTATTTGGTTATTATCTAACCGTGTTGATGTATTCATAGGTAATTCTTCACAATCATAATCGTCTTGTAAAAAGCTTTCCCAATCATCATCAATACTTTCCATCGTTATCTTATCTATGTTGTTTTGTTTAAATATATTTAATTGTATTTAAATGATTCAATTATTTTCTTTATCTATAATAAACTATGGATAGTCGTGTAATGACCTATGAGAAAAGTATTGTTATCCCCATCCAAAAAACTTCATCATTTGAGAACAAAGAATTAGGTTTAAATCATAATTTCATTGACCCTACTAAGATGTCGCCACCCAATAGTTTTATGGCAAAATTAACCAAAAGAATGGATAATTATTATTCTCCAACCGATGTGGAGAATAAGTCATTTTTCAGTAGCAAATAGATTCATTTACATTTTACATATTTCAAGTCATAATATGTAAAATATTTTCAAATTGTTATACTGATTTCTATTTGGTTACATTGCGTTATGATTTGTCATGTGTAAGAAATTTGTTTAATTTCAAGATAGTATGAGGTAGCATACAATCAATACTGAGGTCGGGTATATGCATAATATTTTCAACAAAATGTAAAAACTCAGGGATTATTATATATTTATGTGTACGAATAATATAATTTAGATAATTTTTGACAATATTTTTTTTCTCAATATTATATTCATTACTTGTTTCACGAATAAATTGTAAATTTACATCCAATGTAGCATTTTTTATATTTTCCGTCATTTTATTCCACAAATCATCCTGGATAATTTTTTTATCATGAATAATTTGCTCATTTGATTGCATATAGTTTATCATGCTACGGATATCTGAATTGAATATTTTTTGAATTAATTGAATAGTATTCATTGAAAATTGTAAATTCTCTTTTTTATTAATAATGTTTAAAAATTGAATAATGTCATTTTCTGGTAATTGATTAAATCTCAATCGTACAAATTCATTCTGTAACGCTTCATCTATGCGACTGATATAATTACATATCAAACAAAACCGAACATTAGACTTATAATTTTGTAATAAATAACGCAAAGCAATTTGAGCATTTTTTGTCATATAATCTACTTCATCTAATATAACAAACTTCATACCATTGTTAAAAAGACTTTTTGAATTTACAAACGTATTTATTTGATTTCTAATAATATCAATACCACGTTCATCTGACGCATTCAAGTGTATCATAAGGTTTTTATCATTATTAGCATTTTGGTGAGATTTTATCAAATTGATAATACTTGTTGTTTTTCCAGTTCCAGGTGGTCCATAAAATAATAGATTAGGAAAATGTTTGGTTGTAATAATATTTTCTAATATTTTTTTATTCAATGGATCTAATACAATAGTATCAAATGTGACTGGACGGTATTTTTCCACCCACGGTGTGAAACTATTCATTTATATATAGTCGTGGACAATATTTAAATAAAAATTGATTACTATTAATATAGAAAATGGGTAATATTAACTCTAATATGGCCGATCGACCAAATCAAGGAAAATTACATTTATTTATTGGACCAATGTATGCCGGAAAAACAAGTAAATTAATAGATGTATATGAAGACTGTATTGAAAACGACGAAAAATGTGTTATTTTAACACACTCTACAGAAACTCGTTATTCTATTGATAAATTAAGCACACATGATCAAAAAAAAGTGGCATGTTTTAAGCACGAAAGTATAATGGAATTTATGAATGAACATAACGAAATAATTGAAGAAAGTAATACCATTTTAATTGACGAATCGCAGTTCTTTTCCGACTTGATCAGTGTATTACGACTAGTGAATATGCTTCATAAGAGGGTGTTTGTATTTGGCCTTGATGGTGACTTTCAACAAAACAAATTTGGTCAAATATTAGATTTAATACCACATTGTGATACAATTGAAAAATTGACCGCAAAATGTAACATGTGCGAAGATCAATCCATATTTAGTCACCGAATAACAGAATCAACTGAGCAAGTTTTAGTCGGCTCAAATGACGCATACCAATCATTATGTAGACATTGTTATAACACTGTAAACCGAATAAATCCTTATATTCAATAAAGTATATTTAAAAACCATTTAAATTAATCACTGTTATTATTTATAAATGAGTACAAAAAATGACGGTATAGTTGGATTAGAAATAACAGAAACAATCGTAGTGGAAAAGAAGAAGAGAGGTAGAAAGAAGCAATTGCCTATTCAAGTAGAATCAAATGTTCAGTCATCCGATAGCAATG
>Ga0209533_1001443_pt1 | contig 22280 bp, 18 predicted proteins | sample COG_04_FD_184748 | JGI IMG/M metagenome (GOLD analysis project Ga0209533, IMG submission 184748) | Pelagic Microbial community sample from North Sea - COGITO 998_met_04 (SPAdes) (version 2) | ecosystem: Environmental > Aquatic > Marine > Neritic zone/Coastal water | place: Helgoland, sampling...
AAAAAAAACCACCACAACTGAATGCGATGGTTAATTAAAAACGTAGTTCTTTTCTCTTATTTTTTTCGCTTCTGCTGCGATTCCTTTTGTGCCTCAGCTTGTGCCATGATGTCGGCCATTTTTTTCTGGAAACGATTTTGTTTTTTTGGTTGTGCTTTACTCACCTGAATTTTAGCAAGCACTTTATCTTCGTCTATAATATAGTTTTTTATCACGATCATAATACCGATACTAATTAAATTCGATATAAAGTAATATAAACTCAATCCTGATGCGTAGTTATTAAAGAATACTAACATCAGTATCGGAGAGAAATAAATCATGTATTTCATCATTTTGCCCATGTCAGGCATCCCTTCTTGCGTTGGCTGAGTCGCCATTTGCTGTCCGGTAGTCATTTTCATATAAAAGAAAATGGCAATAGACGCTAGAATTGGAAATAAACTCACGTGATCCCCATAAAATGGGATATTGAACGGAAGTTCTAAGATGGAGTCATAGGAACTTAAATCATCAACCCATAAAAATGATTTTTGACGCAACTCAAAGGCAATTGGAAAAAACATAAATAAGGCATAAAATACTGGCATTTGAAGCAATCCGGGCAAACAACCACTAAGCGGACTTGCGCCAGCTTTGTTTTGAAGCGCCATCGTTTCTTGTTGTACCTTCATTTTATTATTCTTATGTTTTTCACGAAGAGCATCTAATTCTGGTTTCAGGATTTTCATTTTCGCTTGCGACAAGAATTGCTTGTACTGTACAAATGACAATAATATTTTAACCATAATAGTCATCACGATAATGGCAAGACCGTAGGGCAAATAGTTCGTTAGCCAAGCATATAATGGACTAAACACGGCTTTATTGATCCAACCAAAAATTCCCCAACCAAAAGGAATACTCGCCTCTAAATTTCGATCATATTGTTTTAAAATAGTATTGTAAGTGGGCCCATAGTAAAGGTTCATATTATGCGCTAACTCGCCACCCGAAAAGTTTAGTGGAAGACTAATTTCATAGCGTTTGGTATACAAGGTATCCACCGTCTCATCCTCTACTAAATTGAAGGATTTTAAGTCGGCTGTTTTAAACGCTACATCTGGGACTAAAATAGAACTAAAGAAATGCTGTCTAAAAGAAATCCATGCTATATCGGATTCTGTTTCATCATCATCCCCTGTTTGGGAGAGCTTGTTAATCTTATCTCCTTCATGTTGATAGGTCATACGTGTGTATCGATTTTCAAACGAAATACTTTGATCCTGGCGATGGGCTTTAAATTTCCAATCGAGCTGAACATCTTGTGACGTATTTAATACATTTGACAGGCCTTGGGAACGCACTGAAAACCCTAGCATATAGTCCTTTGGTTTCAACTCGTAGCGGTATTCCAAAAACTGTGTTTCTGACACCTTAAGACGCATCGAAAGGACTTGATTATCTCCAGACGTACTTAGTGTGGGTTCAAAATAGAGATCAGATGAATTGAGTGTACGGTTATCTGTGGTTTCAAAATTTAGATTAAATTCAGAGCTTCCGTCTTTAATTAAATAAACAGGCACCGAGTCATGATTGACATAGCTTTTTAATCTTACTTCGGATATAAAGCCCCCTTTATTATCAATTTTAAGTGCTAAAAATTCATTTTCAATGGACGTGATATCTGCCGTTGCTGAAGGCAATGATAGTGCGTAAGCAAAGTCTCCGATTGAATTTTTGTAACGCGCTAATGTTAACGAATCTGTAGGTGGTTGGCTCGAAAAAGAGGCGTTATCACTTGATACTTCTGCTGCCGCTTGATTGGCAGTTTCGCTAGCTAACTGTTCTTGTTTCGCTTGCTCTTGTTCGGCTAGTTCTTCTGGCGTGGGTTGATTTTGCCATAACATGAACAATAAAATACCACCAATGAGCAAAAACCCGATAATTGAATTAATGTCTAATTTTTTTTCTTCCATAACTTATATATTATAAATGATTGATACACCAATGGCGTACTATCAAATGAATTGTATTATTTAGTTGTTTTATGTTTTAAAGCTGCTTTTATAAACGCCAAAAATAGCGGATGTGGATTGGCCACTGTACTTTTATATTCGGGGTGGTACTGAACGCCAACAAACCAAGGGTGCTCAGGAATTTCAATGATTTCTACCAGACCCGTATCTGGATTAAATCCTGTGGCTTTCATCCCTGCGTCTTCAAGTTGTGTTTTGTAGTCGTTATTAAATTCATAACGGTGTCTGTGACGCTCCATAATGGAGTTTGTGTTATAAATCGAAGCAATTTTGGAACCTTCTATAAGATCACATTTCCAAGCTCCTAAACGCATGGTACCGCCTTTTTCGGTGATTTTTTTCTGTGCTTCCATAATAGCAATCACAGGATGAGAGGTTTCAGGATCCATCTCAGATGAATTTGCAGCCTTCAATCCTAAAATATTTCTAGAAAATTCAATGATGGCCATTTGCATTCCTAAACAAATACCAAAAAATGGAATGTGGTGTTCTCTCACATACCGAATGGCTTCAATTTTCCCTTCGACCCCACGTTCTCCAAATCCAGGCGCCACCAATACGCCATCTAAATGTGCTAACTTAGCGGCACTATTTTCTGATTGAAGATATTCGGAATGGATAAACTCTATTTTTACTTTTACTTCGTTAGCAGCACCTGCATGAATAAAGGATTCTAAAATTGATTTATACGAATCTTGAAGTTCTACGTATTTTCCAATTAAGCCAATTACGACTTCACTTTTAGGGTTTTTATGTTTGGCTAAGAAATTGTTCCAAGATGTTAAATCTGGCGTATGACTTTCTAGTTTTAATTGTTCTAAAACTACTTTGTCTAAACCTTCTTCTAACATCAAATTGGGCACATCATATATAGTTGAGGCGTCAATAGATTCGATGACGGCTTCTCTTTTGACATTACAAAAACGCGCTAGTTTTGTACGAATACTATCACTCAATTTATGCTCTGTTCTACAGACCAAAATATCAGCCTGTACGCCGCTTTCCATCAAAGTTTTTACACTGTGTTGAGTGGGTTTTGTTTTTAATTCGCCTGCAGCAGACAAATATGGAATTAATGTTAAATGAATGACGAGTGCATTTTCATTGCCCATTTCCCATTTAAGCTGACGAACGGCTTCAATGTAGGGTAATGATTCTATATCCCCAACAGTTCCTCCAATTTCAGTAATTACGATGTCATAGTCTCCTGATTTCCCTAAAATCTGAACACGATGTTTAATTTCGTCTGTGATGTGTGGAATGACTTGTACGGTTTTTCCCAAAAATTCACCACGGCGTTCTTTATCAATTACACTTTGATAAATACGACCTGTAGTCACATTATTAGCTTGTGAGGTTGGTACATTCAAAAAACGTTCATAGTGTCCTAAGTCTAAATCGGTTTCGGCGCCATCATCCGTCACATAGCATTCTCCATGCTCGTAGGGGTTTAACGTTCCTGGGTCAATATTAATGTAAGGATCTAATTTTTGAATTGTTGCGCGGTACCCTTGGGCCTGAAGTAATTTTGCTAAAGATGCAGCAATAATTCCTTTACCTAACGAAGAGCTAACGCCTCCCGTAACAAAAATATATTTAGTAGTTGTGTTTGTCATTATGCGTTGTTAAACGCGAACAAATTTACAAATAAGTATTGAAACATTAAGTATTATTAAGAGTTGTTTATGAACACAACGTTTAAAATTAAAAAAGCACCCTAAAGGTGCTTTTTAGTAACTATATTAATAGAGATAGAATAAAATTATTTTACTGCCACCAATTCAACATCAAAAATTAAGTTTGCATTTGGGGGAATCACACCGCCAGCGCCTTGAGCACCATAGCCTAAATGGCTAGGAATCACAAAACGTGCCTTATCGCCTACACTTAAAAGTGCAACGCCTTCATCCCATCCTGCTATAACCTGAGCAGTTCCTAATGCAAATTCAATAGGTTCTTTTCTTTTGTATGAGGAATCAAATACAGTTCCATCCGTCAGTTGACCTTTGTAATGTACTGAAACAGTAGCTCCTTTTGTTGGCTGTGCACCAGTCCCCTTTTGAAGAATTTGGTAACGAAGTCCACTATCGGTCTTTTCAAATCCAGCAGCTATCTTATCTAATTCAGCCTCAACAGCAGCTTTTTCATTTGCTATATTTTTCTCTCTTGCCCCTTCAAAGGTTCTAAAAGCTTCTACCGCTTGAAACGCTTCTGCCTCTGCGCCTACTGCTATAATTTCTAAGGTTTCTAAGACGTCCCCTTGAGCGATAGTGTCCACTATGTTTTGACCTTCAATGACCTTTCCGAAAACAGTGTGTTTTCCGTCTAACCATTCTGTTGGAATATGCGTGATAAAAAACTGACTCCCATTTGTTCCAGGGCCTGCATTGGCCATAGATAAGACACCTGGTGTGTCGTGTTTCAAATCGGGATGAAATTCATCCTCAAATTTATACCCTGGATTTCCAGTACCAGTCCCTTGAGGACATCCCCCTTGAATCATAAAATCAGGAATGACTCTATGAAATTTTAGGCCGTTGTAATACGGATCTCCTTGATTTTTTACAGAATTTTCTAAGTTTCCTTGCGCTAAAGCAACGAAGTTACCAACAGTTCCAGGTGTTTTTTGATATTCTAAGTTTACTAAAATGTCTCCTTTAGAAGTGTTGAATTTTGCGTATAAGCCGTCTGTCATGTGTCTATATTTATTGTTTTTTAACAGCTGCAAATATAAGAAGGAATTCTAGAACTCCTCTTAACTTTTTCTATTTCCTGAAAAATGTCCAAAATTCATTCATAGTATCTTACTTTTTTTAAGCGCAACAATGCTATGCCTAGCAAAAAGTGTGTGATTTGAATATATTTTATCTCATTTTGATTAAATACAATAAATCAAGATGAGCTCGTAAAAAAGGTCCGGAATGGTTTTATGAAAAAAGTGTTTAATTAGCGACTTCACTAATAAATTTTAGACGGTATAAACGGAGTTCTTGATCGTCATATTCTCCATCAAATTCTTCGATAGCTGTTTCTATATCGTCGGTTTCTGACTCCATGAAATAATCATGAATTTCCTCTTGTTGGTCTTCATCAAATAGTTCATCAATCCAGTAATTGATGTTTAGTTTTGTCCCTGAAAATACAATAGCTTCTAATTCTCTAATAAAATCGGTCATATTCATACCTTTAGCAGAAGAAATATCATCAAGAGGTAATTTTCGATCTATATTTTGAATGATGTACAATTTTAAGGAAGAGTTTAATCCTGTAGATTTGATAATCATATCCTCCATACGTTCGATTTCATTATCATCGACATATCGTTTTATAAGTTTTACAAAATCTTTTCCATAACGCTTTGCTTTACCTTCTCCTACTCCATGAATATTGTAAAGTTCTTCTATTGTAATCGGATATTTAAGCGCCATATCTTCTAAGGACGGATCTTGAAAAATTACAAAGGGCGGAATGCCTAGTTTTTTAGCATTTGATTTACGGAGGTCTTTAAGCATCCGCATGAGCGCCACATCCGCTACATCTGTAGCGTTATGTTGGTTTCTATTCGTTTGCACATGATAGGTATGATCCTCTGTCATCATAAATGAAAATGGATTTTCTATAAAATCACGTCCAGCTGGGGTTAGTTTCAGTACGCCATAAGTTTCAATGTCTTTACGCATATAGCCCGCAACAAGCACCTGTCTAATAAGTGCCATCCAATACAATACATCATTTGCACTGCCTTTACCAAAAAATGGTTGTTCGTTGGTACGGTGCGATTTTATAAGCGCATTTTCGAAACCTATAATCACATTGACAAGATCTTTACTTTTGTATTTTTCATGGGTTAGAGACACAACATCAAGTAATAATTTTACTTGATCAATTGACTCTGTTTGTGGTTTTGGATTACGTACATTGTCGTCCATGTTTCCACCATCACCCGTTTCTGTATCGAATGCTTCCCCAAAATAATGTAAAATAAATTTTCGTCGCGACATAGAGGTTTCAGCCATAGCCACCACTTCTTGTAGCAATGCAAATCCAATTTCCTGTTCTGCAACAGGTTTACCAGACATAAATTTTTCTAGTTTTTCGATATCTTTGTACGCATAATACGCCAAACAATGACCTTCACCGCCATCGCGACCAGCACGTCCCGTTTCTTGGTAGTAACTTTCGATACTTTTTGGAATATCATGATGGATCACAAATCGAACATCAGGTTTATCGATCCCCATTCCAAAAGCAATGGTTGCTACTACAACATCTGTATCTTCCATCAAAAACATGTCTTGATGTTTTGAACGAGTCTTAGCGTCTAAGCCTGCATGGTAAGGCACTGCTTTAATGCCGTTTACTTGTAGAATTTGAGACAGTCCTTCTACCCGTTTTCTGCTTAAGCAATAAATAATTCCTGACTTTCCTTCGTTTTGTTTTACAAATCGAATAATATCATTATCTACTTGATCTGTTTTTGGGAGTATTTCGTAAAATAAATTAGGTCTATTAAAAGACGCTTTAAATGTTTGTGAATCCGTTGTTCCTAAATTTTTAAGGACATCTTCTTGCACCTTAGGAGTCGCAGTTGCGGTGAGTCCTATAATTGGAATATTATCGCCAATTTGAGTGATAATATGTTTTAAATTTCTGTATTCTGGTCTAAAATCATGGCCCCATTCACTGATACAGTGTGCCTCATCAACGGCCATAAATGAGATCGTTTGTTGTTTTAGAAATTCAATATTTTCAGCTTTTGCTAATGATTCTGGCGCCACATAAAGCAGCTTTGTAATCCCTGACTCTATATCGGATTTTACTTGTTTAACTTCTGTTTTATTTAGAGACGAATTCAAAACATGTGCAATCCCTTCGTGACTAGAAATTCCTCTTATAGCATCCACTTGATTTTTCATGAGCGCTATTAATGGAGACACAACGATAGCTGTTCCCTCTTGCATCAAGGCTGGTAGCTGATAACAAAGAGATTTACCACCACCAGTAGGCATAATAGCAAAGGTGTTTTTCTTTTCTAAAAGACTTACAATAACTTGCTCTTGCAATCCCTTAAATTTATTAAACCCAAAAAAGGTTTTTAATGCTTTGTGCAATTCTATGGTCGAAATACTCATTTATGGTTGATTTCTTGTCTTAAATTAAAAAAAAATGGTTAATTGAACGATAATCATAGTAAAAACAAAAACACTCCGATTTTTTTTTGTTTTTTTGTACCGTGAACTAAAGGTAGATATATTTAAATAAGTACACAACCAAAATATAAAATAAATTGAATTCTAAAAAATCTATTGTAGCATTAGCCAAGGAAACCATTGCAATTGAAAGCTTAGCGATAGCTCAACTTGCAGATTTTATTGACGACTCATTTGCTGAAGCTGTAGAACTAATATACAATTCAAAAGGTCGTGTTATCATAACTGGTATTGGAAAAAGTGCGATTATTGCCAACAAAATTGTAGCAACCTTAAATTCTACGGGAACTCCGTCAGTGTTTATGCATGCTGCAGACGCTATTCATGGCGATTTAGGACTGATTCTTACGGACGATGTTGTTGTTTGTATTTCTAAAAGTGGAAATACTCCCGAAATAAAAGTACTAATCCCCTTTTTGAAAAATGCAGGTAATACTCTTATTGCAATTACTGGTAATGAAAAATCAATGTTGGCAGAGCAAGCTGATTTTGTATTCAATTCTTATGTCGAAAAAGAAGCCTGTCCAAATAATTTGGCACCAACGACTAGTACCACCGCACAACTTGTGATTGGCGATGCCCTTGCGGTTTGTTTATTGGAAGTTCGAGGATTTTCGAAAGATGACTTTGCAAAATACCATCCAGGAGGGGCGTTAGGTAAAAAATTATTTTTAAGAGTTCGTGATCTCTTAGCTCTTAACGAAATTCCTGATGTAAGTCTCGATGCCAGTATCCGAGACGTTATTATTGAAATTTCAGAAAAACGTTTGGGGGTTACAGCAGTCACCAAAGACAGAAAAATTATTGGAATTATAACGGATGGTGATTTACGACGGATGCTCGCTAAAACAGATGATTTTTCTCAACTGTGTGCTAAAGACATTATGAGCGAAAATCCAAAAACAATTTCAATAGACGCCATGGCAATTGAAGCTATGGAGCTCATGGACACTCATGAAATATCGCAACTCGTTGTTGAAGACCAAGGACGTTATGCCGGTATAATTCATATTCATGATTTAATAAAAGAAGGAATCATCTAGTTATGGGCATACAAAAAGAAATGTCTTTTTTAGACCATCTTGAAGAATTACGATGGCATATTATCCGAGCACTTGGCGCTATCATGGTAGCAGCAACTGCGGCTTTTTTAGCAAAAGGGTTTATCTTTGATATTCTTATTTTTGGCCCCACAAAAGCCGATTTTTTCACTTACGAATTTCTTTGTAATGCTTCAAAATTATTAGGCTTTGAAAGTTTTTGTGATACTAATTTTGATTTTGAAGTTCAAAGTCGGACCATGGCTGGGCAGTTTTCTGCTCATATATGGACCTCTATCACCTTTGGGTTAATCGTTGCATTTCCATACGTATTATATGAATTCTGGAAATTTATTAGCCCTGGTCTCTACAACAAAGAAAAAAACAGTTCAAGAGGTTTTATTTTTATATCCTCTATCCTGTTTTTTATAGGCGTCTTATTTGGATATTACATTGTTTGTCCACTCTCTATTAACTTTTTAGGAACCTATTCGGTTGCTGAGCAAGTTCATAACGATTTTGATTTAAACTCCTATATAGGACTCATTCGAGCATCCACTTTGGCATCTGGATTTATTTTTGAACTCCCTATTATCATTTATTTTTTGACTAAAATAGGATTGGTAACTCCTGAATTCCTTCGGAAAAATAGAAAGTATGCCTTAGTTATTGTATTGATTTTTGCGGCTATTATTACCCCGCCCGATATTGCGAGCCAAGTGATCGTTGCAATCCCTGTGCTAATATTATATCAAGTAAGTATTCTCATCTCAAAACTAGTGTTAAGAAATCAAAAAAGAAAAGAAAAAAATGGCTAACGACGTAGAAGAATTTAACGCGTATCGCGAGAAGATGAATACCAAAATTCTTGCAGAAAATAATACCGTTATCAAACGGATTTTTAACCTAGATACAAACGCGTTTCAAGAAGGGGCTTTAAACACTGAAACAAAAGAGTTGCTAGGATTGGTAGCCTCCGCAGTGTTGCGTTGTGATGACTGTGTACGGTATCACTTAGAAAAATGCCATGAAGAAGGTTTAAGCAGAATACAAATATCTGAAGCACTGAGTATTGCTACCTTAGTGGGAGGCACCATTGTAATTCCACATTTGAGACGGGCCTATGAATATTTAGATGTTTTAGAAGCTTAGTTAAATATTATATAAAGTACCAAGAGTTGATGGATAGTAACTTTCATTTTACTATTTTTAAATTCCTTTAAACAAACCAATGAAATTAAGAGTTGAAAATTTAATGAAGTCCTATAATGGACGAAAAGTAGTGAAGGATGTTTCACTTGAAGTAAATCAAGGAGAAATTGTTGGATTATTAGGCCCTAATGGTGCCGGGAAAACAACCTCTTTCTACATGGCTGTTGGCTTGATTAAACCAAACGGTGGGTCTATCTATTTAGATGATAAAGACATCACAAACTATCCTATGTACAAAAGAGCCCAAAGCGGTATAGGATACCTTGCTCAAGAAGCGTCTGTATTTCGAAAACTAAGTATAGAAGACAATATTTTGAGTGTGCTTCAAATGACCAAACTTTCTAAGAAAGAGCAAGTTGACAAAATGGAGTCATTGATTGACGAATTCAGTTTGGGACATATTAGAACCAACAGAGGTGATTTGTTATCAGGTGGCGAGCGACGCCGTACCGAAATCGCACGTGCCCTTGCTACCGATCCTAGTTTTATATTACTCGATGAACCTTTTGCGGGTGTTGATCCCGTAGCTGTAGAAGATATTCAACGAATTATAGCCAGGTTGACCAAAAAAAATATTGGTATCTTAATTACCGATCATAACGTGCAAGAAACTTTGGCTATTACGGATCGTACCTATTTGATGTTTGAAGGCAGCATCCTAAAGGCTGGAAAACCTGAAGTCCTCGCCAGCGATGAAATGGTACGAAAAGTCTACCTCGGTCAAAACTTTGAATTGCGTAAGAAAAAATTAGAGTTTTAAATATTTAGGACTTTTTTAAAAAAGGTTTTAAAACTATGCTACACAGTTTTACCACTAAAACGGTTGCTAAGCCTGCTGTGAGCCCAACTATCAAATCTCTTAAAACCCCCGGTATATTTTCTAAAAGGTCATGGAAAGCGTCTATATTATGAACAAATATACCACCCGATACCAGTAAAAGCGCCACCGTCCCAACAACAGACAATACTTTTATCACCATTGGTAAGGCATTGACTAATGCAACGCCACTATAGTTCAGAACGTTTTTTTGGCCTTTACTCATTTGAATCAGCTTCAATCCAAAATCGTCCATACGAACAATAAGTGCAACAACGCCATAAACTCCAACCGTAGCAAGGATGGAAATAATAGTCACCACGCCGATTTGAATTGCTAACGACTGGTCCATAACTGTTCCTAAAGCAATGATAATAATCTCAATAGATAAAATAAAATCTGTAAGGATCGCTGATTTCACTTTCTTTTTCTCTAACGCTAAAAGAGCCGTTTCCGACACTTGTTTCAAAGGCGTATTGACCGCTATTTTTTTATGCGGCACACAATATTCAATAATTTTCTCTACCCCTTCAAAGGCTAAATAAAGTCCCCCTAAAATCAGAATCAAATTAATAGCTGCCGGTAAAAAAGCACTGAGTAAAAACGCCAGTGGTAAAATAATCAGTTTGTTAACGATAGAGCCTTTTGTAATGGCCCATAATACAGGCAATTCTCTAGAAGACACAAAACCAGAAGCTTTTTCGGCATTGACCGCAAGATCATCCCCAAGGATACCCGCCGTCTTTTTAGCCGATATTTTACTCATCGTCAACACATCATCCATAAGAACAGAAATATCATCGAGTAATGCAAAAAAACCAGAAGCCATAAAATTGGATATTTAATTAATACTTATTTTGAAAACATTGACACGATAATATATCCGACAATTATAAGAGGAATTCCTGCGAACTGAAAAATAGCAAGGAGTGTTACGGATAAAAGTATCAATAGATAGCGAGGTATATTCGCTTTAAAACCCCACGTTTTAAATTTTAGGGCGATTAATTTAACGGGGGCATTTAGTAAATAACAGCTCACAACAGTGATCCCCAAAAGAAACCAAGGGTTTAAAATAACCGCCTCTAATAGAGCGCTATTTTGATACTCAACAATTAAAGGTAACGAAATAATTAGTAAGGCATTCGCCGGCGTTGGCAAGCCAATAAAGGCGTCTGATTGATTGGTAGAAATATTAAATTTTGCGAGGCGATAGGCAGACGCTAAGGTCACTAATAGTCCAAAATAAGGAAGTATACTAATAGACTCCCAAGACGGTTGCTGTGCTAAACCTAATAAATGAAAAAGCACCAAACCAGGAACCAAACCACTCGTAACCATATCTGCCAAAGAATCTAACTGAAGTCCGAGTTCACTTTGCACGTTTAGCTTTCGAGCTAAAAGTCCATCAAAAAAATCAAAGAAAATACCAAGACACACAAACAAAGCGGTCCACATCATGTTGCCTTCTAAAGCAAAAATGACAGCCACACAACCAGAGAATAAATTTAATAATGTTATAAAATTAGGTATATAAGATTTCACTAGAAATTGTATTTAATTAGTAAAAATAATAAACTATTTTTGTTTTCAGTAAATAAACAACAATATCTAAAAAAAAATAGAGTTTTAGCAGTGTTTACTGATAGATTAAAAAAATGTCCTTGAAAATATTAAAATTAGTCATATTATTTTTGACACCTCTATTCGTCGCGTCACAAACGTCTCGGAAATATTCCAATGAATTTTTGAATATTGGGGTCGATGCGGCCGCATTAGGAATGAGCAATGCAGTGGTCGCTTCAACTTCAGACGTAAATTCTGGTTATTGGAATCCTGCGGGTTTAGTACATTTGGAAGATCGTGAAGTTGCTATTATGCACTCCAGTTATTTTGCTAATATTGCCAATTATAATTACATTGCTTTTGCCATGCCTTTAGACGATCGCAGTGCGATAGGCTTGTCAATAATTCGATTTGGAGTCGATGATATTTTAGACACCACTCAGCTTATAGATCAGCAAGGGGTAGTCAATTACGATCGGATTAATTTATTCTCAGCGGCTGACTATGCTCTTACCTTTTCATATGCGCGTAAACTCCCTTTGCGAGGTTGGAATTACGGCGTTAATGCAAAAGTAATTCGACGTATCATTGGAGATTTTGCATCTTCATGGGGGTTTGGTTTGGATGTAGGTTTACAATTTGAATCTAATGATTGGAAATTTGGACTGATGGCTAGAGACATTACCACCACTTTTAATGCCTGGGCTTTTGATGAAGATCGTTTGAAAGACATTCAAGATGCCATCCCCGGAGAAAACCAAGAAGAACCCGCAGCAACAGAGCTTACCCTTCCAAAATTACAACTGGGACTGTCAAAACTATTCACGTTTAATTATGATTATACGCTTAGAACGGAAGTTAATTTAATTGCGCGATTCGAAGAAAATAATGATCTAATTTCCACTTCGTTTGTGAGTATTAATCCTGCTCTTGGGCTTGAATTTGGCTATACAGATTTGGTGTTTTTAAGGGCTGGTCTGGGTAATTTTCAAAATGAATTACAAATTGACAACTCTAGCCCTTTAACATTTCAACCTAACTTTGGTGTCGGATTCAAGTATAATGGTTTTTACTTAGATTATGCCTTCACAGATATTGGTGACCAAAGTGCTGCCTTATATTCCAATATATTTTCACTCAAAATTGATTTAAACGTCTTTAGATAATGATCTTTAAAAAACTTTTTACACTTCTTTTTATAGTTGCTTCTTTCACTACAAACGCACAGCTTCAACTGACAGAAGCGTCACAAATTAGTATTTTAACCATGGGTCCAGGTCAGTCGCTAAACGATGCTTTTGGACATTCTGCGATTCGAATAAAAGACCCTGTTTATAAGTTTGATATTGTGTTTGATTATGGGCGCTATGATTTTGAATCGGAAGGTTTTTATTTAAAGTTTGTACAAGGACAACTTGATTATGAAATTGGACAATCAGATTACGAAGATTTTTTTAGATTATATCAATATCAACAACGGCGTGTAAGCGAACAAATACTAGGTTTGAGCATTGCTCAAAAAACAGCTTTTTATTTATTTTTAAAAGAAAATAGCAAACCAGAAAATAAGATCTATCCTTATGATTTTTTCTACAATAATTGTGCAACAAAAATTATAGATGGCATTGAAATCGTCCTAAATGACCAAATTGTTTATGAGCCTTCTACATCGTTTGAGCCGCTTACTTTTAGGAATTTAATTCGCTCTGACTTGAATCAAAATTCTTGGGGGAGTTTTGGGATTGATATAGCCTTAGGCTCAAAAATTGATCAGATTGCGAGTGTTGAAGAGCATCTATTTTTGCCAAAATACTTGTTCCAGCTTCTCGCAAATTCGCGACTACAAACAACTAAAGCCGCTTTAGTTTCAGAAACAAAAATTTTGAACCCTTCTGACACTATTGCTTATAATAATTTTTTTAATAGCCCCCTTTTCATCCTAGGGATTTTAGCATTAATTATGCTTCTAATCACTTATAAAGACTACAAAAACAATACGCGCAGCAAATGGCTCGACTTGGGTTTATTTACCGCTACTGGGTTTATTGGCGTTTTATTATTACTACTGTGGTTTGCAACGGACCATACGGCAACAGCATATAATTATAATCTATTATGGGCCTGTGCACTCAATGTTTTATTTATCCCATCCATAACAAAGACTCAACTTAATAATCGCGGTATAAGTTATATAAAATTTCTTTTGGTCATTTTATGTCTCATGGGACTACACTGGTTGACAGGTGTGCAATCCTTTGCAATTGGATTAATTCCACTTCTGATTGCTATTTGTGTGCGATATTTATTTTTAATTCATCATTTCAAGGCTGCAAATCGAGGATAAATATCTTTTCTTTGCAAAAACAAAATTTTGAATTACCTCAACGTAGAAAATATATCAAAGTCGTATGGCGAACTCAATTTGTTCGAAGGGCTTTCATTTAGTATTCATAAAGATCAAAAAATAGCATTTGTTGCCAAAAATGGTACCGGAAAAACGTCTATTTTAAATATTCTTTCAGGAAAAGATGCGCCCGATACGGGTCAAATTATATATCGGAAAGGCTTACGAACCACGTTTTTATCTCAAGAACCTGTTTTAGATCAAAATTTAACGGTAGAAGAAACTATTTTTAATTCGGATAACCCGATTCTAAAGGTCATCAACACCTACCATGCAGCGCTTGAAAACCCCGAAGACAGTAATTTGTATGAAACGGCGTTTGATGATATGGAGCGGTATCAAGCATGGGATTTTGAAACCCAATACACACAAATACTTTTTAAGCTAAAACTTGAAAACCTGAATCAAAAAGTAAGTGAGCTTTCAGGAGGCCAACAAAAACGGTTGGCATTGGCCAACACGCTTCTAAGCAAACCTGATTTACTTATTTTAGATGAGCCTACCAACCATTTAGACTTAGAAATGATTGAGTGGTTGGAATCGTTTTTTGCGAAGGAAAACATCACCTTGTTTATGGTCACACACGACCGCTACTTTTTGGAACGTGTTTGTTCTGAAATCATCGAATTGGATGAAGGTTGTATCTATAATTATAAAGGAAATTACTCTTATTATCTAGAAAAAAAAGAAGAGCGTATTGAGCGTGAAGCGATTGAAACCAATAAATCGAAACAACTGTTCAAAAAAGAACTTGGATGGATGCGTCGTCAACCAAAAGCACGAACCACCAAATCTAAATCTCGAATTGATGATTTTTATGAAATAAAAGAACGTGCCAGCAAACGTCGAAATGACCACGAAGTTCAGTTGGAAATCAATATGGAGCGTTTAGGAAGTAAAATTCTAGAAATCTATAAAGTCTCCAAAGCATTTGAAGAAAAAGTAATTTTAGACAAATTTGAATATGTATTTCAACGCGGCGAACGTATTGGAATTATCGGTAAAAATGGAACAGGAAAATCAACCTTCCTAAACATGATTACAGGGGGTTTAAAACCTGATAGCGGAAAAATTATACAAGGTGAAACCATCAAATTTGGTTACTATACCCAAGATGGTATCAAGGCAAAACCAATGCAAAAAGTAATTGATGTCGTTCGTGAATTTGGAGAATACATCCCTTTGATGAAAGGCAAACAAATTAGCGCACAACAATTGCTAGAACGCTTTTTATTTAGTCGGAAAAAACAATATGATTTTGTAGAAAAACTCAGTGGAGGCGAACGGAAACGCCTGTATTTATGTACCGTGTTAATACAAAACCCAAATTTCTTAATACTCGATGAACCGACCAATGATTTAGATATTGTGACGCTTAATGTGCTAGAAAATTTCTTACTCGATTTTCCAGGTTGTTTGTTAGTGGTATCGCACGATCGTTATTTTATGGATAAAATTGTGGATCATTTATTTGTATTTCGTGGAGAAGGCATGGTCGAAGATTTTCCTGGTAATTACTCAGATTTCAGGACTTACGAAGACAGTACACCTGTAGCAGTAGAACCAAAAAAACTAACAGCAACTAAGGCGCCTACAGCGAGTCAATCCGAAACTAAATTAAGTTTTAACGAACAAAAGGAACTTAAAAATTTGGAGAGTAAATTAAAATCTCTTGAGTTTGATAAAAAAGAAATAGAGGCTAAGTTTCTTGTTCCAGAAATTGACATGGATACTATTGCTGCCCTTTCAGACGACTTAAAATCCTTAAATCTAGTGATTGAGGAAAAAGAACTAAGGTGGCTAGAACTAAATGAAAAACTGAATTGAACACTGTGTTATCTTACATAAAATTTTGGTGGCACTCCAAAAACGAACATGGTGTCCACTCCCCTTTTGTGTATGCGTTGGTGACGAAGTGTTTTTATGACCGTACAAAACACAACGCCTACTCTCAACTTTATAAAACCGATTCAAAATCAAAACTTCTAATTCGATTAGTTGCTTATTTTAAGTTTGAAACGTGTTTTATTCCTGAAAAAATTTCTAAAAATTTCGAGCACGTCCTAAAACTTAATACTAAAACAATTAAATTTAAAACCATTGAGGATTTAATGAATTTAGAAGCTACCGTTTCAAAAACACCAAGCTTAATATATTTAGACTCGAAAACTATTAAACAGCATTCGACAGCTGACTTCCTTAAATTTTGCCATCGGGATTCGGTAATAATCGTTGAATCTATCCGTGAAACTCAATCTCAATTTAAATACTGGAAGCGGCTTAAATCTGCTCTCGAAATTTCTGTATCCATTGATACTTTTTATTGGGGCCTCTTATTTTTCAGAACAGAACAACCTAAAGAGCATTTCACAATAAGACTGTAATCTTTTGTGGGTTTGAATATTCGTTTTAACTTTAGTGCAGAATCTAAACATATAAAACGAGCATGTTAAAAATAGTATCACCCAAAGGACTGATTAATAGCGAACAGCATGTGTCCTTAAAAAAACAATACATATAAACACATGAAACGAGCATGTTAAAAATAGTATCACCCAAAGGACTGATTAATAGCGAACAGCATGTGTCCTTAAAAAAACAATACATATAAACACATGAAACGAGCATGTTAAAAATAGTATCACCCAAAGGACTGATTAATAGCGAACAGCATGTGTCCTTAAAAAAACAATACATATAAACACATGAAACGAGCATGTTAAAAATAGTATCACCCAAAGGACTGATTAATAGCGAACAGCATGTGTCCTTAAAAAAACAATAAATAAAAACACATGAAAATTTACACAAAAACAGGAGACAATGGCACTACAGGTCTTGTTGGAGGCACCCGTTTGCCGAAGCATGATTTGAGAATAGAATGCTATGGAACGGTTGACGAATTAAATTCCTACCTCGGTTTGATCCGGGATCAGGAAATTTCAAGTGATAGTAAAGCTATGCTCATTGCCATACAGGAGCAGTTGTTTATCATTGGATCCATTTTGGCAACCGACCCAGAGAAACTTAAAGAGGAAGCTAAACGAAAACGCCTCGGAATTACGTTCTTAAAAGCGGACGCCATTACATTTTTAGAACAACATATTGATGCCATGAATTTGGAACTTCTCCCAATGACTCACTTTATTTTACCTGGGGGTCACCAGACCGTGTCATTCTGTCATATTGCGCGCTGCATTTGTCGTCGTGCTGAGAGAAACGTCTCTAAACTCTATGTTGAACAGCCGACTCAACCTGAACTCCTTGTCTATTTAAATCGCTTATCGGACTTTCTATTTGTATTGGCACGAAAATTGTCAAATGAGTTAGGGGCGGAAGAGATCAAGTGGATCCCGAATAAACCTTCCTAAAAAGCAGTGCTATTATTACAAATCATTGTCTCACAATTTTTTAAATTATCAGATGATTTTTAAACGTTCATAACTTTATTGAAGAAATAAATGCTTTTTTACTTGATTTTTTCATCTAAAAAATTATTTTTGCAAAAATTAAATATTTCAACACATGTATTGGACACTTGAACTAGCCTCTTACCTTAGTGACGCGCCTTGGCCCGCTACTAAAGACGAATTAATAGATTACTCTATAAGAACAGGAGCTCCACTAGAAGTTGTGGAAAACCTTCAATCTATAGAAGATGAAGGTGACTCCTATGACTCCATTCAAGAAATCTGGCCTGATTATCCATCAGATGAAGATTATCTTTGGAATGAAGATGAATATTAAAAAACACAAAAATTATTTAAAAAAGTCTCAATAGAGGCTTTTTTTTTGCTTTATTTCACAAACAAAATAACAACAAACTGTATCTTTGACTGTCTGTACATTTAAAGATTATTAAACTAAAACCCAAAAATGAGTTTACTGAATTCGGTACTAAAAGTATTCGTTGGAGATAAATCCAAACAAGACGTCAAGGCGATCATGCCCGTCGTTAACAAAATAAAAACATTTGAAGCCGCTACCGCCGCTTTAAGTAATGATGCTTTAAGAGCAAAAACGCATGCGTTTAAAGCGACGATTTTAGACGCCTGTCAATCACTTGAAGACAGCATCGCTGCTTTGTATGTAGAAGCGGACACCACAGAAGATATCGATAGAAAAGAAGATATCTATCAGGAAATTGATGGTCTCAAAGACGAAGTGTATGCCAAAACACAAGAGGTTTTGGATGATCTTCTCCCAGAAGCGTTTTCTGTAATCAAAGAAACTGCCAAACGTTTTGTGAACAACTCACAGATAGAGGTCACTGCAAGTCCATTTGATCGAGAACTTTCTGGCACAAAAGACTATGTGACGCTAAACGGAGAAAAAGCACTTTGGGCTAATTCTTGGGATGCCGCTGGAAAACCAATTACTTGGGATATGGTGCATTATGATGTACAGCTTATCGGTGGTGTTGCGATGCATCAAGGTAAAATTGCTGAAATGCATACTGGAGAAGGTAAAACGCTAGTAGCAACGCTGCCAGTGTACTTAAACGCTATCACAGGCAAAGGGGTTCACTTAGTAACCGTGAATGATTACTTAGCGAAACGAGATAGTGCTTGGATGGCGCCTATTTTTCAGTTTCATGGCCTGAGTATCGATTGTATCGATTATCACCAACCGAATTCTCAAGAACGAAAAAACGCTTATAATGCCGATATTACGTACGGTACAAATAACGAATTTGGATTTGATTACTTAAGAGACAATATGGCAAACACGCCTGATGATCTTGTGCAGCGTCCGCATCATTATGCGATTGTCGATGAAATTGATTCTGTTTTAATTGATGATGCACGAACGCCCTTGATTATTTCAGGCCCCATTCCTCAAGGCGATCGTCATGAGTTTATGGAACTAAAACCAAAAGTGGAAGACATTGTTGGAGTTCAACGCAAATACCTTACAGGCTTGCTAGTCGAAGCAAAAAAATTGATTGCTACTGGTGACACCAAAGAAGGTGGACTGCAATTACTGCGCGTGTTTAGAGGAATTCCAAAAAACAAGGCATTAATCAAATTTTTAAGTGAAGAAGGCGTTAAGCAACTGCTTCAAAAAACGGAGAATTTTTATATGCAAGACAACAATAGAGAGATGCCCACTGTGGATGAAGAACTCTATTATGTTATTGATGAAAAAAACAATCAAATTGAATTGTCGGATAAAGGAGTTGAATATCTTTCTGGAAAAGATAACCCTGACTTTTTTGTAATGCCCGAAATAGGCATGGAGATTTCGAAAATTGAAACTCAAAACCTTCCTGCGGAAAAAGAAGCCGAACTCAAAGAAGAATTGTTCAGAGAATTTGGTGTCAAATCAGAACGTATTCATACGTTAAGTCAACTACTAAAAGCCTATGCCCTCTTTGAAAAAGACATTCAATATGTGGTGATGGAAAATAAGGTAATGATTGTCGATGAGCAAACCGGACGTATTATGGATGGGCGTCGTTATAGCGACGGCTTACACCAAGCGATTGAAGCCAAGGAAAATGTAAAGATTGAAGCGGCGACACAAACGTTTGCGACGGTGACCTTACAAAATTACTTTAGAATGTACCGCAAACTGTCTGGAATGACAGGAACAGCGGTGACCGAAGCAGGTGAATTTTGGGAGATCTATAAATTGGATGTGATCGAAATTCCGACCAACCGTCCTATTGCAAGAGATGATCGTGAAGATTTGGTTTATAAAACCAAACGTGAAAAATACAATGCCGTCATTGATGAAGTGACAACACTCTCTAAAGCAGGCCGCCCAATTCTTATTGGTACCACCAATGTAGAAATTAGTGAGTTGCTAGGAAAAATGTTGAGTATTCGAAAGATCCCTCACAACGTGCTGAATGCGAAATTGCACAAAAAAGAAGCTGATATTGTGGCGGAAGCGGGACAACCCGGGCAAGTCACGATCGCTACTAACATGGCGGGGCGTGGAACAGATATTAAACTTTCTGAGGAAGTGAAAGCTGCCGGTGGATTGGCAATTGTGGGTACAGAACGTCACGACTCGCGTCGTGTAGACAGACAGTTACGAGGTCGTGCAGGTCGACAAGGAGATCCCGGAAGCTCTCAGTTTTATGTGTCTTTAGAGGATAATCTTATGCGTCTTTTTGGTAGTGAACGTATTGCCAAAATGATGGACCGTATGGGACTTGAAGAAGGTGAAGTGATTCAGCACTCGATGATTTCAAAATCGATTGAACGTGCGCAGAAAAAAGTAGAAGAAAATCAATTTGGGGTTCGGAAACGTCTTTTAGAATATGATGATGTGATGAATTCTCAGCGTGAAGTGGTGTATAAACGGCGCTATAACGCCTTGTTTGGAGAGCGTCTACGCGTCGATTTGGCGAATATGATCTATGATACGTCAGAAATTATTACAGAAGATAACAAAGCGAATAACGATTATAAAAACTTTGAGTTTGAACTGATTCGTTATTTTTCAATGAGCTCCCCTATAAGCGCAGATGAATTTTCAAGTATGACGGCTCTAGATATTGCTGGGACGGTTTACAAAAATGCGTTTAAACACTATACCTCTAAAATGGAGCGGAATGCTGAGTTAGCATTTCCAGTCATTCAAAATGTATATGAAACGCAGCGCGATAAATTCAAGCGTATTGTAGTGCCTTTTACCGACGGTGTCAAATCATTGCAAGTGGTTACTGATCTTGAAAAAGCGTATCAAACTAATGGAAAACAGTTGGTGACAGATTTTGAGAAAAATATTTCTTTAGCCATTATTGACGATGCTTGGAAAACGCATTTACGAAAAATGGACGAACTGAAACAATCGGTTCAGTTGGCGGTTCATGAACAAAAAGATCCTTTATTGATTTATAAGTTTGAGTCGTTTGAGTTATTTAAAACCATGATCGACCAGGTGAATAAGGATGTGATTTCTTTCTTATTTAAGGGAGAAATTCCACAAGAAACGGCCAATGTGATTCAAGAAGCAAAAACACGCCGTCGCGAGAAAACACAAACGTCAAAAGAGACTATTCAAAACTTAGACGAGCGATCTGCAACATCGAAAGCGGCTGGAAATACGCAACGTCAATCACAAGTGGTGGAAACGATAACTCGAGACCAACCAAAAATTGGACGTAATGATCGTGTAACGATTAAGCATGTCATGAGTGGCGAGAAAAAGACTACCAAATACAAGCAAGCAGAACCGCTTATTGCCAAAGGCGAATGGGTGTTGGTGAATGACTAATCACTTATAGCTTGTAAAACAAGAGTTTTAAAAATCACGTGTATCTTTGGATATACGTGATTTTTTTTATATGTTTAACACTGATTTTAGCCCCCAGGTCAAAATCTTCAAAAAAACCAATTTACTCAAAAGTAAGATTAGAAGTGTCACTTGATTGTATCGCGCCTAGTACAGATCTCAAAATATATTGATGGGACTTTGTTAGCGGAGCTGTGGGATGTTTCTATGAACTAATGGATTTTTAACTTGTTAAAAATTGAATGAAGGCTATACAATTAAGACCGCATAATATGAGAAATGAATCTATTATTATGATTCAATTCCCCTTTGACAAGGAACTTATTAGTCGTGCCAAAACAATTGAAAACACTCTGTCGAGTCAGTACATGTGCACATGGTATATGAAAAAAAGCGAATTTAAATTAAATCGTATTTTTAAAATATTTAAAAGTGTTGCCTATGTAGATTATTTGGCTCTAAAAACCACGAAGACCCTGTTGTTATAAAAAAAGTAACACCACATACATTAAGACATAGTTATGCAACCCATTTATTAGAAAATGGCGTTGGATTAAGGCATATTCAAGAGCTATTAGGGCATGCTAAGCCAGAAACAACAATGATTTACACCCATGTTGCAAAAAAAGATTTACTGGATATACAGAGCCCGCTTGATACTATTTTATTGCAATTAAATAAAAATGATAAACGAGAACAAAAGTTCCTGTTATCCGGAAATAGAGACGTATAAACAGGAGGTTTGTTCTCCATATAACTAGTTGT
>Ga0209533_1001453_pt1 | contig 22231 bp, 17 predicted proteins | sample COG_04_FD_184748 | JGI IMG/M metagenome (GOLD analysis project Ga0209533, IMG submission 184748) | Pelagic Microbial community sample from North Sea - COGITO 998_met_04 (SPAdes) (version 2) | ecosystem: Environmental > Aquatic > Marine > Neritic zone/Coastal water | place: Helgoland, sampling...
GCAAAGGACGAAAAAAAATTAACAGGCACACATAGGGTTTTATTTTTTTTAGTATGTAATACCATTAGGCATACAGGGAGTTAGTGGGGTAATGATGTGTCTATATGTCCAAAAATAAAAAAAAAACCTAAACACCCAAATCGAAAAAGATAGAACGCCGAAGCGTGTACACACATCGGCGTTCTATCTTTTTGGAAATGGAGGAAAATATAAGGGGTGTCTTTTTTTATATAGGAAAAGTGCACCTAGTCTAACGGTTGTACTAAGGGTGCTGAACTGCCGAAGCGTGTACACGGGGCCCTAATTTTAACTCTAATATTATATCTATTATTAAAATTTTAAATTTGGTAATACCTTCAATGTTTGATCGTTTATCCAAACCCCCTCAAATTTATTTCTAAATTTTTTATCGGGTTCATCATTGTCATACCATTGTTTATGTATACCAACCACTCCACCTAAAATACCATTGGAATCTCTGTAAATTAAAGGAGAACCAGACGAACCAAAAAATACACTCGAATCTTGTCTCGTACTATGGAAAAAATTATTTGATTCTTTCTGTCGCTTAATATTCCTTGTTTCAACGGTGAATGGAAAGTGATTATCATTTTCAATACGATATCCGTTTTCATCGTTACCCCAATGATATGGATTGTGTACCTGGACAACTATCTGGTTACTTCTTACTTTGTCCTTATGAATGGAAAGACTTTTAATTTCCTTCTTTGATGGCACTTGGACTATTTTCATTTTCGCAATATCGTTGTCTTTATCGATATAGGTAGTTTGTGCAACGCCTATAGTACCATCTATCCACATAATAAATTTTAAAGTACCGATTGACTCGCCTACGTGTTCATTGGTTAATACAAATGTTTTTCCGTTATGGGTAATGATAGAGCCACTTCCATTGGATTCAACAGATACACAGGCTTCCAATGTATTGTCAATCGATTGTCGCTGTGCAATCGGGTCTTTTCGCCTACCACTAAGGATAATACTTTCTATATGTTCTTCTCGCTGTTTACCACTATCCTTTAACAATTTCTGCATCTCTTTGACCTCCACGTCTACCGATTTCAGATAGTCCGAAGGCGATGTCAACTTTTTCTTAACTGGTTTCGCTTCAAGGTTTACCATTTTCAGCCCTTCTACTTTCTTTGACAAATCATCTATTGTCATTTCCTTTTCAAAGTACATACAATCTCGTATATTTGGATAAATAAAACGTTTGTCAATAGAAGAAAACCCAGCTCGAAAATCATCCTTCACCATTTGTCTTTTTCCCGATGTCTCCACAACATTCATAATGGTAAGTTCTTCAAAATTGTTACCCCAACTATCGGCAAACAACAATTCGAAATTATTGTAACCAACTACAACACGTGCATGCCCATTCCAAGATATCGCCACTGGTATTTTCCTGTCCACCAGACCCTCAATAAATTCTCGTACTCCCCTGATAGGATCGTTTGGAAAATTCAAATTGATAATGTCTTTGTTGAAATTGTTCTCACGTCCATCACTCAATATCGGTACATACCGAAATGAAGGATCATTCAACATGTTGACAAATGGTTTCTTAGTGGCACCATTTTCCAAGAGTTGGTCGTAATCACCTGCTTCTTCGGTGTACTTGCCATTGGCGTTCTGAACTACGTCCCAGTATAGTTTGGTCCAAGAACGCGCCTGTTTTAATGTCTTCCAAGATTTTTCTCGTTTTCGTTTGTCCAAACCGTGGAGTTTATTCTTACCAACAATGTTCAATAGATTGAATGTCGCGGCAATCATGCACGCTCCATCTAGTCCCTGGTCCAGGCAATCGTATGTATAGACATCGGTAACAACATTGGGGAAGTCCAGTTTGATTTTATCCCTCCTTTCCTGAACTTGTTTTTTACTCAAGAGCCCTTTGGATACAACTTCATTATATTTTGCTTCCGATATCCCATAATTGTCAGGTGTGTTTCTCGTACGCTTATACAACGGCCTCTCCTTAGTGATATCCTTACGGCGTTTTCTTTGTATTAGAAAATTCATTTACTATGATGAAAATATAATTATATAATTAAAATAATTAGTTATGGACACCCACTTTCTGCACCACACTTGGAACAAGCATATGTGGTTCGTTCGTTCATTTCCCTGGGTTGTGGGATGTAGTCATGGATACATGTTTTAACAAGTGAAAAATAGGAGTCAATGAAGGTTTGCCGCATGGTTGATTGTTTCGGTGACATATTTAGTCTATGTAATATTTTTGTAACATTAAATATTTGTAAAATACAGTTATTCATAAAATACCGAAGAAGGGTCGTAGGCTACCGACCGAACAATATCATTGCAAGCACCGACCCTATTAGTATAAAAAACAATAGGACTGCAACACTATTGTTTTGAAGGTCCGATTGAATTTCCACTCGCTTCTTTGGACGTTTTCGGACAACAGGCGTTCTAGAACGCAAACGTATCGGTTCATTGACCATCATTTGAATATAGTTAGATACTCCTTTATACAGCCATTTTTGCCTTCAACCGCGGGTGAAATCGATAGCCATCCAATTGGATCTCTTCTAACTTAACACCCCAGAGATTATCCTTCTTACGACAAATCTTCAATGTAGGCAATTCATACGGTACACGGTCCATCTGGATGGTTGCCACTCCAATATGATTTTCATATATATGGACGTCTCCCAGAGAGATACGGACCTTTCCTGGGGTCAAATCCGTTTCGTGCGCAATCAAATGAACCAGCAGGGCCGTGGATGCTATGTTAAATGGCAGGCCCAAAAAGACGTCCGACGACCGTTGGTACATGTGACAACTAAGTACACCATTGTCTACGTAAAATTGATAGGACACGTGACAGGGTGGTAAGGCCATCTCATTTTGCATCGAGGGGTTCCACCCACTGAGAAAGATGCGCCTGGAGGTTGGGTCGGTTCGGATGAGGTCAATCACCGTTTGAATCTGATCGATGCCCTTTCCCTTGTAGTCGGCATGACAGTCGGTGTATGCCGCGCCAAAATGCCTCCATTGAAACCCGTAGATGGGGCCCGCATCGAAGTCTCTCTCCTTCGTATTGCCGTCCCAAATGTGATTCTTATGGTCGTGGAGTTCTTTGACGTTGGTGCTTCCCCGTAAAAACCATGCCAGTTCGGTGACGATGCCTTTGAAAAACATCTTTTTGGTGGTCAGCAATGGAAAGCCGTCGCGTAGATTGAATTCAATGTGATGGCCAAACATGGAGAGGACTGGCCCACTTCGAGTGTCTCGTTCGGTACCGTATTCGAATACATCATGTAGAAGTTTAATATAGGATAATTCATTCATAGTTATTTTGTTATTATTAATTATACGATCTTTTATAGACCAACCTGGTAGTTGCAATCCTTGAGGAAAATATTTTCGCCATCTCTGACCCTCTTGCATCCAGGGTAGACGTTCTCCCCCCAATGTCCCTGATTCAATTGAGTGACCTTAAAGGAACCATTATCTCTGACACCTTCACATCCACGGAAACAGACCGTATTGACGCGTTGTATACGGTTCATGAACTCGTCGTTGTCGGTGACACGGTATGGGTCGGAGTTTTTCAAGTTCAAGACACCGTAGACACTGGCAGAGGAAGGGTACTGTTCTTTCGATTGATCTTGCACATTCGCATGGAAGCGTTCGTACACGGATGGGTGAAATCGTCCAGACAAATCCAAGCAGGTTGCCAAATCAGCGGCTTTTCCAGGTGGAATGGCCACAACAATGATATCCTTTGAACCGCCTTTGCCCAACGTCCCCTGTGCTTGTGCTTCTCTGTATTCCTCACTCTTATTGGCTGTCGGGAATAGCTCCGTGCCTTCTCCACCGACGTAGCCCTGACTGAAAATATCCTCTACAATGACATAGTTCTTGGGGCGTTTTACAACACTCTTGCTGTAAAATGTATAATGTCCAACATGTATTTTACGTATAATATCATCGGACAGCAGGAAGTCATGATGGCCGTGAAACGTGCTTCCAAGTTCACTACCTCCTTTGGCCAAAATGGCACTCGCCATGCGGTAGGTCTGGTGCGGTCGGAAGAGGATTAAGTCACTTGCCAGTGCCTTAGTCGCGTCAGATGCATCGTGAAATGTTCCACCAACGTCGTGACCCTTTTTGTAGTCGTTGTAGTCGTTATTTGACACTCCAATGTTAACGGCTTGTAGGGCGCATACAGAATGTTTCATCAATTTCCAATTGTCGATGTTGGCATCGTAGATGTACTTGTCTTCGGCTGGGGTTATAAGGTTTCCGTTGCTGTCCTTCTCCTCAGCAGCCAGCGTAAAGAATTCACCGCATTGGCGTTCGCGTACCATGAGATCAATGGGCTGGCCAGTGAAATCAACGTCAAAGGACTGAGCTTCAAATACTGGGCACCCACGGAACGTGGTTCTGCTATCGCCGTTCTCGCGGTTGGAATTGGCCTCTGGGCCGCGTTGCGAGTAGGACGTTTGGTGCTCACCAACCATATTCACATAAATGAGCATACGGTCTGGAAACACCCAAATATTGGGTACGATTCCTTCGCGTTTCATTTCATGTCGAATCTCCGCGTCGAGCAAGTATAGTCCGTTGGGACTCTTTTGAACAATACCCCAGCGCCGACGTTCCATTTGCATGAGGTCGTTGTGGCGAGCGACTTGTCTGCCGAATTTACGGTTCCACTCTTTGTAGAAGTTCTGGCCTTGCAACAAAGCATGGATAACACCGAAATAACAGGTTGTGTGCACTGCATCCGTTATTTGAGCTAGGTTCAAATTGAAGTGCCTTTTTCCACGAGCTGTTTTATAAAAACCGTGCTCAATTACGAATGCGAGCCCTCGGCGAAGTAGATTATCGCTGTGACTTTCAGTCGATGCGGTTACGTAGCGCGGCACTCCCTGATGAGGTTCCAGGTCAACAAGTGTACGGTCGAAGGAGAAGATCTCCCATTTCACGTGCAAGTCATCCGTTGCCTGCCACGGTAGGAGCCGTGCGGTGTAGAATTCATCCTCTTTACGGATTTTAAAGTCCAGAACTTCTTCCAGAAACTTGTTTTTTCCCTCATAGCTCTTAGGAAGGTTGTACGTCTCATGGCTTAGTTGCTGGTCGGCGGACATGGATTCATGCGATCCTCGATAGGGACCAAAAAAGGATTCAAGTGGGTGTTGGTTCTCTCCAGTGGTGAAATTGTTGGTTACGGCACTAGACATAATAATATAAGAAGAATATCGAAGTCTTATATAGGTCTTTTTTGTTTTTTGATTTGGGTAGAGCAGCCGTAGCAAAAAAAGTGTGTTTGTAGGTATATATGTGTTTGTGTTATGTTTCAAATGGGTGGTATTTTCTCTGCTCTGTCGGCTTGGGCCTTGGACGGGAAGCATTCCCAGATCCTTATTCTGGGATTGGATGCGTCTGGGAAAACTACCATAATCAACCGATTGAAAACGGGTACGAATGCTATAACGGTTCCTACTATCGGTTTCAACACGGAGACGATTGAGTACGGCAACCTGACGTTTCGTGCATGGGACATCGGTGGCCAGGATTCGATACGAAAGCTGTGGCACCACTATTATCCAGGCACGGACGGCATCGTGTTTATAGTGGATTCGTCGGACAAGCGACGGTTCCCTTCGGCTCACCTGGAGCTGCATGCCCTAATGCGAAACCCACTGTTGCAGAACATTCCATTTTTGATATTTGCAAACAAGCAGGATTTACCAGGTGCGGCAACAACGTCGGAGGTGACGAATGCGATGAAGATGTACGAAATAAAGAACCGTCCATGGAAGGTCGGGGAGAGTGTTGGAACGTCGGGTATGGGTATAGACGAGGGATTTGGATGGTTAAGTCATAACATTTAATACTTTCTTAATAGTTTACACCGTACGTCGTATATGAGGTCTAGGATTCCATCTTTGCTTAGGTTGTCTATTTGGAAGACCCTATCTGGGTGGCAATACTCTGTCCGTACTGGTGCTGCCCCCCTGTGTACGAACCACATTTCAGGGGTGTCAGTTTTGTACAATTTTTCGTGTAGGATGTTCCATAAGGAGACTGCCTCTTCTAGTGACTTGTCTTTGTCGGAGTCGAATACAACCAGTATGGCGTCTGAGGTCAACGTGGATACGTTGTAGTATTTACAGATGTTGGGCGGGACGTCCCATATATCGACTTCAATGTCCCCCATCTTTACTCCATTGTGTATTTCTATAAAGTCTGTTGCCTTGTACTGTATAGAGAAGTAATCGGATTGAATCCTCTGAATAAGTGACGTTTTACCGCATCCCCTGGGTCCGATGACTACGATTCGGTACTTTCTATCGTTGAACTCATCGTCCGAACTGGAATCCGAACTTGAATCTAGGAATGTTTTTCTATTCATGATATATTTAGTATATTGTTATCTTTTATAGGTTACGACGCGGCGACAATGACATTTGCGTAAATCATCCATCCCAGTAGCGTTTTGGCAACAAGTGACAGTACCGTATATGATATTTCTGCTTGGCGTCCAATGGCTCCGACCAACCACCATGTCTGTCCATAGAACTGAATCAGTTGTACGAATCCAAAGCTGAGAAACAAGGCAGCCTGGAAGATAACAATCCACATGACATATGCTGGTGGAGAAACGTCGTTCATATTGATTGCTACGAAGAAGTATGTCAGTATGATAGCGTATGCAGCAGAGATACAGTCCCACGCTAGGAAGTGTGTGAGGGTTCGTTTCGTCCCAGGGAACTGGTATTCAGCAACTCCTCCAAGTATTTGGCATACTGCCGTCAGTATGGATATTGCCAGTAGAATGATAATGTCTCTAATGCCGCATAGCAGTGCGATACAAACCAACATGATGGAGGCAGACAGCGAATATTCAGCAAATCGTAGTGGGTTTCTACCCTCTTCAGTGATTCGTTCTACGTAGTGGTACGCTGGTATCAACGCTGCAAATTGGAATATGAATGATAGTATGTGAAACGCAAATATAAGCCAATTCAAGGAGAGTCCTTCTATCACGGTGGCCTGTTTCTGTACAATGTCCCAGGTGTCTGTGGAATTAGGTGGCCTTTGCCATGAAGCATAGCTCGTAGTAATTTTGTACAATTGGTCGTGTTTATCGTTTGCGTAATAGAATATAACCATTAATAGTGCGTTAACACCATGTAATAGCGCGGCTATGATGTTGACGATCCAGTATCGTTTTACCTCCACGTTACGTTTGCCACACTTCCAACTCCATGTAAGTTCTTCTTCTGGTTTGAGCACGGAAGCCATTGGAGTATAATCGGCCATTTAAAAGAATACTTTTTTAGTATATATACAATGGATCCGTTAATCAAATGTCAGTTGCGTACATAAATTACCACCGTCAACCAAGAGTAAACTTTACAAGTGTAAGTGAATACAACCAGAAGTTTAATTCCAATGTTCCTGAAAACGAAGCGTTTGAGAAGAATTTCAAAGTGGCGTTGGCAAAAGCTCGCACGGAAACGGACCCGAACGAATACATTCAGCACCAGTTCGATGTAGACAACATGGGACTTTTATCGTCCATGGGAAAGATGGCATCAAAGGCGAAAGCGGCCATGAAGAAAAAACTAGCAAAGAAGGAAAAAAAGAAAGCGAAGAAGGTAGAAACAGAGAACCCTATGAAAGAATCACCAGTTGAAGCAAAACCGTCTTTGGACGAATTTCTAGATGACTACGAGGAGGAGACGCACTACGAAGAGGTGGTAGAGACGAATGTGCACGATGAGATCAAATCCTTCGTGGCGGAACAGGCAAAGGATAGTGAGTCACTTGCACGGGACTTGGCCCACGTGGTTCATTTCAACACGAATAGTCCGAATGTAAGCGAACGACTTATGAAAGGCAGAGACCGCTACATGAAGAGACTTCAGGATTACGTGGACGGTGACAGTAGTGTCAAAGTCCGTATGATGAACAACAAGGAAGTCTTAGTGGCTGCCCTCAATCCAAATGTGGTAAGTCTACGAGAAATGTTGGCATCGCCTCATGGCGAGCCACGATTCTGCAAGTGCGACTGAAGCCTTTTTCAAACTTTATTATATAAATATATTAAATTTTATTTCAAATGAACATTCTCTACCAGATTATTTACCCTGGTGCGTATTTACCGTGGTGTATACTGGCGGTGTACCATATGTTCCGCTACAGTGTTTTGAATTTTCTGACCTGTGTTGCAATCATGGGATTTGCAGGCGCTAGTATATCTCACATGGAACATCTAGAAAAACCTGTCATGGAATGGAACCATTTGATGATGATGTCTGAACTATGCCTGTTTTGTAAACTCATATTGTACAATACGACTTCATCCATGTTTTTGAGCGTCACCGTAAGTGCAGTGTTGTTCGCTGCATTGCATAGAAATGACTTTCTTACACAGGAGCGTATTTACTGTGTGATCTTACTATTCCTATCGTCCGTGTCGGCCAACGCTACACAACTGCTTTGCTGCGTTGCGTTGATTGGTAGTACACTTTATAGATGGAACGTTGACATGAGCTACGACTCCATGGGTGTGATGAAACAAAAACTGATTCAACATTTCAATCAAAAGATTGCAAACGTTTACCTGGTCTTTGTGCTCGAATGGTCGTCATCATCGATGCACTGGATGTCTCTACCAGTCATACTTGCACTGTCGTCTGCTTTCCAACTGTACGCGTGGCTAACAATTGACACTACAAATACGGTATTGGACGACTTTTACTACCACCTAAAAAAACTGCCACCCAACTACCCAATACCGTTGGATTTTAAACACGCAAGGGACCATTGTAAGATTGCAAAAAAGGTATTTAAACCCCACCAAATATAATACAAATGGGAGCGTACTTTTCGACTGATTTTGCAATTTTCGGTAGAGACAAAGAAACCGACTTATATGTATTAGTAGAAGAAATAAATGAAGGAAATCCAATGAGTAGATTCAAGCACGAGACGTACGCATATGCGTTAAATAAGAAGCACATGGACAAGAAGACTCTGTACCTATACTGTGGCTACAACCGCCTGGTAAAATGCAGTCAATTGGTGGAGCAGGAAGTCCCGTACATTATTCTGGAATTTGCCACAGCTGAAGCTGGAATAGAGTGGGACAATTGCCAGGAGCAAATACCAAAGGTATACGTAGATTTGGCATGGTTGGAGCGCACATTTTCTCAAAACTACGTTGAGATGGCAGACAATGACATGTACAAGAGGCGCTATCAGAACTTTAAACTATCTATGAAAAAATGATATATAAGGTGTGTGGTAGTAATAAAACACCTCCATGGAGCTGTGGATTCCACGATCCATTCAACCCCAAACTGTACAGCAATCGTTGCAAACTTGGTTGGACAATACCAACAAACATGCATATCAAAATATTATTCAAGACAGAGTGAATTCAATATATCCTAATTTGGCGGAACATAAAATCTTGTACATACTGAATGTTTCCACAGAGAGAGTCGTCACATTGGAAGTGTCCCCAGACAGACCACCAGAAGATATCCTACCAACGCATATGTGCCCAATTTGCCACGAAGAAGATTCGGTTGTCCGACATACTCTTCCTTGCAATCACACATTTCACTTGCACTGTATTGATAGATGGTGTAGACGTAACAGTACATGCCCCATGTGTAGATATAAAATATATTAGTAATCACTATACTCTTCCTCTATTGTTAAATCTTCCATCGCCTCTGCTACATTATCCAACGCATGGACCAGGTTAAATCGGGAAGTGGCCCTTCTAGGCGTGCTACTAGAAGCACATTTCACTCGTTGTAGAAATACACTAGGGACTTTTTCCATATTCGTTGAAAACTTCATCGCCATGTCAGCTTTGCGCCGTGTGGTATGTTCAATGGAAATGGGTGCGAGGTCCATGTTGATTTCGTCCAATTCACGGACAATGGTCTTGTAAATGTCTTTCCGTGTCGAATCCGTATTCTCCAAACGATCACGGACCGAATTGCATGGCTCTAGTGAATAGTCTAGATAGTATGGCTCTACCGTAATGTAATCTCCCAGGGCGACGCCACAATTGGTGCATCGTTCCCACTGTTGATTCTGGTAATTGCATACGAAGCATGCGTATCCCATCTCTACCACTTCTTCCACTCTGTCGTACTTTTCAACCATACCACTGCCAGCTGACTCTTCGCTATCACCGACAACGTTCGTGACCAATGGACCTTCCACCAGTGTCGAGCTGTAGCCAAAGTTGCCATCCTCGTCGGCAATATCTGCTTCGTCCTCTGAGGTTTCCTCGCCAGATGACATCTCATCTTCAGTATCGCTCTGTTTGTCTTCTACGTCACTGTCGTCTTTCTCTTCTCCGACTACATACTCACCGTCATCATCACCAGAATCGTTGTCCACGAAATCACTATCATATGCATCTTCTGTAGGCTTTCGTTCTGGTCTATCGGACCGTTCTGGCCTATCGGACCTCTTGGATATTTCCGACACAATATTGCTGCAATTCTCTGGTTTCCATTTGATTGGTTTCACACTAGGTTGGAAGTATTCACGTGGTCCATATTGGTATTTACAATTCGACTCCAAAAACTGGAACGGTGTCAAAAAGGCATGGTTTTTGTAGAGAATGCACGACGAAATGTTCATGTAGGTTGAATTCTTTCCAATGAGATGACTTGCCGTGTCCACAATAATGGAAGTTGTCCGCTCTACCAAATCAGTTTCGTCCAATTCAATGGCACCATCGTATGTATATGCTGTCTCAACGTTTCGATCAATAATCTTTGCCAATATATCGTCCACCGAAGCATCTTGCCCCAGCTGTGTTCGTGCTGTTCGAATAGCATCTTTTATTTCTTTGTCTGACCACGTTTCGAATTTATCCTTTACCAATGCCTTCATTCGATTGGTTTTCTCAACCCGCCGTTTTACAATGTCGGCGACAGTTTCCGAGCTTCCAGCACCTGCCGTTAAGTCGGATTCGTCCCCCTGTTCTTGCAACCGACCAGTGGGGATGTTCGTAAGAGAAGTGCTTGTACCCCTGTACGCGTCCAACGTTGTGTTCAACGGTATAAGACCAGTCGGTTCGTGGGTAGTATAGTTTCTAACAGCCAAAGCCTCTTCCATGGTGTCTTCTAGAATGACGTATTGTACACGTCTAAACTCCTTTGGACAAGTCATGTGTGAATTTTTCCGCACGACACGTCCCACAAATTGGTCCACCACACCAGGTATCTTCTGTGGTTCTACCATGATACAGAGCGATTCCCTCAACGAGGAGAAATCCACTCCTTCGCGAATGGCACTATTGATCAGGAGACAATCGAGGAGGCCCGTTTCAAAAGCTAGCTTGTACATTTCTCGCTCGTCATTGGACGGGGTGTGCTTTCCACTCATAATACCAAATGCAACTTTGTCTGGAATATTACCCAACACTCGTTCTTTGAGGGAGTTGACAGTATCTCCCACTGGGGTTTGCCTCAAATAGGAGAATTCAGTAGACCAAGGGAGTAGATTTCCTTTGTTGTCCATAGGGGTGGACGACGCGATTGGTTCCGTTTCATAGATGTCCCGTTGAAGCAATGGAGTATTGATCGGCATCGGTCTTTGGTACTTATTTTCGTCTGGGGTACTTGAGCATATCTTTAAGGACCCTTCCTTTATCTCACCATTCTCGTTTTTGTTGATCCAAACGTACTTGTTTAGGAACGTAGAAATGTTTAACCATTTGTGGTCGTTTATCGTAAATGGATGCTTATGGCTGACGTGCAGCGACATCAGCTCGTCCAACAGTTTTATTACTTCCTGCAAGTCGGCGCCCCCCAAATCGAGTCGTCTGGCGGTTTTATGTTCCCCAAAGCGTTTTAATTTTTGTTTGATTCTATTGAACAGCGGATTGTCCGTGTCATCGGAAAGCATCATAATGTATTCGAACGCGGTTGAGTCAGGTCCCGTTCTATTGGTCTTATTCAGTAGACGAACCACAACGTCCTTTTTCTTTATCCTTGAACTTAGCTTTTTAATCTCTTTCCACTGGGCATCGTCCGATTCAATAATCATTTTGGTTATGGTCTGTTTCAGGTGGACTAGGTATTCTTTCTCTCTAGGAGATAGGTACAAATCGATGCCAATGGTATTGTAGTAATACCCAAAGTGGTACAAAATGTCTTTCTTGCGCTTCTCCTTCGTAATCTCATACAAGTATTGACAGTTTGCCGTAAACCCAGCTACATCGCCAAACCGTTTTATGTCCATGTCTGTAGAAATATACAGTTCGTCTGTTTCGGACAATTTCTCTACAAAATCAGCAAGTGCACGGATCATATCGTCTGGTATTGTAGCTGGTATTTCCAATGTCATGTAATAGTCTTTCTTCAGTTTGTTTATAAGACCACGCAGTATGGATGGGTCGTATTCAGCAATTCCGTATTTGTTCGCATCGTATCTCTCTTTAAAATCAGCCAAAATACTATGCACGGTAGTTCGTTGAACCTCCGTCCAGTACGGCGTTTCACTCGGACTCAATATGCCTATATCCTTCAATTGGCGTACAATGTACGATTCGGCAAAGGATACAAATTCAGCAATAATATTATCTACCGACACGTTTTCCACAGTATATTGTATACCAACCAACGCATTGGAGAGGTTGCGAATACCGTTGTATATCTCCTCTGGGTCGGCACGAATGGTCTTCACGTTGTATTGAATCCTACAATACTTGGCAATGGACTGCATCGTTTTCAACACATTGTTTTTCTCGTACAGGTCTTCAATCGATTTGAAATATTGGGCAAATCCACCCATGACCAAGTATGCAGATATCCTTGGCTTTGAAAAGTATTCAGTCATGTTGCTTTTAAACTCTTTAAAATACTTTTTGGTGTCGTTCAGTTTCCTCCAGGTGTCTATTTTCCACCGCATGTACTGTGATCGAGTCTGTGGGTACGTGCCATTCTTAGCTTGGTTGTCTTTCACCATTGTGCCGTCTTCACACTCCCACTCCTTCTTGTCGTTGAACGAATACACTGGCCTTGCCAACCGTTTCATATTGGTGGGATTTTTGCTTTCATTTACAAATGCCACGTATTCGTACCGTTCCTGCATCTTTGCCTCTGTGCGTATAGTTTCAATAACATCGGATATTTGTTGTTTGAACTGTAGTATCTTCCTATTGTCCGTTCGTTTTGGGTTACACATCTTCTTCACGGCCTTTACATCATTGGAGCGATCATTCGGCTCCCATTTGGACCATTTCCGCTTTTTGTTGGCAACCATACGAGATAACATATCCTGTCCCACTTCACCCTCCCACAGGTTCACCTTTCTGTTTTTCCGAACTCGAAGGCCATGTTCGATTGCATTCAACAGTTCTATGCTATCTGCATACACTAGCACGTTCTTATTGTCGCGCACCGCTTCCTCCACCATCAAAACTAGTTTCTTTACCTTGGAAGACATCATGTCGGGAACGTTACTGATCCCATTGCCGTCCTTCAACTGCAACCATTTCACTGGACACTCCGATATGTCCGTGCTCAGGTACTCACGAATACTATCTGGTACATTGTAGCCTCTCCGTTCTCGATCAAACGACCTTGGGGCAGTCAGTGGGTCCCTGCTATTGTATGGGACGACGTTGATCCTCTTGAGCAGCTGATCGATGTCCGCGTCGGGTGAATCTACATGAAGCACCACGACCCATTTGTCTCTCATCTCGTATGCCATTCGCTGAAGTTCCGCTAAGGCAGACACACCGCCATCACGTGTCTTTATGCTGACCACCAACGGGAAGAAGAATGGCTTGTCATTGAATCGATTTCTTAATGATTGTGAGATATCGTGATGGAATATAATATCGGCTGGGTCATGGGTGCCGCTCTCTACACTTGCGAAATCTGGTGAAACAATCATATCTGGGTCCCCGTCCAGTACAGCAAAACGGTGGACTTCTCGTCGCACAACATCTCGTTCTACACCAAGAAATCCATCGTCAGTGTGTGGTATTTTGGAGGGGAATTCATTTTCCCGCTTGTTTTCTTTACGTGCAAACAACAATTTGAATGCATCGTCTACCAATGCAGTCCTATCTTCGTCCTTCATTCCAAACTTTGCTGACTTTTTGTATTTTTTCCAATTCGGTGCATTGCCGAACATCATCTGTTTCATGAAATATTCCCCACGGGACTCGTTAGCGAATGGTTTGTCGGCCCGTAAGGACAGATACGATAAATTATCGACTATACCTTTTGTATCCTCAAAATCGTCGTCGTCAATTACCCTTGTAATTTTACCGTTCAAATGTTTCAGGATATCGGTGTACGCCTTGTATTTCTGCTCAGCCGTGGGCTTTTGGGGCAGATTACCAATGCCAGTCATCTCACGGTTCAAAAAGTTGGCTAATGTTTGCATGCTCCCAAAATAATCACCCGACAGAAATGGTGTGGCGGACACCAATATGTTCGACAGTGAACTCTTACCATACTCCATGAAACATTCGGTCATCGGCAAGGCCATTCCGCTGGATGAGAGGGCCTTGTGGCACTCGTCGATGATAAATATTATATTCTCCCTCTCTGCAACGTAACGGTGTTGAACCAAACTTTGCCCATGGTCGGTACTGATAAACTTGTCGATTGTATTGATCGCTGGTATCGTTGGAGACATGCTGTCGTCTTCGTATTCGTTTAATATAGCTTCCTTCATGTCCACAATCGAATGACATCCTCTAAATGTACCACGTCCTAACATTGGAATGCCATCAACGAGACCAGTAAGCGCTAGTCCTAGTCTTGCACTGTAGATACGCTGCTGCCGCGTCTTATCTTCGATGATATACGGTTCCCATGGTTCGCCATCGACACGCTGGTAAGATTCAAGGTCCGATATCACATTGATGTAGCCATCGTCATCCTGGACAAACATAAGGTTGTCTCTGTACTTGCGAATCTCCAGCATTTGAAACTGTGTCCTTCGGGTATTGGAGGGCCTGAAGAAATGGTTTACTGCCAAATACTCCCTGGTATACACTTCGTTTTCAAGTCTGTCCGTTTCTCTGTTTGAAACAATGGTTTGCATGTCGGTTCCATTCCATCTGAGGCGATCGGTTGACAGTCGGTGCAACCACTTGCACCTGCGGGCATCCAATACGCATCGTCCCAATTTGGTAGCAATGTCTTTTCGTTGTAGATCGTCGTCGAGTGATGGATAAAACTGATTCCTGGAGTCGGTCACTTCTTGGTTGTTGTATTCGAGTAGTATCTCTCCATCTATGGTGGGTTCGGATGGGTCTTTCCATATGTCGTTGTACATTTGCTTTACCCCAGGGTCCAATTTGTCCCAATGCGGATACCCATGCCGATTGCTAGTCTGAGATATGAAGAAATGCTCCTTCGTTTGAAATATCCAATGGCGAGGATCCATACCCCATTTCACCACCTGGTTTTGCCACTGCAATAGAATCTGTGCCTTTGGAGCAATCACCAGAATACGCGGTGGATCGTTTCCTTCCTTTATTACTATGTTACGCTTCATTTCCGCCAATAATATAGCATTTGCAGTCTTCCCACGTCCAGGTTTATGTGCAATTAGTATATCACGTGGGTTGGCAACCAATGCCTTCAGCTGTGCAGCATCGGGTTTCAATTCTTCTATTTCGCCGTTCTTATTTTTATTGGTCTTCCACACTGTCACAGTGTACGTGGGGTTGAGACTACCATCTGCACGGCGTGGGTACCCGTCCGAGTTCAATTCCGATCCAATATTTACCTCTGGTATAGGAATCTCTTCCATCATGCCAACCCCTTCATCCGACCCAAGAAACTTATTGTTTCTCACCATGAATTTATCATGAAGCAAACCATCCTTTTTGGTAGAGCTCTTGAGATCGTTCGTGCTAACTGTTCGAATGAACACACTATTCAAATCGTCTGGAGAGGTAATCAGTATATCACTTTTACCATTGGAACGGTCCACCTGGTAATAGTCCTGGTTGGAGGCTGACTTTAATACCGCACTGCCCCCATTGGCCTCGAATAGTGGTACGCATAGCGGCAATGTCTGATTGTCGTAGTTTTCAATCGCTGTGGTCTCCTTCTGTTCGGCCGATGCCTTTTTGTTCTCCATGGCTTTAATTTTGTCTTTTAATACCTTTCGACTGTCCTTTGGCCCGACCGTTCCTCCCAATGCGTTCAATGCTTCACGGAGTAGGTCCATTTCCTCGTCGAGTTTACTCTGACGTATTGCTTTTATTTTTTTTGTCAAACTCGTTTTACTCTCCTTTTCGCCAACTGTTCCACCCAGAGACAACAGTTCATTTCGAAGTGGTTCCAATGCTTTCTCTTCTTTTATTCGTTTGGCCTCCTTTGCTAGACGCTTCTTCTCTCTTGCAGCCTCTATTTCTACCCGCTTCTTCTCCATCTCTAACCGTTTGGCCTCCTTTGCAAGACGCTTCTTCTCTGTTGCAGTCTCTGACTCTATTCGCTTCTTCTCCTTTTCTTCTGCTTTTGCCAAACGTTTCTTCTCCGACTCCAATCGTTTGAATTCGGCTTTACGCGCAATGTTCAAACGGCCTTCGAGATAGGGTATCAGACCAACTAGGTCTTTTCGCTTTGGAACACCAACACTCTTTCCAGACTTTGCTTTCTTTACAATCACCTTTGTATTTTTGGCGTCTTCAACAGTTTTGGCATACTCTTTTATAGCCAATATGGCTTTCTCCAATTCCTCCAACGATAATGAATTCAACCATTCCTCTAAGTACATTCCCACGTGTCCATCCAACTGGAAATCCCGTAGAATGGACGTTATCGGCACGTTTTCATCAACTATTACGTCGGCCAAAAATCTATATTTCCCATGCACCGAAGTTTGAAACGCATGATATGTATTGGCCCACAATGGAGTATTTCGACTATACATGCTTTATCTGATTTCATATGTATTTTTATAGTATATAAAAGTTAAAACTGTGTACAAAATATAATGTGCCAAATTGTTGAATTACTAGAACTTTGTGAGGTTGCTGCTACCAAAACACCATCCTATACGAAGAAATCGATCGATGCCACTACCCCAGTATTTGTATACGTTAAAAACTATTGCCATTGGTCCAAACAGGCATGTAAAAAGTTGCTACCAGCCAAACCATTGATACTAGACATGGTGAAGAAAGAATTCGTGACCTACGAGGATGGTGCATTTAAACAGGCATGTACCAACGTGCCTACCTGTATAGTAGATGCATTCGTCTCTACCGACACAGTACCTCAAATATTTGTATATACGGACAACCAATGGGAGTACGTTGGAGGGTGCGAAACGTTGATGGGCATCACGATAGTAAACGCCCGTAGTAGTGAAGGTAATAGTTGTATACAAACCCCAGCAGTTGCGTTAAAATGGTAGGTTCCTCTTCTTTGATGGGTAGTTTTTCGAGGAGTTCACGCAACGGTGTTTCTACGTCCAAATCCGATTTGCAGCTGATAACATCAACCCAATCGATCGTGTCGGTCTGCATTAAATCTCCCTTGTTCGCTACCATTATGTATGGTGTTCCTTCGTTTAATTTGCTTTTCCAGTACAATATTCTCTCTTTGTATAGATTGTCCATTACATCGTAAAATATCAACGCCCCGTCCGCTACGTCGTAGTATGCCTGCTTGCTCGCACTGTACCGTTCGAATGCCCCGATGTCGTGGACGATAACTTTTCGTTCGTTTAGGTATATTATGTCTGTGTCCACTCCTATTGTAGCTAAATAGGACTCTGAAAATTGAAATCCCTTGCAACGGTTCAACCAGGTGGTTTTGCCGCTTTGAGAGTCGCCTACCAACAGAACATTCATTCGACCTTTATATTGTATTAGGTATATATTTATGCGTATTTTTTTTAAATGATCATCCTCTTTAAACATATTTTTTTTCTACTTGGGTACGCGTCCCTGTGCTTTGGAATAGTGTGGTGGAACATGAACACCGATTTTGCAGTGTACATCGGCATGGTATCGACGTATTCACTCCTCCGAATGGTGCCGAAAATCCACCAAATATACGTGTACAATATAGTGGAGCGGACCATACCCAAAACTTCGTACATACTCAGGGTCGTGTTTCACTACTGTCTATACAAAGATTCTAGAACCAGTGCATTCTCCTCCGTCGTTGCTATATTGTCCATTTCCATTCTAAAAGATTTGATTTTTCTCGTAGGACATGCAGAGCGGAGGATTGCGAAAATAGAACAACTGTTGTACGAAGATGGTTGCAAAAAAAGAATAGTACATTTACATAGCAATATTTACACGGACGACCAATTGACTCGTTTCCACCAACACTGTTTCGATACCAATAGACTGTATTTGGACACAGTATCTGCTTCGGCAGAGAATGCTGCCTTGGCAATCAACAACTATAGGAACATTAGAAAGAACCGCAACAAGCCAAGAGAATTCACCAGCGAAGAAGACAAGCTGTTCTATACGGCCTCTTCCAACGCATTTGTATTCGTTTCCAATCGCTACGCATTTTACATCGTACCCTTGTTTCTCATTCTATGGTGTACCGCTATGGTAAACATCTCCATGAACTATAGACTAGTCTACAACACTCTTTTGATTGGTGCTGATTTATGTACAATGCCGTTTGGAAAGAAGGTCAATGATGTAACTATCGACATGGCGTATTTTATGGCAACAGTAATGACCTTGGTCTATCCCTTTTAAGTAAATGACGAATGGTCACACACAATGAGAAATGAAGGATGGAACACATCAGCCATTCTATAATTGATATAAGTTTGAATATGTTCCATAGTGATTGGTCGGGATAGTCTATTCGATGAAATATACATACGTATCCCATGATCCATATCACATTTCTAGGAATATCCAATGCTACGTCGATATTATTGAATGAATGGCCAGGATATGGACGCATTAGAATGGGTGCAATAGCCCACAGTGGATGCAATTTTGGAATGCCTTCGGAAATTTCCGCGGAACGTTCCGAAGATTCCTCAGAAAATTCTTTTCTGGGGAAATCGGCCAGGCAGATACTACACTGCTTATGCTCGTATGCTATCAGCCTAGTGTAACACTCTTGGTGCAAATATGCATTCTTGCATTTACATGGAGACAGCGTGTAACATTCGTCGGTACAGATGTAACATTCTCCCATTTAAATGAGACAACGGGTACTTTAATACGATAAATAAATAATCCATCCATCGTTTCACGCACGCATTTTTATGTTACAATTCATAAAGTTATGTTACAGTATTATACAAAAACAAACAAATTCATAAAAAATAGCTCTCCAATACCTCGAAGCACCTTCTTAAAACAACCCTAAACGATGGATTCCATTCCAATGCAAACTATTTCACACGAACAACAAGAAACTCTGAAAAACGGGTTTTCCCAGATGGTCCAGACCATTACACAGGTCATCACGGATGGTATCCTAGCCAACCTAGACAAGGCCAAGACAGCCACCGACCCTACCGCTAAGCAGGTAAACAAGCCTGACGAAGCCGTAACGCCCCCGCCTTCCATCCTGGTACAACAATCCGAAGAAAAGGAAACTGGCACTCCAGTCAGGAAAGCAAAAAATCCTCCTCCTGTAAAGCTGATCGACATGGAAGACAGCCAAAACCCAAAGGAAGATTGGATCCAACGTCCAGCCGATAAGAAGAAGAAGCAGACGCCATTCACTCCCAGGGTTCCTAACTCTGGATACACCTCGTCTTCTTCATCCGATGAAGAAGTGGAACAGAAAAAGCCGAAAACTCCGAAGAAGTGTTCGAAGACGAAAACTCTGAAGAAGAACACCCCAAAGATGAAGGTGGTGGACTCATCCTCCGACGACGAACTCAGCTTTGAAGACGACGAAGAACTCGTCAAACCGTCTCCCAAAAAGACCGACGTGCTTGAACTCAACAAAACAGTGGGCCTCAAGCAAATGAAGGACTTCTACTTTGAAGCTCACATGCGCCACGCCTCTGGCCGATTCGCCAGTGACGTCAATTGGTTGATCAAAAAGACCGCACCTCAGCTCTACGCCGTATTTCGCCAACGCGGTGGGAAGGAACTCGAACACGACGATGCCAACAACATTGCGTTCGTCTCGAAGCAACTCGCTACCCTGACCTCGAAGAAGCGTAGTCACCGTTCCATCGTAAAAGAACTCAACTCGTCCTCATCTCCACTGAAGAAGCCAAAGATGAAGCACACCGATGTCAAGCACGTCCTGACAGAAGACACGCCCATATCCAAGTTGAAGTCAAACCCCGAACCGCAATGGCAGATGTACGTGGCAACCCTGAAAAACAAATGGGAAAAGGAATACTCGTCCATTCCGATGCCAAAAGACATGAACAGCCCGTTCCTCAACCTGGTCGCCTGCTCGCTTCCAGACGAAATCAAACGCATGCGCGAAGGCATGGACCAAAAGTCCTTTACTAAGTTTGTCTCTACCTAACGAAGGTAGCGGACGACCGCCGTTAGAACCTCTTGGTCTGATATTGGATGCCGACACAATGGACAAGTCCGTTTATGGGACAACCATTCTAGTGCGCATCGCGTATGTACATAGTGCTTGCATTTGAAAATATGCACGTCTTTGTACATGGGCTCCAAGCAAATGGAACACGTTTCCAATGCTTCGATTGGTATTACCTTTGATGCCTGTTTCAAATGGATACACATATGCAAACATACATTTAAAGTTTATACTAATAATTCACTATATTAATACGATTGTAATCATGAGTATTATCACTAGACACTTGTATGCGAAAATAGTATATGTATTTTGAAAAATCGCATTATATATATGAGCACAAATACATAAAATGAAACTATTGCTATTGGCACTTTTATTCATATGTTGGACTGTAAATGCAGAAAAGTATTCTGAGTTGAGACGGAAGTTAAAACGAACAAATCATAGGAGAAAGTTAACTACATGTCCTACAGACAATACTGAAGCAGGGTGTGCTGCCGTAGATGGCTCGTTCTATCCTACTGGTCAGACAGATTGTACACAGATAGGTGAATTTATGTGTAATGGAGTTCAGGATGGTGGATGGGACGTATGTACTTACTGTGAAGCTTCGGGTGGTCCAGTGGAAGGCTGCATGGACCATTATGCAAACAATTACAACCCCGATGCCACAGTCCAGGCGGTTAGTCAATTTAGTAGTGACACCATTATGTGCGAGTACGCGTTTTGTCTACTCACCCCTGGTAATGGTTGTATGTTTGCGGATTCATTTAAGATGAATCCAGATGAAAGTACGTGTCCTTTTTTAGATGGAGGAGCGTTGTGCCCTCCTTCCGCAAAAGGATGCATGGATCCAAACGCAAACAACTACGATAGCAGTGCGATAATGCAAGCCTATGACGAGTGGGCTGACGACCTATGTGCATACGATTCGTGTGCGGAGGCACCAGCAAGCGGTGGTTGTAGGTGGACTGGATTTAGTACACCAGATGCATTTGGAGTATTCACTGAGGATTATACATCCGATGATTGTGCAGCTGATGGAGGCGAGATTTGCCCAGCCGCCGTCGAAGGCTGCATCGATCCAAAGGCAGTTAATTACAACTCTGAAGCTACGGTACAGGCATTGGATCAATTTTTGAATATCGTGTGTACATATGCATCATGCGCCGATACACCAGGTGATGGGTGTAGGTATGCTGGTAGTTGGGTAGCATTTACTAGTGACTTCAGTTCTGCCCAATGCTCTGAATACGGGGGTGAAGTCTGCCAGGCACCTACAACGGCTGCCCCTACGGCTGCCCCAACGGCTGCCCCAACGGCAGCCCCAACGGCAGCCCCAACGTTAACTACATGTCCTACAGACAATACTGAAGCAGGGTGTGCTGCCCAAGATGGCTCGTTCTATCCTACTAGTCAGACAGATTGTACACAGATAGGTGTAACAATCTGTAGTGGAATGGGATGGGACGCCGTATGTACTTACTGTGAAGCTGCTGCTGCACCAGTGGAAGGCTGCATCGATCCAAATGCAGCGAATTACAACTCTGAAGCTACGGTACAGGCATTGGATCAATATGGGAATATCGCGTGTACATATGCATCATGCGCCGATACACCAGGTGATGGGTGTAGGTATGCTGATATTTGGCAAGCATTTCAGGGTGACTTCAGTTCTGCCCAATGCTCTCAATACGGGG
>Ga0209533_1001455_pt1 | contig 22224 bp, 15 predicted proteins | sample COG_04_FD_184748 | JGI IMG/M metagenome (GOLD analysis project Ga0209533, IMG submission 184748) | Pelagic Microbial community sample from North Sea - COGITO 998_met_04 (SPAdes) (version 2) | ecosystem: Environmental > Aquatic > Marine > Neritic zone/Coastal water | place: Helgoland, sampling...
TGAGACTTGAGACTTGAGACTTGAGCGTCTGTTTGTGAAGCGCTCTAAAACTGGGCTTTTAAAAAAGAGCTCTTCAAAAAGAGCTCTCTAAAAAAGGGCTCTCTAAAAAAGGGCTTCGGGGTCCAAATTATAAGCATCAGGCGGCAGGTTGCGGGCTATATCAATGGTCCCTTCCTTGCCGGTGATGGCGATGAGTTTCTTTTTCGCCAATCGGCGCTTATTCACATCCAGTATTACCGTCAACTTTGGCTTTCTGCCCATCCCTGCCTTGTAGTCGCTGACCACAGCCACCTCGCCATTGGTCAGTTCAACCAGAGAGCCCGGCGGATAGAGTCCTATTGCCTGGATAAAGGTATCCACTAATTCCTTTTGAAATAATCGTGCGCGCCAGCCTGCGAGCTTGAGTATGGCCTCTGAATGGGGAATCGGTGTGGCGTAATAGCGCGGGCTGGTCATGGCGTCGTAGCAGTCGACTATGCCGGCAATCCGCGCATAGAGTGGAATATCTGTACCGCTGAGTTGCTTGGGATAGCCACAGCCATTAAAGCGCTCGTGGTGATACTGCACTGTGGCTATAACCTCCGTGGATAAATTGCTGTGCGCAAGTATAGTTAGCCCATGTTCAATATGGCTGCGGGTTTCACTCCGCTCCTGATTACTCAGTTCGGTACTTTTACGAAGTAGGGAATCTGGTAGGTGGAGCTTGCCAATATCCATTAGCAAGCCGGATAGGGCGAGCTGAAACAGCTCCTTTTGATCTAAGTTTAATTGCCTGCCCATTACACAGCAGAGTATTGCGCAGGAGATCGAGTGGCGATAGGCGTAGCTGCTTTTGCTTTTGAGTCTCGCCAGCCACACGGCGGCTGCAGGGTTGCGAATAATACTTTCCACCATCGCCTCAATAAAGGGCTCAAGGCGTTTAATGTCGGGTTTCTGATAATTTTTAACCGCCTTGCCAAGGCGATTAAATTCTTGCTGGATGCTTAGGTAAGCCAGAGTAGCGACGCGCAGCTCCGATGAAATATCCGTGCTGATTTTATAGTCGCCGCCGTCGCGATTAATCAACTCATGGTTCAGTGGCAGGGTATTGATTTTCTGCTGATCTGCGGTGGCTGTGGGTGTAATAGACTGATTCATGGGGTTGTTAACATCCTGTTGTGAGTTTAATAATCCTTTTAAATCTTGGTATCTATTGGCTTACTAGACGGTTTTTTAGTCGGCTTTGTAGAAAGTCTTTTAGTCCGTTTTTCGAGCGCCTTTTAGATAGTCTTGTGTGCAGAGACCTGTAACCTCAGAAACCCTAGAAAAAGAATAGCAGAAAAATAGCTGGGCATAGATTGCAAATAGGCTCAGTCAGTGAGTTCTGCCAAGGCTGTCACGGCTTGCGATGAGGAGCCGAAGTATTGGTGTGGCGGGTTAATTGGCTTCGCCAGCAAGCCACCGGCTAAACTGGTCAGCGGGCATGGCTTTGCTTATATGGTAGCCCTGGGCATAGGTGCAACCCAGTTCGGTCAGGAGTGCCATGGTCTCGGCGTCTTCAACTCCTTCGGCGATGGTTTCCATCTGGAAGCGCTTACCCCAGTCGAGAATCAGCTTGACTATATCCATATCGATTGGGTTTTTGCGCATATTTGAAATAAACGATTTGTCGATTTTCAGCTCGTCAGCTGGAATGAATTTAAAATACTCCAGAGAAGAATATCCGGTGCCAAAGTCATCAATGGCAATTCTGACGCCCAGCTCTTTGATTTGGTTTAAGGCATGGAAGCCCTGGTCAAGATCCTGCTGAATAGTTGATTCGGTGACCTCAATACAGAGGTCTGAAGGTTCTGCGCCCCAAAGGTTAAGGCTCGATTCGATGGTCTCGAATAGTCTTGGTGAGTGCAAGCAGGAAGCTGAGATGTTGATCGCTGTGGCGATGTTTTGACCGCGCCAATTGGCAGATTCCCTGATCGCAGTTTGGATAGTCCAGGCAAAAAAATCATCCATACGCCCGGACTCTTCGATAATGGCCACCAGCTGTTCCGGATTGACTCCATGGTCTCTTTGGTTCCAGCGAATCAGCCCCTCGGCACCGTGGGTACAACCATCGGCAAGGCGGATCTGGGGTTGATAAAAGAGCTCAAAACTATTTTCCCTGAGGGCATCCAAGGCCTTCTTTTTGATCGCTATCTTATGCCGCACTTTTTTATTTACCGAAGCGTCGCCGACGAGATAGGGGCGACGTAAACTCTGCGCCTGTTTGGCTGCTGCTTCAGCACTCTGCAACAGTTTTTCAGCATCCAAAGTTGGCTGGTTAGAGTCAGCGATAATGGCAAAGCCGATATGGGCTTCTAAGTTTACAGTCTGATTGCCAATAGTGAATGGTCTGGTGATTTCATCGATAATTTTTTTTGCCACCAGGGGGATCAGCTGAGCATTTAGCAGCGGTGAAATAATTAGGCCAAACTTATCACCATCAGTTCTGCGGCAACCCAATGGCTGCTTTGGGATTGAGGCGAGGCGCTGTTGCAGTTGTGCCAGTACCTGATCGCCGGCGTGATAGCCAATATGTTGATTGATCTGATTAAACTCTCTTAGGTCGATCAGTGCCAAAACCGTCAGTTGCGCGCCATCTCGAGTGCTCCTGAGACAGTGCTCCAGGGACCAGAGCAGGGCTGGGCGGTCAATCGCGAAAGGGGATAAGTCTCTCCGTGGCGGGATAATCATATTTAGATATAGAGGGTTTCAGGGTCCAGGCCAAAGGCGCCGGGCTCAAGGGTTTTCGCAATCTCAATATTTTGACTGTCCCTTGCTGTGGCTGCAGCCAAGTCCATCTCGATAAAGTCTGTACGTTGCTGTTTGTTGCTATCCAATATAACTAATACCTGCGGACGCAGGCGTTTACCTGGATTTTCCTTGACCACAATGCCCACTTCACCGGAGGTTAACTCCACTAGGGTGCCCGTGGGGTAGACGCCGACCGCCTGGATAAAGGCTTCGATTAATTCTGGCTGAAAGTCATAGCCGCGCCATTTGTACATCTGTTTGATCGCCATGGCATGAGTTATAGGTTTGGCATAGACTCGCTGGCTGGTAATGGCGTCGTAGCAATCGGCTATGGCAGCGATGCGCCCATAGAGTGGTATCTGAGTGCCTTTTATAGCCGCTGGATAGCCATTGCCATCGAAGCGTTCATGGTGGCAGGCAATCATGTCAATCACCGCCTGGGGCATCAATCGGGACGACTCCTTGGCCATCTTCAAACTGAGGTCCACATGTTTTTTAACTAGGGCAAATTCACGCTCGGAGAGCTGCTGTTTTTTGTTTAGGATCACCGGTGGAATCTTTAATTTGCCTATATCCAATAACATGCCGCCCATGGACAGCAATGCCAGTTCTTTTTTCGGCAGGCCAATCTGGCGACCGATTACTGTGCACCAAATAGCCACAGCAATGCAGTGGCGATAGGTATAGGAGTCCCGGGATTTAAGCCGAGCCAGCCAGATACTGGCCCCAGGGTTGCGAGTGATACTGTCCACTAAAGGATTGATCACTTCGCTGAGCTGAGCAATATTGACGGTTTTGCCGCTGCCAATACGACCAATCATGCTGTCGAATTCAGCGCGTATATTTTGATAGGCACCTTTAGCAACCTGAATCTCTTGGGTGACCGAGCTCTGCTCTACGTAGGTTACTGGATGATGTGTGGCCAGTTCAGCTTTAAAGGGCCGTGTCACTGCACCTGGCGGTCGTTTATTAAAAGGCGTTTTATTTGAGGGCTCTGGGGTAATAGCGATATTGATGTTGGCGAGGCTTTTTGTGCTGTCGATATAGACATAGTCGCAGTAGAAGCCGAGCTTTTTTACCTCGGCTTGGTTGCGAATCATAAAGCCCTGCAGGCTAAAGGGCGCATCCAGCCATGGTCTATCCAAGCCTGAGACATACATGCCTGGTTGGAGATCTTGGATATAGACTTTTTTACTCTGTAGCTGTACCAAACTTGTCGCTCCCTAACATCCTTATTGTGCAGCGCTGTTTTATTTGACCCACTTATATTGCCCCTTCCTAGAGCAATTATGGACGCTGTTTAATCCCTGCGCAGTTTATCTTTTAGGGCTATAGGATTAGTCAGGTTGAAGACTACTATGTAGCTCGAGATCAGGAAAGTAATGATCGCAGCGGCTTGAATCAAATGTGACGCATTATTGCTAATCAAGCTGGTGTTAAAGGCCACATAGGCAATCAGCAATGAGAACTCACTGTTCTGTCCCAGGCGCAGACCTATATCCCACGCCAAACCATGGCTTTCACTTTGATTGCGCAGCAGCCAGTGATAGACCACTGGTTTGAGGCACAGCATTATGGTCGCCAGTATGATCGCTGGCAGAGCAATCTGCGGGATCAGTGATAGGTCGAAGCCACCGCCGAGGGCGAAAAAGAACAGAATTAAAAAGAAATCCCGCAGTGGTTTGAGGTTGAGGGCTATATAGGGCGCGATGGGGCTGGTGGCGATGGAGATACCGGCAATAAAGGCGCCGATTTCACGAGATAGACCACCGTACTCCGCCAACTCGGCAATACCTAAACACCAGCCGATGGCGAGAAGGAAAACATACTCTCCAATACGATCAAAGCGTGCGAACAGCGGTTGTAAAATGTAGCGTACCATTAACACAGATCCGGCAATCAGTAGCGGCAGAGAAATCAGGCTGACCACAAAGCGCATAGAACTGTCGCCACCGGATGCGGCGGATATCAGCATCAGCAGCACAAAGATGGCGAGAAAATCCTGCATTAACAACATACCAACCATCAGTTCCCCAGAGTGGCGATGATGTAGCACTGTAGTGGGTAGCAGCTTGATACCAATAATGGTGCTAGAGAACATCATCGAGGTGCCAATAATCAGGTTTTCCGTGGCCGAGAAGCCAAACACATAGCCAATGCCATAACCGGCTAGGGCAAAAACGACTGAGCTAATTAGGGTGACATGGGTGACTTGGCGAAACACTCGCAGCAGGGCTTGAGGCTGCATATCTAGGCCGAGTAAAAAGAGCAGAAAGATAATTCCGATACTGGCAATTTCAGCAATCAGCTGCACATCTGTCACCCAGGCTAAACCATGGGGCCCCATGGCTGCGCCAAGGAGGATATAGACAACTAACAGCGGCTGGCGACCAAATAACGCAAGGGACGCAACCACAGCTGCACCGGTAAAGATAAGGAAGAAGATTTGTATTAGATGATGTTCCATCGGGTTATCTCAATACATCTAGCACCCGGGTGCAAGGTCTAGTGCAGTTTATTTTAAAATAACGCGCTAATATGCCAGTGCGGCTATCGCAGACGCTTAAATAGCGGCTGATCTTGGTCTGCGGCGGTCTGGTAACTGTCAGAAAAATCATTCAGCGACTTCGCCGCCGCTTCCAAATCAACATTGTCAGCCAGACAAAACTGACTAAAGCCGCAGCGCTGCAATATAAACAGCTGATCCTGAATAACATTGCCTATGGCTCTAATCTCGCCTTTATAGTCATAGCGGTCACGCAGTAGGCGGGCGCTGGAAAAGCCTCGACCATCGACAAACTTGGGAAAGTTAAGCGCTACAACTGGCAGTTGCGCCAGATCATCGGCAAGGGCTTCGACCTCTTCATCACTGTCGAGCCACACTCCCACTAGACCGGCTTGTCCGTCGAGCTCGGCGCTCTGCTCGAGCCAGTATTTAAGTGGCAGCAGAATATTGCCTTGGGGAATTGTCTCCACGGGCATCTGCAGTACTGTCCAGTTATCCTCGGTGACTGCTCCGTGACTAAGCATTTTTTGCATAAACTCGCTCCTTAAATTTATCTGCACCAATACGCTGATAGGTAGCGAGAAAGGCTTCCCCCTCGAGACGATTTTCAACATAGACGTCGAGCAGTTTTTCAATACCCTCGACCACGTCATCTCGAGATAGAGAGGGGCCCAGCACCTTCGCTAGGGCGGCGTTTTTATTAGCGCTGCCACCGAGCTGAATCTGATACCACTCCTGGCCTTTCTTATCTACGCCGAGAATGCCGATATGGCCAATATGATGGTGGCCACAGGCGTTCATGCAGCCCGAGATATTGAGCTCCAGATCGCCGAGGTCATAGACATAATCTAGATCTTCAAATTTCCGTTGAATGGCTTCGGCCACTGGAATCGATTTGGCATTGGCCAGGGAGCAGTAATCGCCGCCGGGACAGCAGATCATATCGTTGATGGTCCCGATAGTCGGAGTGGCTAAGCCATCAGCCTTGGCCATCTGCCAGAACTCAAATAGATCGCTCTTGATTACATCGGCAATAACAATATTCTGATTGTGGGTGGTACGCAGCTCGCCATTGGAAAACTGATCTGCCAGATTGGCGATGCTCTCCAATTGACGGTCGGTAACGTCTCCCGGAGCCACGCCGGCGGGCTTTAGAGACAGAGTCACTGATGCATACCCAGCCTGTTTCTGGTTGCGCACATTGCGTTCCAGCCAGCGGGTAAAGGCAACACTGTCGGCGGCCTGAGCCTGCAGAGTCGCATCTAGTGCAGTTTCGTCTACGGACTGATAGTCGGGGAGAGGAAAGAAGGTTTTGACCCGCTCAATTTCACTGTCAGTTAACTGGGCCACGCCATCTACGTCTCGGGCCAGAATCTGCGCCCATTCAGCTTCTACACGCTCGGCGAACACTTGGGGAGTCCAGGCCTTGACCAGAATCTTAATTCTCGCCTTGTACTTATTATTGCGGTTGCCGTAGCGATTGTAGACCCTCAGTATCGCATCCAAATAGGTCAGCAAGTGCTGCTTGGGCAGAAATGGCTTGATCGATGAGGCGATTACCGGCGTGCGACCTAGGCCGCCGCCAACAAAGACATGAAAGCCGGTTTCGCCTGCATCATTTACTACCAGTTGGAGGCCAATATCGTGGAGTAAAAAGGCTGCGCGATCTTCTTCTGAACCACAGACAGCAATCTTAAATTTACGTGGCAGGAAGGCGAACTCCGGATGAATAGTCGACCACTGACGGATAATTTCACACCAGGGGCGAGGATCTTCTATCTCATCCGCGGCAACACCGGCAAACTGATCGGTGGTCGTGTTGCGGATACAGTTACCGCTAGTTTGAATAGCGTGCATCTGCACGCTGGCGAGCTCAGCCAAAATATCTGGAACTTCTTCCAGTCGTGGCCAGTTGAGCTGAATATTTTGTCGGGTCGTAAAGTGAACATAACCCTTATCAAATTGGCGCGAGATTTCAGCCATTTTGCGCACCTGGGTGCTAGACATAAGGCCGTAGGGCACGGCGACCCGCAACATAGGGGCAAGGCGCTGAACATAGAGCCCATTTTGCAGGCGCAGAGGTAGAAATTCTTCTTCACTGATCTTGCCGTCGAGATAGCGAAGGGTCTGGTCACGATATTGTTCGACTCGTTCATCGACGAGTTTTTGATCATATTGATCGTAGATATACATAGATGTTTTTAAACCTTATTAGCAAGCCCAAACAGTATGCAATAGCGAACTGGATAGAGCGGGCTGGAGCACAAATTATGCAGAATAGCTGGCCGAATTGATGACCCCTGCCTTTCAGGGGCGACATGATAGCTTCACAGCAGCCGGTTTTAAATTACTATTTGGACATATCCTAGTCAGTTTGCGGAATATCCCCTCGATAGGGATCTTATGGCTTGCCTATGACCGCTGAGAAAATCTGCTTAAAAAGCCCTTTTATGGGAGCTGTAAACAGGCGACAGCTGAGAAAGCACTTGCTAGAATGCGCGCTCAAATTCTATGGCCCTGTATAACAGGGCTAAATCGATAGATTAAAAGGCACTACTTATGAGCAGCGATAACAACCAATCAGTTCAAGACGTCAACGATCAAGTGAGCAACGACAACAGCAAGGCAGACGCCATTGCAGCAGTTGCTGTAATGACTATTATTATTGTTACCGTCGTCTACTGGTTATCTAGCCTTTAATTAATGCTGTTGATTAAGAATGATGAATTAACGGCTATAAACTGAGAGTTATGAATTAAGAGCTATGAATTAAGAGCTATGGGTCAAAAGCTATGAGCGCAAAACTTCAGCTAGTGGAAAATCTCAGCCAGCGTCAGGTGGTTGAGGACTACCTCAATCGGGTTCAGCCCGAGCCTGAGATCAGTGCTGCTCGTGTTGACGAATTACAGCAGCGCATCAAGCAGCAGTTGATTGAGAAAGACGCTGTGCTAATCGCTCATTACTATACTGACCCACTAATTCAAGCTCTGGCCGAGGAAACTGGCGGTGTGGTCTCCGACTCTCTGGAGATGGCGCGCTTTGGCAAGACTCACAGCGCTCAGACCTTGGTTGTAGCCGGGGTTAAGTTTATGGGGGAGACGGCAAAGATTTTGACCCCAGAGAAACGGGTCTTGATGCCCACCTTGGAGGCCACCTGTTCTCTGGATGTGGGTTGCCCGGCAGATCAGTTCTCCGCGTTCTGCGATGAGCATCCAGATCGCACTGTGGTGGTTTACGCTAATACCTCAGCCGCAGTGAAAGCTCGGGCTGACTGGGTGGTGACATCCAGTATTGCCTTAGAGGTTGTTGAATACCTTGATAGTCTCGGAGAGAAAATCCTCTGGGCACCGGATAAGTATCTCGGTAGCTATGTACAGAAGCAGACTGGCGCCGATATGCTGCTCTGGGACGGCGCCTGTATTGTTCACGAAGAGTTTAAAGCTCAGGGTATTGCCGATTTAAAACAGGTCCACCCGGATGCGGCAGTGCTAGTTCACCCTGAGTCGCCTCAGTCGGTCATTGATATTGCCGATGCGGTGGGCTCAACTTCACAGCTTATCGCCGCCGCGGCACGCTTGCCGCAGTCAAAAATGATTGTTGCCACAGATCAGGGTATCTTCTTTAAAATGCAGCAAGCGGTTCCCGACAAACAGCTATTGGTAGCCCCGACTGGCGGCAGTGGCGCCACCTGTCGCAGTTGCGCCAGCTGCCCCTGGATGGGTATGAATGATTTAGAAAACCTTCTGGCTGCACTTGAGCAGAGTAGCAATGAAGTGTTTGTCGACGCTGATATCAGTGTTGAGGCGATGAAGTCATTGGGCCGAATGATTGAATTCCGCGAGCAGCAGAGCGTTTAATTCTGGCCGCTTTGAGTCCAGCCTCAAGATTTTACTGGCTAGTGTTAATCAGAGCCTTTCAGCTCGCTCTTCCATGGCGGCTAGATCCCGCAGTCGCTGGCGAATAATCGCCGACTGTTTGAAATCCTCTGTGACCATTCGAGCGGCCAAGCCGAGTTGGTTTCGAGCCTTATCGAAGACCCCAATCAATATAAAGTATTCAGCCCGAGCCTGATGCAGCCCAGAAATATTTCCCGCCAAACCGCGCACTTCAGCCAGGCGATACCAGATCATAGGGTCTTGAGGACGCATTCGCGATAGGGCAGTGAGCACCGTATCTGCGCCATCATAGTTGCGCGCCTGCCACAAAACATCTGATTTGAGCACCATCAGCGGGTAGTTATTTTGACTGACTACTAGCTGCTGATTGAGTCGCTTGAGGGCCCTAGAATAGTTTTTCGCTGCTATATCGATTTCGATATCAGTGTGCAAAAAGATTAAATTAGTTGGCTGTGCAGCGAGTAACTGCTGCATCTGCTGGCGCGCTTTTTCTAACTGCTTGGCTTTCAGGTAGGCGAGGGCGAGACCATAGCGGGCCGCATCTGCCTTGAGCGTATTGGCCTCGATTTCCCCCTTAAAGCGATTGATGCTAACGCTGGTAGTTTGATCCATTGCCACCAGAGCTCGAGCTCGCATTAGATAAAACTCTGGATTTTGCGCGTACTGGCGCATCGAGGTGCCCATGGAGCGGTTGCGTGCATCGCCTATGCGTTTTTCGGTAATTGGGTGGGTGAGCAAAAATTCCGGTGGCCGGCTACCTGTGTAGCGTGTGCCCTTGAGCAAGGTGGCAAACATATCGGCGACTGCCCCTGGATCCCGATTGGCGCGCTCCATGGTGGACAGGCCAACGCGATCTGCTTCCTGCTCATTGGAACGGCTGTAGCGCAACTGGCTATCCATAGACAGTGCCTGAGAGGTGATCATCGCGGCAGATGCGGCGTCGCCACCGGCAGTTGCTGCGAGCACCACAGTGGCCAACAGGCCCGCCATACTGATCATCGAGTTCTTTTTTTGCGCTTCAGTACCACGGGAAAAGTGTCGTTGACTGAGGTGCGCCAATTCGTGAGCCAGCACCGAGGCCATTTGATCTTCATTTTCGGCGAAGGCAAACACGCCGGTGTGAAAACCGACAACCCCCCCAGGTACGGCAAAGGCGTTCATGGTAGGGTTTTTGACTATCACCAGTTCCAGGCGGGGATCTTCTAGATCGCTGTAGGTGGCGAGATTGTAGAGCAGCTGTTCAAGATAGATCTGCATCAGCGGATCATCATAGGCGCGCACGCGGCTGCGAAAGATTTTTAACCAGATGCGGCCAAGCTCATATTCTTGGCTTTTCGAGATCATTCCCGAGGACGCATCGCCGAGCACCGGCAGTTTGATTTCATTGGCGCTTGACGCGTTGCTGAGGGGCCACAGCAGGCAGCAGAGTAGCAGGGTTTTAATAAGTTTTGGCAGTGGCAAAATAATCGCAGTGATTCCTATAGGCCTAAATCGAAAAGTATGTAGGTAAACCAGCGCCGTATAATCTGATGACGCCGCCAGCATTACTGTAGCGGAAAATTATGCTCAGTTCGACAGTTGAAATGTTGACAAGTTTCAGGTCAGATAGCTCTCCTACATCGCATTACAAGTGTGCGCCTATTGGGTGTTATAAAACGCCAGAAAAATTTTGCAGAGCAGTTTCGAGAGGAAATGGATGAAAAAGATACTTCACAAATGGATTGAGCGCTACTTCGGCACTGAAGAGGCTCTGCTGCTGACCATTATTCTGATTGTCTCGCTGATTGTTTTCGCCACTCTGGGTGCGGTGTTGGGCCCTGTATTTGCCGCTTTAATCCTCTCCTTTTTACTCCAGGGCGTGGTCAATATGCTGGTGCGCCACGGCGTGCCGCGTGTTTTGGCCCTGGTCAGCACCTACCTGCTGTTTGTCGCCGGTTTTGTCTCGGTGATTGTCGGCTTGATTCCAATTATCGGTCGTCAAACCTCGCTGTTAATTGGCGAGCTACCGAATATGATTGCGGGGCTGCGGGATCTGGCTGTGGCGCTGCCTGAGCGCTACGCAGAATATGTTAGTCCAGAACAGTTTCAGTCCATCACCCAGCGTTTGTCAGAGGAGGTTGGGCGGCTTTTAGAGCAGGCGCTGTCTTTCTCCATTAGCAGCTTTCCCGGCATTATCGGGGTGATGATCTATCTGGTATTGGTTCCCTTACTCGTGATGTTTATGCTCAAAGATAAGGATCAGCTGCTGCTGTTCTTGAGTAATCTTCTTCCAGAAGAGCGTTCAGTGATGCGAACCATCTGGAACGAAATGGATATGCAGTTCACCAACTATGTGCGTGGCAAGGCAATAGAGATACTCATTATTGGCTTGGTTTCCTACGCTGTATTTCTGTGGCTCGGGGTTAACTACGCTGCACTGTTAGCGCTGTTGGTCGGCCTCTCCGTGTTGGTACCTTATATAGGTGCCACGGTGGTGACCATTCCGGTGCTCTTGGTGGGCTATATGCAGTGGGGCTTTAGCAATGATTTCTTCTGGCTGTTTGGCGCCTATGGTGTCATTCAGTTTCTCGATGGCAACTTATTGGTCCCGCTATTATTTTCCGAAGTAGTTAATCTGCATCCGGTGTTTATTATTGTCTCGGTTTTATTGTTTGGCGGCATCTGGGGTTTCTGGGGTGTGTTCTTTGCCATTCCACTAGCCACATTGGTGAAGGCGGTATTTAATGCCTGGCCACGCAGGGCACAGCAGGAGCTGAGTTTGCAGCCGCCTCTAGACTTGGCACCCGAGAACAACAATGAGACTTCTCATAACACTTAGGCGGTTGGCAGGGCTTGGGTTGAACTGTATTGAAGTGTATTGAAATGGTTTGAAGTGTATTGAAATGGTAAAAGGCAGCTGGCTAGTAGCCCCTACGGGTCAGCCTAGAAGCGCGCTGTAAAACGTCAAGTAGAAACACACAAGGAACTGTCCATGGGCAACAGATTACGCACTTTTTGGCTTCTATTACTGGTGGCGATCGGCGCCGGTTTGCAACAGGGCTGTTCGGCACCAGATGAGGCGCTTCATCCCCAGGGCATTGTAGTCAGCCCCAATGACAGTCGCGAATATCGTCATCTGCGGCTAACTAACGATATGCATGTGCTACTGATTTCAGATCCTAGCAGCGATAAGGCTGCTGCCTCTTTAGATGTCTATGTGGGCAGCTATCAAAATCCCCAGGACCGCGCTGGTCTGGTACATTTTCTTGAGCATATGCTGTTTTTGGGCACCGAGAAATACCCTCAGCCCGGCGAATATCAGAGCTTTATTAGCGAGCATGGCGGCAGTCATAACGCCGGTACTGGCCTTGAAAACACCAATTATTTTTTCGATATAGATGCGACTTATTTAGAGCCGGCTCTGGATCGCTTTGCGCAGTTTTTTTCGGCGCCCAACTTTGATGCCAAGTATGTGGACCGCGAGCGCAACGCCGTGGAATCTGAGTATCGGCTGAAATTAAAGGACGACAATCGGCGGGGTCAGGATGTACTTCAGGAGCAGGTTAATCCACAACATCCGCTGAGCAAATTTACCGTTGGCAACTTGGATACCCTAGCAGATTTTGATGGCCGCCCACTGCGTCCTGAATTGCTGGCAATCTATAAAAAATATTATTCTGCCAATATTATGAAGTTAGTGGTGCTTGGCAATCAGAGTCTCGACGAGCTGCAGGCTATGGTCGAGCCACGCTTTGCTCCGGTGGCCAATAATCAGGTGGTCGTTGACCCTCCAGCCGCGCCATTATTTGCTCCAGGCCAATTGCCAATGCAGCTATCCATTGTGCCTCTGCAAAATTCCCGCTCCCTAAGTCTCAATTTTCCACTGCCAAAGATGTTTCCCCACTGGCAAAAAAAGCCGGCCAATTACCTGGCTGCACTGTTGGGACATGAAGGCGAGGGCAGCTTGCTTGAAGCGCTAAAAATCCGCGGTTGGGCTGAAGGGCTGTCCGCTGGAACCGGTCTTGAAGACCGCGGCGGCGCGCTGTTTTATGTGGAGATTTCCCTGACACCAGCTGGTCTTGCCCATCAGGCAGAGATTGTTGAGATGTTCTTCGCCGCGGTGGAGATGATCGCCCAGCGGGGGATTAATAAGTGGCGCTATAGGGAGACCGCACAGCTCAGCGAGATCGCCTTTCAGTTTCAAGAAAAGCAAAATCCGATGGGCTATGTGTCGATGCTGTCATCGAAAATGCAGCGCTATCCGATCCAGGAAGTACTGCATGCTAGCTATGTGATGAATGAATTTGATGCGGATCTGCTGCGTAGCGTAGTGGCACGTCTAACCCCGGATAATTTGCTGCTGTCCCTCACCGCACCAGAAGTGGAAACAGACAGAGTCAGTCTGATGTATCAGACGCCCTATGGGGCAGCGAAGATTGCCGATGCTGATCTTGCCAAATGGCGTTCTCCGGCTAAGTTTGATGATTTGGCCCTACCCAATGCCAATCCCTATATCCCAAATAATCTTAGTTTGATTGACGCTAATAAGGATTTACAAGCTCCGCAGCTAATCCTCGATAGCAAACAGGCTAGGGCCTGGCATTTTCCCGATATCCGCTTCGGTGTGCCCAAAGCGCACATTATTGCCTCACTGCAGACTCCTGGGATCGATTCCCCTGAGGCCTTTGCGGCGCTGGAATTATATCTCGCCTATATCAATGACCAACTCAGTGCAGCGGTCTATCCTGCGCGAGAAGCTGGGCTGAGTTTTTCCCTGCAGCCCAGTGAGCGCGGCATTGCGATTGTTGTCGGGGGCTATTCTGATAAGCAGGCAGTTCTACTGGACGATATTCTCGCCGCGCTCTTAAACCCGGAATGGGATGCGGCGCGCTTTGAACGCATTCAACAGACACTGTCACGGGATCTAAGTAACTTTGCGCAGCAGTATCCGTTCCGTCAAGTGGTGGCCAATTTTAATGCCATTATCAAAGGTCAGTGGACACCGCTGCAGAAGATCGCGGGGGTAGAGAAATTGTCCATGGCTGAGTTAAAAGTCTTTGCTGGCAAGCTATTGGACAATCTAGAGCTCGAGGTCTTGATTAGTGGCAATCATGATCATGCCGCTGCTAAGGAATTGGTTTCCAGCCTAACCTCTTGGTCAGAGTTTCGGCAGAACAGGGTGAGACAGGTTGTGGCCAAGCTGCCCCTAGGTGAACAGCGTGCCCAGATCTCGGTAGATCACAGCGATGCGGCGCTAATGCTCTATCTCCAGGGTCGCAATGATAGCCTTACTGAGCGCGCCCATATGTTGTTGCTCGGTGAGATGCTGGCAGCGCCTTTCTACACCAGCTTGCGCACTGAAAAACAGCTCGGCTATGTGGTGGCTGCCTTTGCCAGCAACCATCTGCGAGTTCCGGGTCTAGCGATGATTGTCCAGTCACCCAGTGCTGACGCGGAGACAATTAAGTCTGAAATGACAGGCTTTTTGGCTGACTATAGCGAGCAGGTGGCGAGCCTCACCGAGGGCGATTTGCAGCGCTACAAAGCCTCGGTGTTAAGTGGCCTTGAAGAGACGCCGAAAAATCTTGGTGAGCTGAATAGCCGTTTTATGGAGGCTTTAGGTCTCGGCTACAACAGCTTTGATTTCCGTCAACAGTTGGCAGTGGAGATCTCAGCCCTGTCTATTGAGAGCGTTATTAGTGCCTATCAGGCGGTGACCTTTAATGAGTTGCGTGGGTTGGTGGTGGAAACGGTTGACGGCGATCAAGAGGATGTCATAGTGGATTTACGTAAGTTGGGAACAGTTTATGAATATGAATTTCGATAAATTGGTCATCTTGTAATTTTACTAACTCGATGTATTTAAAATAAAAGCATTTATTAACAATGAGTTACAAGTATTGCCCTTAAGTTTTTCGAAATGCACCATTGTTTTGCGATCCTGAGCTGCCATTGATTTCGTAATTTAACTACATTAAAATCCCGCTCATATTTTTGCGTCTGTTGGCCCAGTCTAAAGTGGGATTGTAATTCTGCCGCAAATAACCGTTTAATTGATAACTGGTTGGTGATGAATGACTAAGGATTTAGATCCGTTTGAAACTCAAGAGTGGCTTGAAGCCTTCGATGCAGTACACAGAATTCACGGCGATGAGAGAGCTAACTTTCTTCTTAGTCAACTCCAGTCCCACGCCAGTGACCAGGGTATAAAGTTACCACCATCGGTCACCACACCTTTCCGTAATACCATCTCTGCCCATCGCGAAAAGCGTATGCCTGGCGACCTGTTTATGGAACGTCGTATTCGTTCATTGATTCGCTGGAATGCTCTGGCCATGGTGATGCGTGCGAACAAGAAAAGTGAAGGCATAGGCGGTCACATTGCTAGCTTTGCTTCTGCTGCAACACTTTATGATGTCGGCTTTAACTACTTCTTCCGTGGCCCCGAAGGTGATGACCTAGGCGATCTGGTGTTCTTCCAGGGACACAGTGCTCCTGGTATGTATGCACGCTCCTTCCTCGAAGGGCGCCTGAGTACAGATCAGATGGATAACTTCCGTCGTGAAGTGGATGGCGGCGGTCTGTCATCCTACCCGCATCCCTGGTTGATGCCGGATTACTGGCAGTTCCCCACAGTGTCCATGGGTCTTGGCCCGATTCAAGCGATCTATCAAGCACATGTTATGCGCTACCTTTCCGCCCGCGGCATGGTGCCACGTGGCGATCGTAAGGTCTGGGCATTCCTTGGCGACGGAGAGTGTGATGAGCCGGAAAGCTTGGGCGCCATCTCACTGGCCGGCCGCGAGCAGCTTGAAAACCTGACCTTTGTGGTTAACTGTAACCTGCAGCGCCTCGATGGCCCTGTGCGCGGTAACGGCAAAATCATGCAGGAACTAGAAGGTGTGTTCCGCGGTGCTGGTTGGAATGTGATCAAGGTGGTCTGGGGACGTCACTGGGATCGCCTGATCGAAAAGGATACGACTGGGCTGTTGGTTAAGCGCATGGACGAAGTCTGTGACGGCGAACTGCAGAACTACAAATTTAATGGTGGCGCCTATACGCGCGAGCACTTCTTCGGCAAGTACCCGGAGCTGCTTGAATTGGTTGCCGATATGACCGACGATCAGATCATGTATCTGAATCGCGGTGGCCACGATCCCTATAAGGTCTATGCAGCCTATGCTGAGGCCTCTGCTCACAAGGGCCAGCCAACGGTTATTTTGGCTCACACTGTAAAAGGCTATGGCCTTGGTGGGGCAGGTGAAGCGGCTAATGATACTCACTCTGTTAAAAAGCTTGATATAGATAGCCTGCGCGGTTTCCGCGATCGTTTCGGCATTCCAGTGTCCGATGATCAGCTGGAAAATGTGCCGTACTACCGTCCACCGGAAGACAGCCCTGAGCTGGAATATATGCGCAGACGTCGCGCCTCTCTGGGTGGTTCATTGCCAGCCCGTAAGGCTGACTTCACTGCGATGAAAGTGCCTGCACTGTCGACCTTTAAAAAGCAGTTGGAGAGTAGTGGCGAGAGAGAGATTTCTACCACTATGGCCTTTGTGCGAGTGCTGTCGACGCTGATTAAAGATAAAACCATCGGTAGCTCTGTAGTACCGATTGTGCCCGACGAAGCTCGCACCTTCGGTATGGAAGGCATGTTCCGCCAGCTGGGTATCTACACCTCGGAAGGCCAGAAGTATGTGCCCCACGATCACCAGCAGATTATGTATTACAAAGAAGACAAGAAAGGCGTGATTCTCGAAGAGGGCATCAATGAAGCCGGCGCTATGTCAGCTTGGATTGCTCTGGCCACAGCTTACAGCACCAGCAGCTGCCCAATGATTCCGTTCTATATTTTCTACTCAATGTTTGGATTTCAGCGTATCGGCGATCTGGCTTGGGCCGCTGGTGACAGCCAGGCCCGCGGTTTCTTGATCGGTGCCACTGCAGGTCGCACAACACTGAACGGTGAAGGTTTGCAGCACCAGGACGGCCACAGTCATATTCTGGCCAATACAGTGCCTAACTGCCGCAGCTACGATGCCACTTACAGCTATGAGTTGGCAGTAATTGTGCAAGACGGCGTTAAACGCATGTTTGAGGACAAGGAAAACTGCTTCTATTACCTCACCACAATGAATGAGAACTACAAGCAGCCAGCCATGCCTGAAGGTGCCGAAGAGGGCATTATCAAAGGGATCTATAAGTTCTCTCAGGGCGGCAAAGCCAAGTTGCGACTGCAGCTGATGGGTGCAGGAACGATTCTCAATGAAGTTCGTGAAGCGGCGAAGATTCTGAAAGATACCTATTCGGTTGAGTCGGATATCTGGAGTCTAACCAGTGTTAACGAAATAACCCGTGAAGGTCAGCAGGTTGATCGCTGGAACCTACTGCACCCCGAGAGCAAGCCAAAGAGAGCCTATCTCACTGAGCAACTCGACGGCGCCGAAGGCCCAGTTGTGATCGCCACAGACTACATGAAAAACTATGCTGAGCAGATGCGTAAATACATTGAGCAGCCACTAACTGTTCTGGGTACCGATGGATTCGGTCGCAGTGATAGTCGCGAAGCGTTGCGCAGCTTCTTTGAAGTAGACCGTTACTTTATTACCGTTGCCGCACTGAAGTCGCTGGCAGATGAGGGCTCTATTAAGCACTCGGTAGTGGGCGACGCGATTAAATCATTTGGTATAGATCCAGAGAAAGCCAATCCACTGTTTGTTTAATCCGGTGGATAGAGCGTGGAAAATACGAATAAAGGAATCAATGTGACAATACAGACAATAGTAGTTCCAGATCTTGGTGGCGCGGAGACCGTAGAGGTTATCGAGCTTGGCTTAAGCCCCGGCGATAGCATAGAGGTCGAGGATTCCCTGCTAGTACTGGAATCTGACAAAGCCACAATGGATATACCCAGTCCGGCAAGCGGTGCGCTGGTTAAGTATCTGGTTGCCGAGGGTGCCACAGTTAAAGTGGGCGATCCCATTGCTGAGATTGAGGTTGCAGGGGAAGCTGATGTTGAGGCTCCTGAGGTTGAAGAAGTCGAGCAAGTGGCCCATGAGCCAGTTGCAGAGGTTGCTATAGAAACTGTGCCAGAACCCAGTCCTGCGGGCTCTACTGAACGGACGATTCTGGTTCCTGATATTGGCAGTGACGACAAAGTTGAACTGATTGAAATCTCTGTTGCTGTAGGCGATGAAGTTGCTGAAGGCGACACATTAGTGGTGCTCGAGTCTGACAAGGCAACCATGGATGTGCCTTCAACGCATTCCGGTAAAGTATTGAAAATCCTAGCTGCCGAGGGCGACAAGCTTGGTACTGGCGATGCGGTGGCACTATTCGAAGTAACCGCTGAAGCGGCGCCAGTTGCAGCGCCAGCGGTTAAAAGTGAGCCTGCAGCGATCACTGCCCCAGCAGCGCCTAAAGCTGCAGCCCCAGCTGCTCCAGTAGAGCCGGCAGCTGATGCCATTCAATCCGCTCCAGGTCAACCCGCACAGCCAGCCGCCATCGCAGCTGTTGAACCCGCTGCGCTCAGTGATTCAGCCCAGGTCTACGCTGGTCCAGCAGTGCGCCTAATCGCCCGTGAACTGGGTGTGGCCCTGAGCGAAGTGCCTGGATCTGGCCCACGGGGACGTATCCTCAAAGATGATGTGAGCAATTTTGTTAAGCAGGTCATGAAGAATAAAGCTGAGCCAGCTGCTGTATCTGGAGGCAGCGGTATACCGGCAGTTCCTGCCATCGACTTTAGCCAGTTTGGTAAGATCGAAGAGCTGCCCATGAGCAAGATTCAAAAGCTCACGGCAGCCAATATGCAGCGCAACTGGTTAAATGTTCCCCATGTCACCCAGTTTGACGACGCCGATATCACTGAGCTGGAAGCATTCCGTAAAGGTCTCAAAGCTGAGGGCGAAAAGCGCGGTATCCGTGTTACACCTGTCGCCTTCTTGATCAAAGCGATTGGCGCTGCTCTTGAAGCCAACCCAGAGTTTAATCGTTCCCTGGCTGCCGATGGCCAAAACCTGATTCAGAAGCATTATTGTCACGTGGGTATGGCCGTTGATACTCCTCGCGGTTTGGTGGTTCCGGTTATCCGCGATGTAAATGCAAAAGGTATCTGGGAAATTTCCGCCGAAATCAGCCTATTGGCTGGCAAAGCCCGCGATGGCAAATTGAAGCCCGCAGAGATGCAGGGTGGCTGTTTCACCTTGTCTAGCTTAGGCGCGATTGGCGGCAATGGCTTTACGCCAATAGTGAACGCTCCAGAAGTGGGTATTCTCGGTGTCTCTAAATCACAGATGAAACCGGTTTGGGATGGCGCTGAATTTGTTCCACGCTTGCTGTTGCCCATGGCCTTGTCCTATGATCACCGGGCGATTAATGGCGGCGATGCTGGACGCTTTATGACCCATTTGGTAAAGCTGCTGAGTGATATCCGCTACCTCGCTTTATAAAAAGCCAGAAGGGCCTTTAGCCAGGCCCACGTCCATTAGAGGGATTACGTAATGCGATTTTTACACAGCATGGTTCGAGTCACTGACTTGGAAAAATCCCTCGATTTTTACTGCACTGCCTTGGGCCTTTCAGAGCTCTATAGGTATGAAGTCCCCAAAGGGAGTTTTACCTTAGTTTTTCTCGCCGCACCCAGCGACGCTGAAAATGCTAAACAGACCAAAGCCCCGCTGATTGAGTTAACCTATAACTGGCCGTCAGAAGAGGGCGAGACGGAGTGCTATGGCGAAGGTCGCAACTTCGGGCATCTGGCCTACAAGGTGGATGATATTTATGCCACCTGTCAGCGTTTGATGGATGCCGGTGTGGTGATCAACCGACCGCCGCGAGACGGCCATATGGCATTTGTCCGCTCCCCCGATAATATCTCCATTGAACTACTGCAAGAGGGTGAGGCGCTGCCTGCCAGGGAGCCCTGGGCTTCTATGGAGAACATTGGTAGCTGGTAGAATTCCAACAGCTATTTCACTGGCTAGCTTTTTTATAGGGCAACATAGCTGTTGCCTGCTCTATATGCCGTGCAATTCCCGCTTTCTCTTCCACTAAAAACCGTGCAATCGCATCGCGAAATCCTGGGTGCTTTATCCAGTGCAGTGAATAGGTTTCTATGGGTTCGAAACCCCGAATAATTTTATGCTCCCCCTGAGCCCCGGCGTCGTAGCGCTGTATGCCACGACGGATGGCAAACTCAATGCCTGTGTAATAGCAGAGTTCAAAGTGTAGGTAGGAAAACTCTCCGACACTGCCCCAGTAGCGCCCATAGAGGGTCTCATCATCAAAAAAATACAGTGCACAGGCCACTGGCTGATCGTCGATCCAAGCCACGGCCATCGCGATTTGGTCGGGCATGGTCTCGGCAATCTGAGTAAAAAATGCTTCAGTTAGATAGCCGCGGCTACCATTGCGCTTGGCGTAGGTGCGCTCATAGAGCTGGTAGAAGAGGGCCCAGAGATCGGGGCTGATATGGGGACCCATTTCAATGCTCACCCGAATACCCTGAGCGGCGACATCGGCGCGCTCTTTGCGCACCATTTTGCGTTTGCGGGAATTCATTGTCGCGAGAAAATCATCGAAGTGCTGATAGTCGCGGTTGTGCCAGTGATATTGCACACCGCTGCGCTGCAACAGGCGTGGATCCTTAAATAGCTGCCGATGTTCTGATGAGGGAAATAAGAAGTGCCAGCTAGAGGCTCCAGTATCTGTTGCCACCGAAATCACTTCGTCTATAAATGTATTGCATTCATCTTGGTTCAACGGCCGCTGTGAACGGACTCGAGGGCCAGTGGACGGAGTAAAGGGGATCGCGGTCACTAGCTTAGGATAGTACTCGAGGCCGTTCTGGTGATAGGCATTGGCCCAGGCGTGATCGAAAACATATTCACCCATGGAATGATCTTTAAGATAGAGAGGCATTAGGGCAGGGCTATTTTTATCCGCCGTGCTAGAACTTCCCTCTGGAACCTCGCTGTCATGCTGCAATCGAAGGTGCACAGGATACCAACCGCTGGTGTCACAGGCGCTGCCGCTATCTTCAAGCGCCTGCAAAAATTCATGGCGCAGAAAGGGGTAGCTAAGGGCAGTGGTATTCAAAGTGATTACTCAATTGGGCCAGGATAAATCATTGTACGTGGTCACCGCGGAACATGATCAAAAATATCTGTTCTGTATCCCCAGAGTGGCGCGCCGCTTAAACCTTATTAAAGCTGACTTTTTTTTGGGTAAAGATTGCCAGTAGGGTATCATTGCGCCCTTCAATTCTATTCATACCAGTACGGAGACTCAAGAATGATCGTCAAACCACGCGTCCGCGGCTTTATGTGCATTACCAGCCATCCTGTTGGCTGTGAAGCCAATGTTAAAAACCAGATCGACTTCATCAAATCTCAGCCTGCGATCGAAGCGCCAAAGCGCGTCTTAGTTATCGGTTCGTCGACTGGTTATGGTCTGGCCGCACGGATTACCGCCGCCTTTGGTAGTGGCGCTTCGACACTGGGTATATTCTTTGAAAAGCCTGGCACTGAAACCAAGCCTGGCACTGCCGGCTGGTACAATTCCGCGGCATTCCACAAATATGCTGATCAGGATGACCTCTATGCAAAAAGCATCAATGGCGATGCCTTCTCCGACGAGATTAAAGCCAAGACCATTGAGACAATTAAGCAGGATCTCGGCCAGATTGATCTGGTGATCTACAGTCTTGCCGCGCCTCGTCGGCAGCACCCAAAAACCGGTGAAGTATTTAACTCAACCCTCAAGCCCGTGGGTAAAGATATCACCATGCGCGGCATTAACACCGACAAAGAGACTATCCAAGAATTTAGCTTATCAGCGGCCAATGACCAGGAGATTTCTGACACGGTTGCAGTGATGGGTGGCGAAGATTGGCAAATGTGGATTGACGCTCTGGACGAAGCTGGCGTATTGGCCAAAGGCGCTAAGACCACGGCCTTTACTTATATTGGCGAGAAGATGACCTGGGATCTCTACTGGGATGGCACCATAGGTCAGGCCAAAAAAGACCTCGACAAGCGGGTATTGTCGATTCGCGATAAGCTCGCGGTTTCTGGG
>Ga0209533_1001458_pt1 | contig 22219 bp, 27 predicted proteins | sample COG_04_FD_184748 | JGI IMG/M metagenome (GOLD analysis project Ga0209533, IMG submission 184748) | Pelagic Microbial community sample from North Sea - COGITO 998_met_04 (SPAdes) (version 2) | ecosystem: Environmental > Aquatic > Marine > Neritic zone/Coastal water | place: Helgoland, sampling...
ATAAGTTAAAGATCAAAGGACGAAAAGATGAATTATTAGAACGATTAATTGGTGGTGGTATTTTTATACAAAAATCTTCACAAAAACCAACACAACAAATGGTCATATAAACAAAATGTAATTTAGACCCACTTAATTTTAGAAAACAAGAAAAATTAAAATGTAAATGTATAATATACAAAAATGGAATTACAAACATCATCTTGTCACAAAGCCAGTAACAATAAACATTTTGGATGTCCGCCAAGAATGAGTGATGGAAGACATTTTACTGATTATAGACCAAACTGCCATGTCAATAATTTAGTTCGATCAAACAATAATTTAAACACTTCTTTCCAAAATAGATTGTTTTTAACACAAAATGGTTCGAAATTAATACAGATGAATCGTAAATACGCTTGCCAAAAAAACTGCTGTGGCCCATGTAAAGAACCATACCACGAAAACACAATGTTACAAGAACACACTGTGAAAAAATGTTCAAAAGACGGATGTAACTCAGAAGTCTTATTTGAAAATGGATTAGGTCAAGGTCGCGAATACAGTACTGATCATGGAAAATGTGAAAATTTAACTCATCCAAAAACTTCTTCAAATTGTTGTGCGGATACACATAATTTATTCAACTATTACAATCACATTGACCGAAAAGCACAAGGTGAATTATTACCACGAAAAACTGTTCCAGGTGGTGGAGATGCCATGCGGGGTGGTGATCCAGTTCCATACAACATGTAAATTATTTTCATGCATGCTTAATATTTTCAGTTTCTTTTAACAAAAAAATTATTTGTAAAAAGAATCTTTGGTCATGCGTGTTTTTTATTAATTGTTTTTACAAAAAAAATTTATTATGTATATAATATAGATGTGTGATAATTGGAGAACAAAACATTTTCAACATTATAAATGTGAAGGTACAGTTCTTGACTCTGGTGATGGTGAATTCATTGTCCGTGGTCATATTTCCTCTTTTGAAAACAACCGAATAATCTTCTGGGCACCTAATCCACCTACGTATGTCACTTCCTATACTGGATCTGGATTACCATATGCAAATCCATCAATGGCATATGATAACACACCAAACAAAGGATCAGTCATGGCCAAAGATGGTAACTTTGAATTTCGAATTCGATACCCAAACTCATACTATATGGGATTAGGAACTGTATGTGTCCAACCATGCTGCCATGTAAAATTATGTGACGATGATAAAATTCATACTATAAAACTTGGTAATGGAATTCCATTTAGAATGTTAACCTATCCACCAAGCGCTCCGGGAACAGCAGCGCGAGCAAACCCATTATTTTATGGAAATAGAAATGAATTGGAAATTCGAACACAAGAAGAAATTTTAAGAGCCTCTGGATTCCCGGAAGACAACAAAACACCAGTTAATTTCTGGGGAACACGACCAGCTGAACCATAAGAACCATAAGAACCATTAAAAAAAAAAGAACCATTAAATTCTAAATAATTTAATATAGTTTAATTATTAAATTATTTAGAATTTAATTGTTAAATTCCAAATGGTAGTTTATTTTTTTGGAATATGAATTGTCATTACAATTTCTCCACTTGGATCAAATAAACCACTATTGGAACCTGTGTCACGAGTTGTCACATCATATCCATTAAATTGGCAAATTTTCTCAAAATCGTCAAAGACATATTTCCATATAATGTTGTCATCATCATTGTCATTGTCATTATATTCTAATTTGTATACAGAACCTTTTAATATAAATTGTTTAAATTCTTTCAATGTTTTTTCCATTAAATCAAGATACTTTAATTGTTCATACTTATCATCACAATATTCATAATGATCAAACCGGCACATAGAAGGATATTTTGGAATTGAATCAACTAGAGAAACCAGTAAATGTTCTTTTTCTGTAATTAATTTACTGGTCATTTTTCGTTTATTTCAATAATGATTGAATTTTTATTTACAGATTGCTATCAAATTTAAATTACACTGGTATATAAAAAAAAAGAAATTTGAAATATCAATCAAAATAATCTAAAACTTCTTATAATCCAAACAAACGAACCTTTAATGACACAATTATCCCAAAAATTTCCTTCTTCTTGGACAGAATCACATGAATATTCATATCAGTGGGGTGGATCACGTTCCATTGATGGGAAAGTTTATACACATACAATTACCAAAATGCCATCCGCCAAAGCTCTTGAAGATCTCATAAAACTTAGAAAGGGTCGTAAAATAACAAAAGAATTTCCATATGCCACTGAAAAAGGTGTGAATCGAGAAATTTCTAAATTATATACAAAAATACGACACTTGGAAACTATGAAAATACAAATAAAAAAAAAATTACGACAAACATGCACACATGATCAATGGAAATACTCAAAGTCAACTGGTGATTTTATTCATTTTTCGAGAAGATGTTTAAAATGTAATGTATGTCAATATGATTATGACGAAGAAAGAGTGAAAACAGAAGTGATCGATTAAGACCAAAAAAGACTAAAAAAGACCAAAAAAAATATATTGAATTGGTATAACTTGAAAACTTTTATTTTTTATTTGGAAATTTTGGTGGGATTGAATGATGTGGATGGGTTTCTTCGTTTACGTCGAATTTGTAAATTAACAGATCTTGCTAATTGTTCTGGTTGTTCTGGTTGTTCGAAAATATCATAAATTTCGTTTGACGCAACTTCAATTTGGCGTGGGTGTTGTTCATAAGATTGAAATAGTGATCTTAGACATTGAGAGATATATTGTTTTTTATTTTTTTTGAAAAGTTGTAAAATGCGTTTCATTGTACATTGTGTTTCTGGATAGAGACAATTGAATATTAGTTGAAAGACTCGATCATTTTGATTTTCCAAAGACAACACTGTTTCTAAAAATTTATGAAATATATCTTTGTTTAAAACAACAGGTTCTTTATTTTCTAAATTTGAATCACACTCAATTTTAGAAAATGATGTTTTTATTTTAATATCGCTCATCCAAGAATTCCAATGAAGACGAATATTTAATAAATCATTCAGTTTAAAACTTTTTCTCATTTCACTTGATAAATTACAATTCTCCAAAATCTTGTGGTATAAAATAATTGGTCGTAAAAGACCAGACACATAATTCTGTATTTTGTGAAAAGTCATTGAATTATTCAATTTCAATTCACTTACTTTTATTATAATGTTCAACAATAAAAATTGAATTCTGGTTTTCTTGAACTTTTTAAAAATTTTCCGTTGCGATTTTGTTCGAAAAGCCACTTTCATAAAAGTTTCTGAAAATAATTGGTCCATTGCATATTTCAAAATTTTACAAGCATCAATTATTTTTTCATGAAAATCATTTATATTTTTTGATGTAAAACATTTATTTGACAAATAGTAGTTGTCTTTTTTTGTCGAATAAAGCACCGAAAATAATATAAAGAACTCAGAAAGCTGATTTATTTGCGGTTTGAAATTATCCAATAAACCATATTCATCTGAACAATAATTTTGTAAAGATACTATAAAATCAAATGGATTTAAAACATATTTAGAAACATCCGCAATATCAAATTGAGTCAAAGACGTTTCATATGTTTGATTTCGTGTGTGATAATATTCCTGAATTTTTAATAATAATTTATGTTCTAAATCATTGTTATTCAGTTTGACACGATCACCAAACAAAATAGATGCCATCTGGTCATTTATTGTCATTGTATTACTATACTCATTTAAACGATGAAATAAATGAGCCATTTCATCACTACTGTAATCTTCATAAAAATTTACTATGATATTTATATCACTCATGAGGTTAATTGATTTTGACCGTCTACCATGTTTAACTCCAAATTTCTTGTTCCATTTTTTTATGGCGCAATTAAAATTCCGGACGGATCGGTTGTTGTTTGATAGTTTATTTAAAATAATTTGTTCAGATGAATCAGCACGAAGTTCATTATCGTTTGGATTCAATATACCTTCCACGTTATTTGCTTCAAACATATATTCGTAATCCATTAGTTTAATTTTATTGACTAAAAACACTTGTTCTTTTTGAGTTAAATCATCTAGTTTCGCGATTTTTTCGAAAATTGTTGTGTAATAATGAGGATAAATTTCATATGGATGTTCAAGTGTATATAAAATAGCGTTAATACGATTATTACCATCGCAAATTATAGTTGTTCCGTCCATTTCTTTTCCAATAACAATTGGTTCAATTGAATGTTGATATTTACATAAAAATTCAATATACTTTTCCATACTTGGTTTCGGATATGAATATTTATTTGTATTTACCTTTGTCCAATAGGCACATCGCTGGTATTGTGGTTTGTGGCAAGTTGATGCGAGATCTCGCAATTTATCAATTGTCATTGTTTCTGTTCTGATTTGTACCATTGTTGTAGTGTTGTAAGTTGTTGTAAGTTGTTGTGTTGTAAGTTTGAATGATTGATTCTTCATGAAATCAAATTTTTTTTATGACGTAAATTCTGTTGCAATGTGTCGAAATAAATCTAAAAAAACAATAAAAAAATAGGAAAACAATTTTGAAAAAAAATGATATAAAAAAAAATCGCCATTATAAATAAATTAATGAAATTACAAAAGACATGGGACATTCTAAAAAAAATTCATGAACTCTTTTTTCCACAACCAACTCAAATATTACAAATAAGATCTGAAATAAAAAATTTTTTAATTTTTTGTAAAACTATGGATAACATTGACGATGACAAAAGTAATGACACCAAAGGTGATATACATGACACCAAAGGTGATATACAAGCTCTTTTACAATTTAATCCAAATCATATTTATGCCAACACAAACAAACCTATTTCATATTGTGCCAATAAAAAAAATATTTATTTATACATGTACGACAGACACAATAGTATTATTGATCGTACATTAAATTTACTTCCATTTATAATTACAAATAATGTAGGCCACACACCTGAATTTTATGAAAAATTACAATTTATCCAGAAATTATATAAAAAATTCAAAGAATTTCAATCCACAAATACTAAAATAATTTAACACACATGTATTATACAAAAAAATTTTTATGCAAAAAATTTATGCAAAAAAATTTATGCAAAAAATAATTTAAAATATTTCAACAAAAAACAAAATCAAAATGAAATTTTATAAAAATACACTGAATCCTCTATAAAAAATATCAAAAAAACAGTATTTTATATTGGTATTTCAAACATGTATTTTATAATTTATTTTTTTTTAAATTAAATTAATAAAAATATAAATTCGATTTAAAAGCACTTAAAAAAATAAGTATAGCATATAAATAATGTTAGCAACAGAAAAATCTTCTAATTACAATAGAGTTCCAAAATATCCAAAATATCAATTTGAAATGGAGAAGTATTTAAGTCAAATGTGTGATAATCCATATTTGAATGAATTAGAAGATGAATTGAAGTTAAAAAAAAAAGGTACAGTTGGCAAATATCTTGGTAGGGAATTTGCTGACAAATTGTCAACAGACGAAATAAATTATATTTTAAATGTTTGTGGGACAAATACAACACTTGAACAATTAAAAACAAAAATAGATGAACAAATAAAAAGTGGTCGTAAATTAGATATAGAATTGGTTAGTGAAATAATACAACTAAAGGATATTTTTAAAACTGCCAGTGTAGATTTAAAACCAACACCACTTCGTATTTCCACTATGACAGCATGTTGTAATTTGGGAACAACAATTGATACAAAATATTTTTACAAAATGTTTCAGCCACCAAAAAAAGAGGATATTGTATCAGAGGAAGTGCCAAAGGGTAAAAAAAAGCGATGTTATTTTAAACATTTAAAAGAAATGGTTATTGGTTGCAAAGCGGAAGATTTTCCAACCAAAGGATTCTTTGAAAAAGACAAAAAAAGTAATTTTTTCAATTCAGCGGCATTAAATGTGTTGATTTATGATAATAAATGTATTAATGTTAAAATTTTCAATAATGGTCAAGTTCAAATGACTGGTGTTCCAGATGAAAAATATGGTATTCGGACAATTGAAATAATCATAGAGTTAATGAAAACCATTCCAGATGATGTGAACACTGAGGACAAAATTGTTGAGGAAAAAAAACGATTGGAAATGACAGATTACAGAACTGTTTTAATTAACTCAGATTATTCTTGTGGAATGGAAATTCAGCGAGAACATTTAGCATATATATTATCTGAAAAATACGATTTGTCTGTTAATTTTGTGTCTGAAACTTATCCTGGTGTAAAATTACAATATTTCTGGAATAAAACGAATACAACACATGAAGGAAAATGTCTGTGTGAAAATAAGTGTCAAGGAAAAGGAAATGGTCTTGAATTGGGACAATGTAAAAAAATCACAATTTCTACCTTTCAAAGTGGTAAAGTCATTGTAACAGGTGCTCGATCAAAAGAACAATTGAACTGTGCTTATGATTTTATTAACCAAGTATTTCGAGATAATTACGAATATATTTGTAAAAAAACAAAATCAATTAAAGACAAAATTAAATTAAATAAAAAAAATAATAAAATCATTTTCTTGAAAAAAAACGACATTACAAACAAAAAAGTATATCAATATTTATTAAACAGAATGGGAAATTTTCATATTACAAAATAACTAAACTTTAAACCCAAAACACAAACTTAAAACACAAACTTTAAACCCAAAACCTAAAACACAAACTTTAAACACAAAACCTAAAACACAAACTTAAAACACAAAACCTAAAACACAAAAACCTACCTACCTACCTACCTACCTAAAATTAAAAATAAAAATTAAAATTCAATTCATCAAAGAGGCGATGGTCTCTTTAATAAATTGTTAAAAAAAAAGGATATAAAAGACAGAGTTGAAAGAGAAATAATGACTTTTTTACAAATATTATTTAGTCCAATTATGACTTATTTTACAAATACTTCTATTATGCTTCGACGCTCAATGGAGGCTCCATTTATTCCAATGGATATACTATTTAAATTACAATTAGATCCAGAATTTGATCCAAATGATGAAACAAAATTAATTCATTACTACATAAAACCACAATTCCATCCACTACAACAACCGCAATTCCATCCACTACAACAACCACAATTTACACCTTGTATGATGTCAATTTGAATCTATCAAATTAACAGTAATTTCTTGTTGTGTGTTTTCTTGTTGTTTTGCTCGTATATACGACATAACTCGAAAAAAATTTTGAACAGTTGTTTTTTTTACATTTGGAAATTTTTTTTCTAGGGCTTCATCAATTAAATTCCAATCGACCAATGGAGAATAGGAATTATAAACACATATATTTACACCATTAATCACAATCCACTCTGCCAATATAGTAATTGGTCGATCATTCATTCGACCTACTTCCCATATTGGTCCACTACCACATGTTCCCCAATTTGAACTATGAAGTAGTGAGTTTGTATTTAGTTTTGGATCGAAAAGTAATTCATATTTACATCGTAAATGATTCATATTACCTTCCACTAAATACTCTGTTTTATCTATCAAATCTTCATATCGATAATATTTTTTTGGCATTTTTATTTTTGACAAAAAAATATTTTTGGAAATCAAAATTTTTTATTTTATATCAACATATGTCCACATTATTACTTGATTATTTATTATCAATAGATTGGCTAAATTTAATATTAAGATCTAAACACAAATAATAACTTGGACCGCAAGTACTGGGTGATTTCGAATCCGCACCACCAAGAAATTTATTTTGTTTCATCCAATTTTACGTCTTGTTTATACATTGTAGGTTTAACAAAATAAATTTCTTCTGGTTTTACATTTTCAAATGATTCATGTGATTTATTGAATCTAAATACATTTTTTTTTATGTCAGATAATGTACATATATCCTGTGCAAAAATATGATGTTTTATGTATGTATTTCTTATGGAAACAAGTATCATTTTTTTTTCACTTTTTTTTTAGAATTATTAAACTATATTCACAATTCTAAAAAATATTAAAAATTTTTTCACGATATTTTAACTTTTAGTAATTTAGTCCTGCTTTTTCTTATTATCATCTGATTCTTCTTTGCTTTCTGATGCTTCTTCATCTGCTGATTTTGGCGAAATTGGAAAATCATCATCCACGTTTGTAATTAATTTTTTTAGACGAATAGCAATCATACCATCGTGTTTATAAGTTGTTCGGATATTACTTAAACCAGTCAAAACATCATTGATTGCAACACTAATTTTATTCAAATTGTTACTTATTTTTTTATGAGTCAATGTATTTGGTTTGAATTTTTTCAATTGTGTTTCCAATACATTTTCAACACGTAAGGCTTCTGTCATGGTATTTTCCAAAAATATAATCGATAAATAACGATTGTCATTTGTATACCATCGTCTCACAGATTTAAAATAACGATTGTCAATCTGAATTTGATCATCATTCACTATGATCTTATTTCCCACCTTAATTTTAGAAATAATGTCCAACGTACGTAATAGACATTCCATGTTACTGTTGATTTGTTCAAGTTCTTCACAAATAGTTTCTGTATTTTTATTTTTATCAGTCATTATTATATTATTACTATTCTTTTTTGTTTTTAAATCTTTATACTTTTTACTCATTTATTATTATATTAATCAAAAAGAATTTAAAAAAAATATTTGAACTCAAACACACTACCTAAAGAACCACATACGACCAAAAACACAACGCTGCAACAACACAAGATATTGGTCATACTAATATTTCATCTAATATTTCATTCAGAATTGTTTTTTTATTAGTATTAGCTAATAAAAAATTAAAAAAAAAATCAAAGGAACATGTCATGTTTGAACATGTCACTTCATTGAATATGTCTATTCCGCAGTCTATTCCGCAGTCTTTTTCTTTCGAACACGACGTTTCTTTTTTGGTGGTGTAGGCTCTGGTTCTGGTTCTGGTTCTGGAGTTGGAGTTGGAGTTGGAGCAGCTTCCTCTTCCTCTTCCTCTTCAACATCCTGATCTAAATCATGCTGTTCACCTTCGTCTTCTCCACCACTTTCTTCACCAGAAGAAGATTCAACTAAAGCTGGCTGATCATCTTCACCTTCATCACCTCCATCGGCACCAACCAAGGTCATATCAACTTCTTCTTCATGTGTATCAGCACCATCTTCCACAAACGCAAAGTTATCCATTGCGTTTTCAATTGGATAGAAGATAATTTGCTGCGCAATCCATTTAAGACCGAATTTAGGATCATTAAATGTCACTTTATCACAACGAGCAATAACTACCACATGACATCGTTTTCCTCCAACTAATTTAAATAGTTGATGAATATCATGAACTTGATTGGATCTTGAACCAACATAAGCTTTAAAACTCATTTTCAATTTATCTTTGTTTTCACGATCAGGCCAAACTGGCAAGTCAATTTTCATTCGTGGAGGATATTTCTCGTTTCTCTTTTTAGTCTCTTTGTCAATTGACCATCTAATATTTGATCGAATCATTCTCTTTAAAAGAGCCTTGTCATCATCAGCATCACCAGTCCATTCATACGCATTGGCTGACGCAACTTCCAATAAGGAATCTTGTTCACAAGAACAAATTAAATCATAAAATTGTTTGACTTTTGGATTCGCTGGCTCATCTGATTCAGATTCTGGATCTGCTCGGAATCCCTGAAACGATAATTCAACAGACCATGTTTTACGCCCATTTGGATTACCTTCTTTGTCAGTAGGTTGGTATTCACTTACTCCAAAAGGACAGTAAACTCGCGGTGTTTGTAATAAAAGCCATCGTCCTTCATATAATACTTTAATAAATTTTCCACCATAGTTATTGGTGTCTACTTTTCCATATGTAATTTTTTTTGTGTCGATTTGATGCGAAAGATAAATATTGTTTGATGCCATGTTTTGATATTGTTATATGTTGAAATATTTTTAAGTAATTACGCAATCAAATTTTTTTTACATTTTAATAATATCAAAATAAAAAAAACAAAAAAAGAAAATATCATTATCATAAATCTCAAAATTATTTATTTTTTTAATATTTATTCTCCCATTTGCTATATAAACCATTTAAAAACTATTTAAAAGCACTTAAACACATTTCCATTTTATTTTTATTAATTATTTTCAATAAATATTTTCATAAATGGATTATAAATAAATTATTTCCAAACTTTTGCATTTCCGTAATTTATATTTTATAATTTTTATATTTATTATTTCAACCCAATTACAAAAATTAATCAAAAATACAAAAAAATTTTGATTATTTTATTTTAAAGATAAAACTTCTACTATTATTATAGATTGATGTCACAATTAATAAACAATACCAACATTATTTCATCACCCTTATTGGAAAAACTATCTGATCCAAAACGATGTATTGCATGTCTCCAAAACAACAAACAATGCTCTTATCGTAAAAAAAAAAATCAGAGTTTTTGTGGTATTCACATAAAACAAAAAAATTGTAAAATATTCCAACTTGACAGTAACGACTACAATTTTCCCCTATTATCACCAATCGCCATTCCTCCACAAACTCGCACTCACACTTTAAGTACATCAACATTCGAAAATCCAAAAAAAAGAAAAAAAACAAACCATGACCCCATCATATTGGATTATTCCACTTTAAAACACAATAAATTTACACTAAAAAAATTTAGATTAAAAGACATCAAACATACCATGAAATATTATGGTAAAAAAGATTTTTGGAAAACAAAAATTGAAAACTTTACATTTTTAAAAAACCTGTTAATTCAGTTGGAAACATTTACACCACATCTTCCTCAAATTACACACATTCAATCGTGTTTTCGTGGATTTATTGTTCGCAATTATAATAGTAATCGAGGACCAGCCTTATTTAAGCGACAATTATCAAATAATGATATTGATTTTCTGACATTTGAACCAATAAATAAAATTTATCCAACTGAGTTTTTTTCCTATAAAGATTCTGATGGATTTATTTATTCATTTCATATTCGATCTATTTACGAATTAATACAACAACAAAAACTATTACCACGTAAAAAAACCAAAACCATTTCCACTAATGATCATATTAATCCATATAATCGAAAACCATTTCCACAACATACCATTCAATCACTCAATAAAATTACCATTTTTATGAAAAATAATGGATACAAACTTGAAATTAAATCGGAAAAAATTACTGATCCATATTTAAAAATGAAAGCATCATGTGTTGATATTTTTCAATCTATGGATAAATTAGATTTATATACACAAGTTGGATGGTTTTTAGATCTATCACGCATTGACTTAAAAAAACTCTACAAAGAAATAGAAGATATTTGGAATTATCGAGTCGGATTGACAGACCAAATGAAAAAAGAATATATTGATGTCAATAAAGGAAAAGCATTTGCTTTATCTCCAAATGATTTTAATAAAATACATGATAAAATTAAACTTCAAAACATTTTGTTACACGAATTTCGTCGTCTAATTATTGAAGGACAAACACGCGAACATTGTATTACCGCATCTTATTGGATTTTGACCGGATTGACATTTGTATCAGAAGGAGCAGCCAATGGAAACCCACATCTTGTTCAAGCTAGTCATTCATAATAAAAATTAATAAAATATAAAATTAAATTAAAATTTTATTTTTTTGATTATTTTTTGCAAAATAGACATATTGAATTATTTCATCAATCCCAACGCAATCAGAATATTCACTGTCATTATCACTATCACTACTAACTGAAGCAGTTGAACAACTTAAATAGTCATCTCCAATAAAACAATCACTGTCACTATCGTTGTCACTGTCACTATCACTGTCACTATCGTTGTCACTGTCACTATCACTGTCACTATCGTTGTCACTGTCACTATCACTGTCACTGCTAACTGAGGCGGTTGAACAACTTGAATAGTCGTCAATTTTTCCCCAATTAAATTCTTTTTTTCTAGATAATATCCGGTCTATTAATAAATCCGTTTTGTCATTGGATTCGTTATTATTTAATTTCCCTATGAATTTAGCAGTTAATTTCGATTTCGATTTCGATTTAACATTTCCCATTTTTGTCTGACCATTAATAATACAAACATAAACAAAAATCAAATTTATTTTTCTTTAATTTGATTTTTTGTTCCTTAAAATATTATTGTTAATAAATTAAATTATTTTTTTTTAAATAATTTGATTTTTTTGTAATTTTTATTTCAAATTATCATTGCTCTTATAAATTAAAAATGTCTATCAATACCACATCACAACAAAATTCAGATTCATTAAATCAATCACATCTACAATCACAACTACAATTACAACTACAATCACAAATACAATCACAAATACAATCACAACTACAATCACAACCACAATCACAACCATCCATACAAAACTTCCCATTAACTAAATTTCTCACATCAAAACCCATCACAAAAAATGAACATTACATATTGGCACGACTAAATCACTCTGAATTCTACTATTTACTAGAAGTTCTCTGTAACCAACAAAACCTTGTCCATTATTTTCAACAAAATACCACCATATCATCAAAATATTCTCTTTATAAAATACCATTATTATCTTCATCAATTCCAAAAGCGGAAAAAATTATGGATCTTTGTGATTGTCAATTTCCCATTTCGTTTCAACATGATAAAAATTTACTCTTTTTACATTGTTACAATCCACAACAACTTACAAAAATAATACAAACTTATCATCAAAATAACAGACGATATTTATTTATACCCATTTCCGCATCAAATACAGATGGGGGTGATGGGCACATGATGTCAATTGTTTTCGATATAAAATTACATCATATTTATTTATTCGATCCAAATGGACACACCGATTATTTTGACTGTTGTGATAATTATGGAACGATAATTCATAATCATAATAAAGTAGAATTATTATTACAAAAATACACAGAAGAACTCAATGTATTTTTAAAAAAAGAAAACCAATTTAAATTTCAAAATTACCTTGCTTGGAACCCATTTGACCAAATTCTCAACCACAGTATCCAACAAAAAGTAAATGGAAATTGTGTAGTATGTACTATCTTAATGACACATTTACTTCATGTGACATCTTCCAACCCAAAAAGTTGTCTTGAAAAAGAATATCACAATTTAGTTCATCGAAATAAATATGAATTACATGAACTTATTTTATCATATAGCAATACTATTTATGAGTTAATTGGTGGTGATTAACAAACACTAAATACAATTCACGAAAAACTAAATAAATTTTTTAATGTACTCACCGATTTCGCCAAATATCCATACAAAGTTCCAGAATCGTTAGAATTTACATTTGGTGATTCCCCTAATATCTTATAGCCATTATCACCTTTTTTACTTCTTCTAGAATTCATTATGCCAATATAATTTTCATGGAAATTATAATTTCCCGGAGCAGAACGCGAATACACTTTACAATCATCATATTCCTTAAATTCCGTCTCATGACGCTGCAAACGTGGGTTTATATACATCGATTGTGAACGTATACCCTCATAATTAATATCCGTGATGTCTTGAATTAGTGATACATCATTGTCCCCATTACGTGTGTCCCCATTACGTGTGTCCCCATTACACATGTCTCTATTGTGTGTATGATTGTTTTTGATTATTTCTTCATCTAATTTAAAAATCACATCTGCTTCACTATATGAATCCAGTAAATCTTTTTCATTTTTATCAATATCCGTTTTATGAATTGGAATTGATACATGTTTCGTTAAGTTATTTTCACTAGAACTGTATACAATTGAACGACGTCTCGGTTTCAATGTCTGTGTTTGCGCCAATTTATTTTTTTCTCTAGCACGTATTCTTTTTTCACGCTCCAACTTATTTTTGTGTTTCAAAAACCATTTATGTCGAAATATCTCTTTCCACGAAATACGATTATTTGGATTTTTTATTAATAATCTTGACAGTAAATCCCGTATTGATTTGTTTATACTTGATGGAATCTTTATTTTTTCCTTACTTTTAATGTTTTGCGTCAATTTATAAATATCCGACGCTGGATATGGATGTTTCCGTACTAAAATTGTATAAATTATAACACCTAATGACCATATATCTGCTTTATCGGTATATTTATTAAATTTTAAAATTTCTGGTGCCATATATAAGGGGCTTCCACAACAAGTATTTAATAGATCCTCATCTTTTATTTTTTTGGCAAACCCAAAATCACAAATTTTTATTGTTTTTTCATGTATCAATATATTTTCTGGCTTAATGTCACGATGTATCACTTTGTTTTCATACAGATATTTTAAACCATTTATGATCTGATAAATATAATCGTCATTGTGCGAATCGTCATCCGACTGAATATATGTTCCCAAATCACCCTTATTACAGTACTCTAAAATCAAGTATATGTTTTTTTTGTGTCGAATTACTTCATATAATTTCAACACATTTGGTGAATTTAATTTGGACATTAATTTAATTTCAGAATCGATATATTCATTATTGACAACTCTTGTTATTTTTTTCACAGCAATTGGTCGTCGGTCATTGATTCTATAACCTTTATAAATAACGGAAAATGCGCCCTGACCAATCGGATCTGTGTAATAAAAATAATTTCCAAGAGACTTGTATTCCATTTATTATATTTAAGTATCTATTAAATTTTAAATACATTTTATTATTTATGTTTTCTCTAAATTAAAATCACTATAAAAATTAGATGAATTATGTAAATTTTAAAGATGTTAATCTTGATTTGATGCAATTTGGTAAAATACATAAACGACACAATTTTAAATATTCTTTAATTGATTGTAATAACAAACCACTCCGCTTTTCCGTTCTTGCCACCCACTACAAAAATTGTTATTACAACGATAAAAAAAATATGTATGTCTTGAAATTCTCTTTTAACGATCCACTATTCCATGTATTTCTTCATAAAATTATTGAATTGGCAAAAAATTTTGTCGTTCAACATAAAACTAAAATATTTGATCAGTCGTTTAGTAATGAAACAATTGGAGATTTATTTTTTTCAAATTTGGAACAAACCCATAATAATAATAAAATAATTTCATTTAAAACCAAAACAATTAATATCTTTGAAAACAAAAATTTAAACAAAACAAACATTCATCTTTTAATCGAAATTTCCGGAATATGGATCTACGAAAATCTATATGGACTCAATTTTGAACTCGTTGAAATTCTAAATTAAAAATACAAATACTACCAAATACTACCAAATACTACCAAATACTACCAAATACAAAAATAAAAAACTTAATAAAAACAAAATATTATTTTATTTTATACATTTTTTTACTAAGTCCGTTTCGTATTATATGACCCACATTTACCACATTTCATTGCCATTATATGATATTTCACAATTGATTTTTCATTACAATCATTACATAAAATTTCTGTATCCACTCGTAGCTCTTCTGGCATTAAAACATTATTCACCTGTGCTTCAATAAACGCATTCATATCACATATAGATTTTAAACAAATTGGACATTTATAATTTGTTTTCACATACAACTCAAAACATTCAGAATGTAACACATGCCCACATCGCAATGATGTCGAAGTCTTTCGTGCCTGAAAAATATCTTCCATACATATTGGACAATTATTCTCTTTGGATTTCAAACAGGTGTGTTTTTCCTTTGGTTGACAACTTCCACATTTTTCACAATGTTCGAAATTATCCCTTCCACCCACTCGACATATCCCACATCCTTCACAATGAAATTGACCTTTTGATATATCATCATCATATAAACTACAGTTCTCACAATAATATTTCCCAAATTCGATTCCACATTTTTCATTTTCACATTTATTGGATTTGATTTGTTCCACCCCACATTCCAAACATTTCACTCGTTTTATCTTAAAACGATCCACTTTATGAAATTTTTTAATTTTTTCCTCATATTCCACATCATCATGACAAATTCTACAAGGATATTCTTTGCCACAACAAGGCGCAATAATGGAACAATGACGTGTATAATGATCACACATAAACTAGATTCAACTAGGTTACTCTCTTTAAATGGCTTTTCTAAAAATAAAATAAAAATAAATCAAAATTTTTTATATTTATTTTATAACAATCACACCTCAATCATATCTCAAATAAATTTGATTATTCAAACTATTCATTCTAAAACTTAACATCTAATATCTCAATACATCCCTAAAATGTCTACGGTATCTAAATTTAACTTAAAATTTACATCTCTTCTTGCTGTTGGCACACTGGCATCACTAAGCTCTTATTATTTATGGAAAACATACAAAAAAAAATTGGAATTTCTTCATTCTGCCGCAATTGTTGGATCAACTACAATCGCATGTCTTGCTATTCGCCAGATGTTATATTCTCCAGATACAGATAAAAAGGAATTTCTTCAACATTGTATGTCCGAATGGGATAAAAAAAAACAATCCACTTCTGATTTTTTAGATAAAATCACCTCTGCCACCACTAACTAAATCACCATAATATTTTTAATATTTCTATTTTTTTTTTGTATGTTAAGAAGGTCCAATATATAAACACTTATGCATGTTTTTTCAACAAGAGAACATTCTCGTTTTATGATTATTTCAACTTGTTGCTTTGTTTGTTGATACGATTGATTTAATGGCAAATTCATATTTGTCTCTATTATATGAAATATAACAAGTAATTTTGAATACTTTTTACAAAAATCTCTTACAAATTCTCGCTCACCATTACTTAATATTAATGGCCATTGCTTCTTAATATGGAATACCACATTCCGATAAGTGAGCTCATTTGTTCTTAATGATGGACGTTTTAATTGCTTGAGTGAAAACAAATTTATAATACAATCACTCATTCTATCACTGTTGTTGTTGTCATATTTTTGATTTGAAAAAACCAATCCCATATTTAATGTATATTATTTATTGTCTATTATTTATGTTGTTGTTATATTTTATTCAAAAAAAAACAAATTTATTATTTATTATTTATCATTTATTATACCATTTTAAATGAATTTATGGTATTTCATAGTATTTTATAGTATTTCATAGTATTTTATAGTATTTCATAGTATTTCATAGTATTTTATAGTATTTCATAGTATTTCATAGTATTTTATAGTATTTCATAGTATTTCATAGTATTTTATAGTATTTCATAGTATTTCATAGTATTTTATAGTATTTCATAGTATTTTATAGTATTTCATAGTATTTTATAGTATTTCATAATAATTTTATAGTATTTTGTAATGGTAATTACACTTTATGTAATGGCAATGGTCCTGTTATTGGTACAACTTGATGTTTTCTATGTAAACGACGTCGTCGTTCTTGCCATTTCTTCAAACATTTTTCCAAACATTTTTTGTCCCAACCACAACTTTTCATCATAACTAAAAATTGAAACAATAAAATAATGAAATATCCTATAAGCATCATGCTGATAAATGAACTTGATACAGACGTTATTTCTCCATTTGTTTCTAACTCATTATGAATTCGTCCATGAATTTGTAAAATAAACGAAAATAACAATGACATATTTATTATACATAATACAGACGAAACAATGACCCAACAAGGCTCTCGTTTTGGATCTGTACCAATTTGAAGTACACAAATGCAAATCGAAACCAAAATTCCAATAACAAGTGCCAATGTTGATAAAATCACAATTGACAAAGGATCCATATCCATGTCTGGTTCTCCAAGTGAAATCAATGATGTGGACAGAATAACTGGCGAAGATAAAGAATTCATAGTGGTAAACATTTGTTCACTTGTTTCAATCATTTAGTATGATGGTCAGTTCGTGATGGTTAACTAAATCAGTTGATTAAATTTTAATAAAAAAGCAAAACAAATATTGGAAATTTATCAAATTTTATTTTTACTAATTGACCAATTGGTCAATCAGATGTGATTAGGTCATTCCAGGATCGTTTATTTATTGAGAACAAAAAATATGTGTGATATAATAATAAATGAATAAAAAATTAAAAATAATTTTATTGATTATAATTTTAACTTTCTTGGCGTTTCATTTCCATTCTCATTTAAAAAAAAACAATACACTCGAAATCCTACAAATTAACTACAAACTTGACCACTCCAAATATAGTAATTACTTTCGCGACAAATTACCAATCGTTTTTATAGACCACTCCCAACAAGACCTTGCCAACATTATTTCACCACTTACCATTTCCCAATCAACCATTGAATCAAACCAACTTACCAAAATAATGTTAGGTAAAGATCTATCATCACACTACACATATCACAATAAAGATATGTTATTTATATTTGCTAATCAAGACACATCCATCAATATATTACCACCAGATAAATTCTCTCTATTCCAAAAAACCCAAGAAAAAAAAAATATTTTTTCATTTTACAAACTAATAAATTCACCTGAAAAAGAAGAAACATCACTGTATCCTACAACATCTCCACCAACACCCATACAAATTCGGCTAAATGCCGGAATGGTTTTATATATTCCACGATACTGGTTATTTGAAATTGGATCTGGTATATCTATCTATCATACAACTTCCATTTTTTCTGCATTGTTTGGTTTGTTTGTTTAAGAACTATTTTTTTTTTAGAAACACCCTCTAAGAATCACAGCCAAACTGACAAAAAAGTGTATCCTCATTCACCACAGCTAAATGATTTATTCCATTATAGACTAAATCTCCAATATGATGACCCCATATACCAAATGGCCCTGTTGATCTTTGTCGATTAAGCATACCTGGAATTTCACCAGTTGGATGTTGTACGGAAAAATCTTCTAAATCATACATGAGTTTATACGCAATGGTATAAGCATAAGTCACTACTAAATTTGTCAATTTCACTGTTGGATCTAATGTAAATTCAAAAATACCTGTTTTTGAAACTGGATATGTAATAAAACATTTAATTGTCTTTATGGCTGTTGTGGTTGTGGCGGATACAGGCGACAACATCCAAAATTCACTTTCCTCTTTAAATTTTGTTGGCATCGTTTCCCAAAACTTTTTCTTTTCTTCATCTGTTTCACAATCTTCATATTCATATTCATATTCATTGTAACGTTTGCAATTTTCCATTACATTAATAAAATGTGAATTCAATGATGTCAATTTTGTAGATGGACTCAAAAATCCATATGGAAATTTTATATCCAATTGTGGAATTGTTGGTTCATATTTTGTTCCAGTTGCATAATCATATTGGCCTAAAAATTGACGACTTAATTCAGTATCTTGTGATACTTTAACATTTGTAAACAATCCATTTTTATCATATTTCTTTGAAAATACAGAAACAGCTTGCTTAAATTTCGGTGTGGCTAAAATATCACTCATTGATTTTGTGTAATGGTTATAATTGTTTTGTGTGAAATCAAATTTTTTTTATCATTGTAGTGATATTTATGCAAGTGCCATAATTGTATTATGTAAGACTTCATAAAATTTTCGGATTCCACATCTGTCCACATTACAACATCCATTGGGAACTCGTCCAATCGTATTTTGATCAATTCTGGCTTGCGCCATTGCTGAAATATAAATTGACGTCCAAAATGACGGATTTACGTCAACAGAACCATATAATTTCCCTTGTTCTGTTTGTTGGTATGTACCATAGGCTGTTTTAATTAAATTCTCCAATTTTTCAATTGGATCTACTAAATCTTTAAAATCCATATTGGGAACAGGGAATTCATGATAGGTTATTGGATTTGTTTTGGTCATTTGAGCATGGGTTTGGTATAATAATTGTACCATCATTTTTGGATCAAAATTCATTTTTTATTATTAAGTTTTTAATTATTTTTGTTTTAAACGAATAAAAACTAATCTCAAATTTTTTAAAGCTTAAATTAAAAATAAATTTTCAAAAAACAAATTTAAGTTTTAAGAAATTTGATTATTTTATTTGCCAGACTACCAGATTCATAGTTTTGCTATTTTTCGTTTTTAAATCAAAATAGATATTTAAAATGACACACATTTCTCTTGATTTTGAACGAATAAACCAAGTGGGAATTAAGTTTCATGTTTATGTCGATTTTTTACAATCTAATAATCCAAACATTGCTATGTGTAAAATATCCAGAACGTTTATTGAAAATAATATTGAGCGTACGCAAACAACACCCAATATCAAATTTTCAATTGATCCAAAAAACATAGATATCAATCCATTAAAACCATATGTCAAACATTTTATAAATGGATTGGATAATAAATTTTGTAAAAAAGAAATCTCAAAACTATATGCTGTTATAGGCTCAATCAAAGGTATTAAAAAAGAAAAAAATCACAAAAAATTATTAAAACAATTCAAAAAAAAATTGATGAATTTATTACCAAATTTTACAAAGGAATTGTACTAAAATTTATGAATGAAGAATGTGAATATATTGACCATCTTATTAATGATTCATGGATTGATATGGAGCTTGACAGTTGGGGTGATTCAATTTACAAAAAAAAACAATAAAAACACTTGAAAACACAAAACCATCTGAATTTGAAAAAAATCTAGCTACAATAATTGCCAAAGTGATAATTGAAACTTCAATGGAACATTTTAAAAATGAACACAACATAACACTTCAATACCATACATAAACTTTATGGTTTCTAAATAAAAAAAAGTTATAGAATTATTTTTTTTAAATAGTTTGAGAATTGTAAATCAGTTTGTAGTTGGATTTTTTAATCCCACTATATATTAATTAAAATACTAAATGGCTGGAGGATTATTACAACTCAGCGCATACGGTTCTGAAAATCATTATTTACATGGCAATCCACAAATCACGTTTTTCAAAACTGTCTATAAGAGACACACCAATTTCGCCATGGAAATGATTGAAGTACCCATGGAAGGAGCCGGCGAACTTTCTTTTGATGACCCCATAGAATTAAAGGTCAAAATTCCACGAAATGGTGATTTACTCGCCCATATGTATCTCCGATTAAAAATACCAGAAGTTATTTCAGACGATCAATATAAATTTTATTGGTGCGAAAAATTAGGTCTCAGTATGATTGACCATGTCACACTTTACATTGGTGGACAAAAAATAGAAACTCTATATGGAAATTACATGGATGTCACCAACGAATTAAATTTGCCAGATAGTAAACTCAAAAATTATCAAAGTATGATTGGAGATATTTCATTTATGAACCCAACTGCTACATATGAAACTGGTTATTACCCTGGTTATGATGCAACTCGTTCTTCCACTTCTGGTGACGAAACATATATCAAAAAATTTTATGACAGTCCCCCTGGAATCTTCCAACGATACTTAAATATTCCTTTGACATTCTGGTTTTCTAGAAATACTGGATTGGCTCTTCCATTACTGGCACTTCAATATCATGACGTTGAATTGAAAATTCAATTGAAAGCGGCAAAGGATTTATATACTTTAGAAGTCGATGATAAAAAATATTATTATTATCAAGACGAACCCAAATTATTAAAAGATGTTTCCTATTACAACAAATTATCCGCATTATCTCATTATACTCCAAAAGGCACGTACGTCCTTTTAAAATTATCAAAAACCGTTGCTAGTCTGACATCTCAAGATATGTCTAATCTCGTCGCAGGAAGAACCATTGTCCAATATTATACAAGTGGTACTGTCAAAAAAGCTGTCGGTGTATTACGATATAACGCACCGGATTATGGTACCACATATCTTCATTTGGACGTTATGATTACAAATGGTGTGAGTTTTTCAGCAGAAGGAGCCACTACCGGAAGTGTATCAGATCCTGATACCAGTATATCTGTGGAAAATAATATTTTATTATTTTTAGACTCTCATACCACTGTCACTGAGGACGCAGCTGGAAGTGAAATTGATGGAGTCACTGTGAAAGCAGCATCCACAGATCTTGGAACGACTGCTGGATCAAGTACACGAATTACTGCAGCACGGGAACGAGCCGCGAATCGATCAGACACAGATGGAAATCAATATAAAGGATTGGGTGAGTGGACAACTCGCATTCGATCAAAACCTCTTTCCAGTAACCAATCTCACCACATAAGTAATTTCATTTATGGATCCTATGTAAATAAAACATGGGCATTGGAACCAACATTGGATATTAATTAT
>Ga0209533_1001460_pt1 | contig 22194 bp, 4 predicted proteins | sample COG_04_FD_184748 | JGI IMG/M metagenome (GOLD analysis project Ga0209533, IMG submission 184748) | Pelagic Microbial community sample from North Sea - COGITO 998_met_04 (SPAdes) (version 2) | ecosystem: Environmental > Aquatic > Marine > Neritic zone/Coastal water | place: Helgoland, sampling...
AATCTTTTTATATATATAATAATATGGCATCATTTGCATCACAGGGATCTCCATCAGCACAACTCGCTGAATTTAAAATTCACCAATTATACGAACCTCCTCCTGCTTCTGCTTCTGCTTCTGCTCCTGCTTCTGCTGCCGTATTAGATAAAACACATATCAATTACTATTTGAATTATCTTGCAATAATAGATAATATACATGATTTTTTTCACGGAAGAGGAACGGATTGTCCGGAAGTCTTTAAACGAAAGATTGTGGAAGCAAAAAAGGAATTAGAGACAATATTAGAGCAGAATGAAATTAACCGTGAGTTATTTTTAGAGGAAAATGTTGCTGCAACAACAATTACGCCTGAATTTGAATCTCTCTATACCAAAAAAATATTAGGACTGTTGGGTTTAGAAGCGGGAATTATACAGGGAAATATAGGGCGGGGTGTTAATCCATATGAAGCTTTTATAACAGGACTTGGTCTTAGTGGAAAGACGTTTTATACTACACATGATTCAGCATTTAAAATGAGAAATTTTCGGTTTGATAGTAAAATTGAAGCACGCTTTGGTTGTACCCATTGTATTTTAAAAACACCACAAAATAATTTTGATTCAGCAACAAGTAGTGCAAGTCCATCTGTAATTAAAAAAAAAACTGTAATTGTATATCCTGTAAATGTAAACTCGAAACATGAATGGATTTTTAAAAGTAATATATTAACTCGAAACATGAATGGAAAAATGAGTTTCGAATATGCTCCTGAAAGTACAACCGGTCTGTTAGGATCATTAGCATTATGGCAATTATTTTATGGTAGAAAGGCTACGTTTAAATATGAAGGTACTACTACAATTGAAACTACATTTAAACCGATCGGTGCATTAGGTGGAGTGGAAAGTGGTGCTGGTGTAAAATTGTTCTGTAATTCAATGTCACAACTCGAACAGCCCGCCTATGATAAGCCAAAAACAGTAGCTCAAAAAATATATAATATAATAGTGGGAAATAATAAAAAGGAACCAGCTGATATTACAAAATTACCCGACGATGAAATGCACTATTTGATATTAGATTTAAAGCGTTCGGGTGATTGGGAACAAGTTCTTGCGGCTAAATGGTTTAAAGAACATAGTAATTATCCGGACTGTGAAAATACAATTGTAATAACCGGTGATTATTTATGCTTTCTATATGCTGCTATAAATAATGTAGATTGTGTGTTTTTGGGAGCAAGTAAATATTTATTTTATAGTGATGAAATGAGAAGGGATTTGGGTTCGTCACCTCCTGGAATGAATCCGTCTATCCACCAATCAGGGGGAGGCAAATATAAAAAACCCCCCCCCTTATCATCAACATACCCCCCCCGTAAACCCCTTGGCACTTTGTTCTCGCGTTCTGCGCGAACAAAACGAACATATTTTTACACTGAAGAAGATTATATGGATGATTTTTATACTTTATTAAAAAATATACGCCACAATACTATGAGTTGGCATTATGAAACAGTCGGTGATAAGGCGAATCGTTTAGAAGAAGATTATTATGATAATATCATCACTTTAATCAAAAATTTCAATTTCGAAAATTCATTCGAAAATTTTAAAACATCTTTAAGCGAAGATTTCAATATCGAAGAATCCAATATCAAAAAAAAAGTCAACAGAGAATCTAACATTTACAAAAACATCGATAGTATTTTACAAATGCTTAGATTTGTTTTTCGCATTTATACCAGTGAAAACGCAGCAACACCAGCGTTACCTAAAAATACCGCTAAAAATACCGCTGCAAATACGTTTCTCCAAACTCAAATATATCCTCCACTCAATGAGAGTTATGAATACGACGCGTATAGAATAGTATACGAGCTGGCGTACAAAAAAATATTCTTAATGTCTATTTGCATTTTATTTGAATATTTAAGTTTATATTATGAAAAAGATCTTAAGATTGATCCAATGCGGTTTAGCAACCCTAATATAAAACCGGGGTTTCCTCATATAATAGAAAGCTTTTATTATTTTATTATAACAAATATGATATATAAAAGAAATTATAAGTTTAATTTAAAGGAAGAGAAGTCCGTCAGTACTATTAGTAGATTTTTAGCTATTACTTATAGTTTACTTGGTGCAAGTTTATTAGGAAAAATAGACTTGAATAAGAAGCAGTTGTGGGAATCATTTAACTTACAAGGGTTTGAACAGGGGAATGAGAAAGAAATATTTCTTGCCAACTACTATCCCGACCTTACGGATATTACATCACAAGATTACTATATTGAAAGCGCAAGAACATTCCTAGGTTTACCCCCCCTTTCTTCATCATCTCAATCACAAGGTGGAGCAAGAAAAAATAAAATGATACGACAAATAAAAAAGAAAAAAACAAAAAGAAAACACAAAAAGAGAAAAACAAAAAGAAAAAGAAGAAGACAAAAAGAAAAAGACAAAAAGAAAAATAAAAAACGCAAAAAAACACGCCGTAAAAAGGTAATAAAACGAAAAAAACACACAAGGCGTAAACATTTAAATAAGTCAAAATAAGATAAAACCAAACAACAAATCGACATTTAATTAAGATAAACCACTTAAACCAACTATAACAAGTTATATAATTAATATTATGCAACCATATTGGGGTGAGTATGATTCATCCGTTATATTTTGCGAAGATAAATATGCAAATTCTCATTTTATAGCAGAATATTACAATACATTAAGTGGTTTATTTTATTTTTTTATTGCATTATATTTTTTCACAACCAAAATGAAAAAATATGCTTATTTAATAAGTTTAGTTAGCATAGGAACAATAGCATTACATGGAACATTAAGATGGTACGGTCAATGGATAGATGAAATGGCAATGTTGACATTAATGTTTTTTTATATAAAAGATGTTTATTATGACCTAAAATATATTTATTGTGCAATGATGTTAGGTTTCTACATGACTTTTCATGATAACTATAATGTGTTTCTATTTTTATTTATTTTTATCGTTATTTATCAATATAATACCGTTCAATTAATAATAAATGATGAGAAAACGCGGTATTATTTAAAAATGTATAAATTAAGCATGATGATTGGATTTACTTTTTGGCTTTTAGATCGGTTGTGCTTTACAAAAATAATAAATTTTCATGTTTTATGGCATATTTTGTCTGGAATTGGTGCGTATAATGGAACACAAGTATATCACGAACATCGCAAACAATTAGATAAAGCAGGATTGAAAATAGTAAAATGGATGAAAACAAAGAAATTAAGAAATAAGGAAATTAAGAAATAAGGAAATTAAGAAACAAGGAAATTAAGAACTAAAAACTAATAAACATTTTTAAGCAAAAATAAATATAACTTTAAATATTAATCAATACTATAATATTTGTATGAATATTATGTTATAATAGTATATACATGTCAAATAGTACATCATTATCATCATCATCATTATCATCACTAGATAACCCCACCACTCTACTCGAAATAAATGCTAACATAGCAAAAGATAAACGCAACTTCGCTTCTAAAATGATTATACATACCACACCAGGATTTAGCGGAAAACTTGTTTCAAATCCATTCAAATTAATCCAGGTTGAAATGGATGTGGATGAAACTATGGATATGCAACCTCTATTAGAAGAACGGAAAAAAAGGGGTTTATCAACTTGTGAAGAAGGAGATGCTTATGATTGTGCATTGAACTCACTTGTACACATGGGTTTTTTACAACTTGATGAAGCCAATTATGTTTGGCCAACCGTAAAAGATAAGGGATTACATCCAGAATATGTACGCAAAATACTTTATCATTATTATCATAAAAGATATAAGGGTGCTTATCTGCCCGATATATATATATTATTCACCGATGTAAATGCCGAAAAACAATTACAATCTGTTCTGTTATCACTAACAAAATCATTAGACGAAAATCATTACACTATTATTGGTGGCAGTTTGAACCCAGGCGGAGGACATGCTTTTTTAGTGGGAAAAGAGAATGATGAATTAATATTTAAAGACTTGCAGGCCAATACAGGATGGCGTTCTAAAAAAAAATTTATGAACGACTTAAAACTCTATAAAAATTTCCAGTTTTTTGTTGAACGAGATGTTGGTATGGATAGGTTAAAAAAAGAAAGAGAAAGAGCAAGGAAACCAACACCATCCCCGCGTAAAACAAGTAAAACTCGAAAGCGAAAACGCGGACAGACCCCTTCTTTAGGACGACCAAAAGGTAAATCGCTCCCTTCTCTAAAAAAACGAAAACATAAACACGACTATGGTATATTCCCTAAGACTCATGGTAAGTTTCATGCTGGAGTAAGGCGAAAAACAAACAAAAAAAGAAAAAACGCAAAAAAGAAAACGCAAAAAAGAAAACGCAAATAAATAAACAACTCATCTAATTAAATAAACAATCCGCCCTTATTAAATAAGTTATTAAATAAGTTATTTAAAAACATATGTTCCCATAATAAATAATGAAATTAGTAATTGATTATAGAGAAAAAAAATTAATTGGCTTGCTAAACTCGGTAAAGCTTATGAATGCAAAATATAAACCTATTGAACTACTTGTTGAAAACTTACCATTGTCTGATGTTATCATAAAAGACGATAAAAACAATGAAAAATTACTAATAGAAAGAAAAACAATAAATGATTTAGCAAGTTCAATACAAGACGGCAGATATAACGAACAATCATATCGTTTAACAAACTGTGATATTCATAATCATAATATTATGTATTTAATAGAAGGAAACATTTCAATGTGGAATAACAAATATACTCGCATAGATCGAGATACTATTTATAGTGCGATTTTTAGTATTATGTATTATAAAGGATTTACTACTTTTATAACATCTACAACAGTTGAAACCGCTGAATTTTTATTAAATACCGCATTAAAAATTCATAAAAATGAAAAGCAATCTTCAAAAAAACAACCGTATTATACAAACCAAATGGATGTTCTATCGTATAATATTAATAAAACATTAAATGATTTCGACAACAAATCACAGCAAGAAAATCAGGTATCTGATCCATCTCTAAATAAACTAAACATTCAACTTAATCCATCCGCGCTTAAAATGATAGAAGATACCTCATCCCCCGCCGAAAAAACACCAGATTTAAAATATACAAAATATGTTAAGCGTGAAAAAAAAAGTAATATTACACCGGAAAACATAGATGTAATCATGTTAAGTCAAATTCCTAATGTAAGTGTCGATACGGCAATACAAATTATTGATAAATACAAAACAATCTATAATCTTATAAATATTCTATCTGAAAATGAAAATGAGTTGAAAGATTTTAGAATTAAAACTAAATCTGGGGAGAGAAGATTAAATTCAAATGTCATATCATACATTAAAAATTATATAGTAAATAAACAGTAAACAAATCTTAAATTATATAGTAAACAAATCTTAAGTTCAATAGTATCAATAGTAATATATAATTAATTTTTGTCTAATTTTATATTATATTAACAATGTCTGGTTTACTACTCACATCAGATAGTGTATATGGTTTAGTAAATCCACCACCAGATCCAGTAGATGACTTGCCAGAAACACATCAAACCATCGGGTCTGCTGCTGTAAGATGGGATTATTTTCTAGATTTATCAAATAATATTGGCGACCATTTAGTTGCTGGAAATAACGTTACTATAACAGGAAATATCATATCTGTATTATCAACCGTAGATAGTTCCGGTTTATCTGTTTCAACTTCAACAGTTATTTCTAGAGCAAAACTAACCAACGTTGATTTATGTAATAACCGGTTTATTGAATTAACATTTAGTTCCGAAATAGCCTATCTAGAAACATACGATCTGGCAAATTTCACTGTAAAACAAAATGAAATCGATGTTCCATTGGGAGATATATATGTTAAAGATGGAAAGGTCAATATTTCATTGGATTATAGTGCAAACGCAGTAACAGACGCTTCATCTAACGTCCATCTAGTTAATCCTAACGATATATCAGGCCAAGTTTACTTTGAAACATTTAATGATATGCGACATATTGGTAATTATCAAACACAAGGCACATATGAAACCGGTGTAAGTAACATCGGTTACAGTAAAAAAGGGGTTTCTGGAGAAGGTTTGTTTAATTTAACCAGTTCTCATATGCCAAATGGTGTAAAAGCCATCTCTTTTTGGGTAAAAGATTATGAATGTTTGCAAGAAAACTGGTTTTTAGTAAGTGATATCAGCCGATCAAACGGTTATGCGATTGAATTATTTGTAGATAGCACCAGTAATCGTTTGTCTGGATATGGTGACAATTTAAAAAAAATATATGTAGATGGTAATGAATATAGTATAAACCTCAATAATACTAATCTACCATTTACTCCATTTGATATTACACCAACATTAAATGCTGCTTCTTTTACTGGATGGCATCATGTTTATATTGAATCTAAAACCACATTTGCCGACATAGAATTGTTGTCTAGAGATGGTAATAACAATAGTTTAGGTTCAATCGATGAAATTAGAATGTATAATCGAGCTCTAACAACTGTAGAAATATCGGGTATCGCAGTGCTTCCATACCTAAATACAATAGACAATTTAACGGAAGTAGAAATAAAATATGTAAGGGATATGGGAACAAAAGATAATTTAAAAATAGGATTAGGGGATGAAATACAGCAATTTATTTATTATAATGGAGCCGAATATTACATCAATGATGTATTGGATTATAGAATGCACCTAGATCTAAGTTTAAACACTATTGTAAGTGATATTAGCGATTTATCGCAAAATGTAAATGTTCGATTGCAAAACTTATCTACTTCCATGACCGAAAGTATTGTTCCAGTTTTAACCGATGTAAGCTTAAACAATGGGACGATTGAGTTAAATTTCACAAAGGATATTAGCAGCCAAACGACATATGATATATCGAATTTTACTATACGATATAATGACAGCACTCAACTATATAATACCTTAAATATTGAAAATGGCAATGTGGTATTGAAATACCTGGACTCTTCCGGGGCGACTTTGGTAGGTGCGTTAGATGATGTAAATAAGTTGGAAATCGCATATCGAAAAGATACGGATTCCACAAAAAACCTGGTTGATTCAATTGGCGGGGGAGAGATAAATGAATTTATTTACAAGGGTCTTGGTTTAACAAATATTAATAAAGAATCATTTACTGATTTATCAGATGTTAGCGTAAATAATATTATAGAAGGACAGTTTGTAAAATACGATGGTTCACATTTTGTTCCTACAAATGATATCTCTGATATTTCTCAGAACTTGGCAGATGAAATAAATCGTGTAGATAGTGATATATCATCAATTAATACTCAATTAACCGCATTGCTGGTTGATGCTCCAGCCACTTTGGATTCATTAAAAGAAATTGCAGATGTGCTGGGTGATCCAACAGACGCAAGTGGAGGGTTGGGAAGTATATTAAGTAAAATAGAAGACATATCACAAGATATACAAAATTTATCTACACAATCTAGTGGTGCGGTAGGTGATTTATCCGGGCAAACAAGTCAAGCAATTACTGATCTTTCCATAAATATACATAATAGAATACACACAAGTGATACTAACCTAACATTTTTTGAAATAATGACACGGCAGCCATCTACTTTCTCTCCCAGCGGTGAAGTTGTTTCTACCGCCGGAAATGTAGAAATCAATTGGATGTATGACAATATATTAGCAAATTCAACAAATACAACACTCGCCAAACTTGCATTTCAAAACTCTTTAAAAAGTAAAAATATCCCATTTATCGATACCATTACCATCGAAATATCTGGAAATATTAACACTGGTAATTCAACTTATGACAATAATTCAAATTCATGGATTACATTTACTACTGGAATATGGCCGAAAACATTTTCTTCTTCAGAAGATTACAACACCCCTACATATAAAACATTAACCATTAATAAAGTTAGCCAAGAACAAGCCAATTCAAATTCTATTAATAATATTTTAAGTAAAACAGACCCATTTGATGTTAGAATATATGGAACAAATTATGCGGAAAACTTCCCAACAGTCGACAATCGTTCCCTTTATTTTAATGATTTATCATTTGTGACAGCATTGGCTCCTGCTGCCCCCGAATTTTCTTCTGAAAATGCTATTTCATCGGATAGTGCCATTACATTTGTATATTATGTTACTGAAACCGAATTAAATAATGCTAGTTCAGCAGGAGTTTTAATTGACGCATCCAATACTTATTTCGACTTTGAAACAACATCGTCGGCTGTAAGTGGTATTGCGATTACAAATACAAATATACAAACAAATACAAGTATATCTAATGTGGGACGAAATACAAATTATTCGATTGCGATTAGTAGTTTACGAGCGGGAACAAAATACCGATTTTTTACGGCGGCAAGAAATAATTTAACATCTGCGTCTTCTTATTCAGCGAATTCTACAACCATCACATCATCATTTACACGATTGCCAATTAGCACTGGTCCAACACCTACATCATCATGGTTTACTGTTTCAACTTATGCATATAGAATATCGACACCAACTGGTGGTAGTTGGGCGGGGGATAATTTAAACAATTCTAGTGTTCGCTATTTAAATAAATCCAATAATGATTACTTACAATTATTAAATTCTACTCGGACTTTTGAAATATCTCTCCCATATTCTTCTACACAACAAAACACAGAAGTAGGTTATGGAAAATTTATCGACAATAGTAACAACTTAACTGACATTGCTTTTTCAATTGATGGAACTGAAAAACAAGAATTAGTATATGGTGGCTTTGGCGTTTCACCAACTAAAACCAATAAAAATGGAAACACGGTTGATTATTTTACAGCACCTACTACATTAGATCCATATAATGGCAATAATAATAGACAAGGATTTCGTTTAAACGGTCGTTTTGCATTAGAAGATATACTACACTCAAATATAGGTGTTCCATCGTCATTAGGTTATTCATTAAATTATACTTTTGATAAGCACAGTGAAGTGGGGGGAAATAGTATTTCTACTACATTTAAAGTATATATTGATGAAATTACTGGAAACCCTACTATTACGCGTGATGGAACCGAAACATATGTAACTGCTTTATCATATTGTATGGGTATTCCCAGTGTAGAAACATTTGATGTTTCTTTTAACAGAAGCTATAGTAATGTAAATTCACAACATCAATACGTAAGATATCATTCATCTTCGCCAGCTGGAATCACCGTGGGTCTTATCAACTCAATATCCAAAACAAATCGCAGTTCTTCTAGTTATAGTGGTAAAATAAACATAGATAGAACAGATATATCTTCGAATGGCTCCTATCAGTTTAATAGCACAGAGATAGATACAAAAACATCGAATCGTTTCCGAGATATTTATTTTACACAAAGCATTTCTCTCCCTACATCTGGAAATCAATCTCCCTCCGATTCAATAAGTATTAATGAACTGTCCTTTAATTTAAATGGAGATGCAAATATTACAAATTCACAAACAATTAATTATTATTGTGATTATGCCAGTTTTAATAAAAGTAGTAGTAAAATCACAACCCCACTGATTTCGACAAGTGATTTGGGAGAGATAAGTAATATGGGTGTTTTTAACACACAATTAAACGCAATATCAACAAATAATATTGCCAATCATGAAACGGTTTTAAACGATTGGACTTTATTATTTATAAATGGAAGATTTAGAAGTAATACATCGCAAAGATATCCGGATGTAACTGGTTATACATGGACGAAACCACCTGGTGATGGTAGTTTTACAACACCTTTAACATATAATGGAGGAGACACAGCATATTATTTAAATGGTTCTACAACTGGATCTGGAAATAAATACAAATGGATCGCATTTAAATTTACAGAATCAGATGCCACTACCGCAACAGTATCGGGAATACAATATACATATTTAAATATCTACAATCTTCTCTCCCAAAATTTCTATTTTTCTTCTACCGTTTTGGGATATTTAAAATCCAGTTCCAATAATAATGTGATTGGTTTTATTCAGCAAACATATAATAGTGCTGCTAGAATTGGTAATTTATCAAGAGGATACAGTCCAAGTGCTATATGGTATAATCAAAATGCCGGTGATACATTTAACAATATTTTTGAAGGTCCAAACAAATCAAATTATGGATGTGTATTTGAAGAAAATTCAACTAATTGGGGACCGATTTTAGACACAACAAACGGGGCGACAAATATTGTAATTTACATAGGATTTAATAACGATGTATCGTTAAGTTAATCAAAAAAACAACACAATAATGCATAATACATGATAATCCAAATAATACACTCGTTTTAGATATAAATATATATATAATATGAATTATATATATATATCGAATGACGGATTCTTCCGCGTTAGATATAAAGGAAAGAGTGGACTTCTTGTTCAAAAACTATTTGGGGTTTCCCAATACAGACGAAACAAAGCCTTATTTCAATGAAACAAATGTCAAGGCAAACAACTATGTTTTAGGTGAAGATGTGTTTATAAGTAACATACCAATTGATCCAAGTTTTAACACCGCCAAAACTAGTGCACAAGTGCAGCTTACAAATAGTGCATTTGACAGTTACAGTGCTACAGATTCAATAACAGAAGATACAACAGCAATAATACGAAAATATGTAAAATTAAAGTTGGAACCAGTTCCAGGTAGTAATGAAAAATCATATTATAAATTGGACGCAAGTGGAAACAATGTATTAAGTGATTCCATACAATTTAATAAAAACCAAGAAGGAAGTAACACGCCCTATTTATATAAATTATTTTCATCTGCCGGAGTTGGAGAAAACGAACAAATACCCAGCACTTCAACTGGAGGAAATTGGATTTTTGATATTAAAAATGGTATTATCAATTTCCCTGATACACCCTCTGAAACAGTAAACACAAGTAATCCCCCTTATTTAACATTTTATAAGTATATCGGTAAAAAGGGTATAAGTAACATTACAAATGACTTATCCCAATTAAATACCGATAACACTTCTGTAATAAACGACTTATCTAGTGCCATTTATGAAAAACTATCGATTGAAATAAGAGATCTTAGCAGTGAGACTGCTCGTGATATAAGTGATTTATCTTCGATTGCGTTTCGTATATTTTCAACAGAAATAGCAGATTTATCATCTGAAACTGTTCGAGATATATCATTTGCAAAATCGGAATTGTCACACGAGCTTTCCACTGAAATATCAGATTTAACTTCATCAACATCTGCTGAAATATCAGATCTTTCATCGATTACTTTTTCAACATTAAGCACAGAAATAATGGATTTGTCGAGCGAAACATCACGAGATATAAGTGCCACCAAATCTCTTACTTCATACGAAATCTCAGACCTTTCAAGTTATACATCAAGTGAGTTATCGCGTGAAATTAATGAGTTAAGTACAACAACAAGCCAGGAAATCTCGGACCTTTCTAGTTACACATCAAGTGAATTGTCACGCGAAATAAGCGATTTAAGTAGTGAAACTACACGAGATATAAGTGCCACCAAATCACTAACTTCATACGAAATCTCAGACCTTTCCAGTTATACATCAAGTGAGTTATCGCGTGAAATTAACGAATTAAGCACGACAACAAGCCAGGAAATCTCGGACCTTTCTAGTTACACATCAAATGAATTGTCACGCGAAATAAGCGATTTAAGTAGTGAAACTGCGCGAGATATAAGTGCCACCAAATCTCTTACTTCCTATGAAATATCAGATCTTTCCAGCTATACATCAAGTGAATTGTCTCGTGAAATCAACGAGTTAAGCACAACAACAAGTCAGGAGATCTCTGAACTGTCTTCAACCACATTTTCAACATTAAGCACGGAAATTAGTGATTTAAGTGGTTATACTAGTAGCGAACTTTCATCTACAAAATCAGAAATATCTTTGGAGTTGTCAACTGAAATAAGCACATTAAGCAGTGAAACACTTCGTGATATAATTGATTTAAGTAATATTCTACATTCCAGAATTTATCATGATATTTCAGATGTTATTGGTGGTGCAGGAGAATCTTTGGATACATTGCGAGAACTTGAATTGTTTGTTACTGACTTAAGTGATGATACGGTAACTTCATTGATATCAAGAGTTGCTGACTTATCTGGGAGAGAAACAACGCATTACACTTCTTTATCCACTGAAATTAGCAATATAAATAGTGCGATTGAAGAAGAATTATCGGATTTATCTTCTATTACCTTTTCAACATTAAGCACTGAAATCAGTGATCTTAGCAGTGACACATCACGAGAAATTAGTAGCGTCCAGTCTCTTACTTCAAGCGAAATACAAGACCTTTCAAGTTATACATCTAGTGAATTGTCGCGTGAAATTAACGAGTTAAGCACAACAACTAGCCAGGAAATCACTGAACTTTCATCCGTTACATTTTCAACAGTAAGCACCGAAATATCTGACTTGTCGAGTGAAACGGCGCGAGATATAAGTGCCACCAAATCTCTTACTTCATACGAAATCTCGGACCTTTCTAGTTATACATCCAGCGAACTATCGCGTGAAATCAACGAATTAAGCACGACAACAAGCCAGGAAATCTCTGACCTTTCTAGTTACACATCCAGTGAATTGTCGCGTGAAATAAGTGATTTAAGTAGTGAAACTGCACGAGATATAAGTGCCACAAAATCTCTTACTTCATACGAAATCTCGGACCTTTCAAGTTATACATCTAGTGAATTGTCGCGTGAAATCAACGAATTAAGCACAACAACAAGTTCAGAAATCTCGGACCTTTCTAGTTATACATCCAGTGAATTGTCACGCGAAATAAGTGATTTAAGTAGTGAAACTGCACGAGATATAAGTGCGACCAAATCTCTTACTTCAAGCGAAATACAAGACCTTTCAAGTTATACATCTAGCGAATTGTCGCGTGAAATTAATGAATTAAGCACGACAACTTCTGCAGAGATTTCTGACTTATCAAGTTATACATCAAGTGAATTGTCACGCGAAATCAATGAATTAAGCACGACAACAAGCACAGAAATCACTGACCTTTCTAGTTATACTTCCAGTGAATTATCACGAGAAATCAGCGATTTAAGTAGTGAAACTGCACGAGATATAAGTGCCACAAAATCTCTTATCTCAAGTGAAATCTCAGATCTTTCTAGTTATACATCAAGTGAATTGTCGCGTGAAATTAATGAGTTAAGCACAACCACAAGCCAGGAAATCTCGGACCTTTCTAGTTACACATCAAGTGAATTGTCGCGCGAAATCAGTGATTTAAGTAGTGAAACGGCTCGAGATATAAGTGCTACTAAATCTCTTACTTCTTATGAAATATCAGACCTCTCGAGTTACACATCTAGTGAATTATCGCGGGAAATATCTGATTTAAGTAGTGAAACATCAAGAGATATTAGTCAAGCGTATGATACTTTACAATATACAAGTATTTGGAGAATAGGAGCAAATGGTTCATCTCAATATACATTTACCGGTTCTGGTAATTTAAATGTTGCTTTAAATCCGGATTTATATTTGGTAAGAGGTGAAAAGTATCGTTTTGACAATCGTTCTGGCGGTCATCCATTTAGAATTCAACAAACGGAAGGCATTAACGGAACTGTTTACAACGATGGTGTAACTAATAATTCAGGAGGAAACGGTGTTAACATTATAATTGATGTTCCTTTTGATGCTCCTTCTGTATTGTATTATCAGTGCATTTACCATTCAGGTATGAAAGGACGACTTATTATTAATGATAAGAAAAACGAAGAAGAAATCCAAGATTTATCTTCCATTACTTTTTCTACAATAAGCACTGAAATATCGGATTTAAGTAGTGAAACGGTTTCTAATATTACCGACCTTTCATCACTTACATTCTCTACATTAAGCACTGAGATATCTGACTTGTCGAGCGATACATCACGAGAAATAAGTGTAGTCCAATCACTCACATCCAGTGAAATCCAAGATTTGTCATCATACACTTCAAGTGAATTATCACGGGAAATAGCACAGCAAAGTGACGCAACATCAGCAGAAATCTCCGACCTTTCATCTGTTACTTTCTCCACACTAAGCACGGAAATATCCGACTTATCGAGTGATACATCCAGAGAAATTAGTGTAGTTCAAGCACTCACATCCAGTGAAATCCAAGATTTGTCATCATACACTTCAAGTGAATTATCACGGGAAATAGCAGAGCAAAGTGACGCAACATCGGTGGAAATCTCCGACCTTTCATCCGTTACTTTCTCTACGCTAAGCACGGAGATATCTGACTTATCGAGTGATACATCCAGAGAAATTAGTGTAGTTCAAGCACTCACATCCAGTGAAATCCAAGATTTGTCATCATACACTTCAAGTGAATTATCACGGGAAATAGCAGAGCAAAGTTTAACGACTTCGGTGGAAATCTCTGACCTTTCGTCCATTACTTTTTCAACATTAAGCACGGAAATCAGTAGTTTAAGTAGTGAAACGGTGCGAGATATAAGTGCAGCCAAATCTCTTACCTCGAGTGAGATCACCGATTTGTCTAGTTATACTTCAAGTGAATTATTACGAGAAATATCGGAAGAACGAGATGCAACTTCGATAGAGATAGAAGACTTATCTTCAATAACCTTCTCCACTTTAAGCACTGAGATTTCAGATCTTAGCAGTGATACATCGCGTGAAATATCATCGACAAAATCAGAATTGGTTTCTACAATTAGCACAGATATATCAACGCTTAGTAGTGAGACTGTTCGAGATATTTTCGATTTAAGTAGCGCATTGCATCGTAGAATTATAATTGATATTAGTGAAGTAATAGGAGGTGCGGGTGAATCATTGGATACATTACGAGAATTAGAATTGTTTGTAACTGATTTAAGTGATTCCACCGTCACATCTTTAATATCAAAGGTGGTCGATTTATCTAGTAGAGAAACCAGTCACTTTAATTTGCTATCAAGTGAATTAGATACTTTCGATACAGAGATTACTAATCAAATTAATGATTTATCGTCGCGAACATTTTCTACTCTAAGCACCGAGATTTCCGACCTTAGCAGTGATACATCAAGAGAGATTAGTGTAGTTCAAGCACTCACATCCAGTGAAATCACTGATTTGTCATCCTATACATCAAGTGAATTATCACGAGAAATATCGGAACAAAGCGCATCTACTTCTTCGGAAATATCGGACTTGTCATCACTAACTTTTTCAACACTAAGCACTGAAATATCGGACTTATCGAGCGATACATCACGAGAAATCAGTGTAGTTCAATCGCTAACATCAAGTGAAATAACCGATTTGTCATCCTATACATCAAGTGAATTATCACGAGAAATATCGGAACAAAGCGCATCTACTTCTTCGGAAATATCTGATTTGTCATCGCTAACATTCTCATCTCTAAGCACGGAAATCAGCGATCTCAGCAGTGATACATCGAGAGAGATTAGCGTGGTCCAGTCATTGACTTCTAGTGAAATTAGCGACTTATCGTCATATACATCAAGTGAATTATCACGAGAAATATCGGAACAAAGCGCATCTACTTCTTCGGAAATATCTGATTTGTCATCGCTAACATTTTCATCTCTAAGCACGGAAATCAGCGATCTGTCTAGTGATACATCACGAGAAATAAGTGTCGTTCAAGCATTGACATCTAGTGAAATAACCGACTTGTCGTCATATACTTCAAGTGAATTGCGGCGTGAGATTAGCACTTTGCGAGATGAAAAGGGTAGCGAATTGGAAGATTTATCTTCAATAACCTTCTCTACTTTAAGCACTGAGATTTCAGACCTTAGCAGTGATACATCACGAGAAATAAGTGTAGTTCAAGCACTGACATCCAGTGAAATCACCGATTTGTCATCCTATACATCCAGTGAATTATCACGAGAAATATCGGAACAAAGCGCATCTACCTCTTCGGAAATATCAGACTTGTCTTCGCTAACTTTTTCAACACTAAGCACTGAAATCAGCGATCTCAGCAGTGATACATCACGGGAAATCAGTGTAGTTCAAGCACTGACATCAAGTGAAATCACCGATTTGTCAAGTTACACTTCAAGTGAATTAAATCGCGAGATTAGCACTTTGCGAGATGAAAAGGGAAGTGAATTAGAAGACTTATCTTCAATAACCTTTTCTACTTTAAGCACTGAGATTTCAGACCTTAGCAGTGATACATCACGAGAAATTAGTGTGGTTCAGTCGTTGACTTCTAGTGAAATCGTCGACTTGTCATCATACACATCCAGTGAATTATCACGAGAAATCGCAGAACAAAGTTCAACCACTTCTGTGGAAATATCCGACCTTTCTTCTCGAACCTTCTCATCATTAAGCACTGAGATTTCAGACCTCAGCAGCGATACATCGCGTGAAATCAGTGTGGTCCAAGCACTAACATCCAGTGAAATCACAGACTTATCATCATATACATCAAGTGAATTGTCACGAGAAATAGCAGAACAAAGTTCAACCACTTCTGTGGAAATATCTGACTTGTCCTCGCGAACCTTCTCATCACTAAGCACTGAGATTTCGGATCTTAGCAGTGATACATCGCGTGAAATATCATCGACAAAATCCGAATTAGTTTACACTATTAACACCAGCATATCAACATTAAGCAGTGAAACCGTTCGTGACATTGTAGATTTAAGTAATATTCTGCATTCCAGAATTTATCACGATATTTCCGATGTAATTGGTGGTGCTGGCGAATCACTCGACACGCTTCGCGAACTAGAGTTGTTTGTGACAGACTTAAGTGATGATACGGTAACTTCATTGATATCAAGAGTTGCTGACTTATCTGGGAGAGAAACATCACATTACAGTTCTCTTTCTACGGACATTGTTGATTTAAGCAATGCTTTCAATAATGATGTAGATGATTTGTCATCGATTACATTTTCAACATTAAGCACAGAAATATCTGACTTGTCGAGCGATACTTCACGAGAAATCAGTGTGGTCCAATCCTTGACTTCCAGTGAAATTAGTGATTTGTCATCATACACTTCCAGCGAATTGTCGCGAGAAATTAGTGAATTAAGCCAATCTACCTCTTCGGAAATAACCGATCTTTCTTCGCTAACATTCTCCTCACTAAGCACTGAAATATCAGACCTCAGCAGCGATACATCACGAGAAATCAGTGTGGTCCAATCTCTTACTTCTGCAGAAATATCAGACTTATCGTCATATACTTCAAGTGAATTATCGCGAGAAATTAGCGAATTAAGTCAATCTACTTCTTCAGAAATATCGGACTTGTCATCGCGAACTTTCTCATCATTAAGCACGGAAATCAGCGATCTCAGCAGTGATACATCGCGTGAAATTAGTGTGGTCCAATCCCTTACTTCTGCAGAAATATCAGACTTATCGTCATATACTTCAAGTGAATTATCACGAGAAATCAGTGAATTAAGCCAATCTACTTCTTCGGAAATATCGGACTTGTCATCGCGAACTTTCTCATCACTAAGCACCGAGATTTCGGATTTGTCGAGCGATACATCACGAGAAATTAGCGTGGTCCAAGCGCTAACATCAAGTGAAATCACAGACCTGTCGTCATATACTTCAAGTGAATTGAATCGCGAGATTAGCACATTGCGAGATGAAAAGGGTAGCGAATTGGAAGATTTATCTTCCTTGACTTTTTCTACTTTAAGCACCGAGATTTCAGACCTCAGCAGTGATACTTCACGCGAAATCAGTGTGGTTCAGTCATTAACTTCAAGCGAAATTAGCGATTTGTCATCATACACATCAAGTGAATTATCACGAGAAATCAGTGAATTAAGCAGTGACACTTCCGTAGAAATAAGCGATCTTTCTTCACTAACTTTCTCGACACTCAGCACAGAGATTTCAGACCTCAGCAGTGATACATCGCGCGAAATTAGTGTGGTGCAATCATTGACTTCAAGTGAAATTAGCGATTTGTCGTCATACACATCTAGTGAATTATCACGAGAAATCAGTGAATTAAGCAGTGACACTTCAGTAGAAATAAGCGATCTTTCTTCACTAACTTTTTCGACATTAAGCACTGAGATTTCAGACCTGAGTAGTGATACATCACGAGAAATTAGTGTGGTCCAAGCACTCACATCCAGTGAAATTACGGATTTGTCGTCATATACTTCAAGTGAATTGAATCGCGAGATTAGCACATTACGAGATGAAAAGGGCAGTGAATTAGAAGATTTGTCTTCTTTAGTATTTAATACATTAAGCACTGAAATATCAGACTTGTCTAGCGATACTTCACGAGAAATCAGTGTGGTTCAGTCATTGACTTCTAGTGAAATTAGTGATTTGTCATCTTATACATCAAGTGAATTATCGCGAGAAATATCCGACATTTCATCACTAACATTTTCTTCACTAAGCACTGAAATATCCGATCTCAGTAGCGATACATCAAGAGAAATTAGTGTGGTTCAGTTACTGACTTCTAGTGAAATCAGTGATTTGTCATCCTACACTTCTAGCGAATTATCACGAGAAATAGCAGAGCAAAGTTCAACTACTTCAGTAGAAATAAGTGATCTTTCTTCATTAACTTTCTCGACATTAAGCACTGAAATTAGCGACTTGTCAAGCGATACTTCAAGAGAGGTGTCGTCTACTAAATCAGAGTTGCTTTCTACAATTAGCACTGACATATCTACATTAAGTAGTGAGACGGTCCGTGATATTGTAGACTTAAGTAATATTTTGCATTCCAGAATTTACCATGACATTTCTGATGTGATTGGTGGAGCAGGCGAATCTCTTGATACATTACGAGAACTTGAATTGTTTGTTACTGACTTAAGTGATGATACGGTTACTTCTTTAGTATCAAGAGTTGCGGATTTATCAGGGAGAGAAACATCACATTACAATTCACTTTCTACAGACATTGTTGATTTAAGCAATGCGTTCAACAATGATGTAGATGATTTGTCTTCTATCACATTTTCAACATTAAGCACAGAGATTTCAGACCTGAGTAGTGATACATCGCGCGAAATTAGTGTGGTCCAATCGTTGACTTCTAGTGAAATCAGTGATTTGTCATCTTATACCTCTAGCGAATTATCGCGAGAAATAGCAGAGCAAAGTGCGTCAACTTCTTCGGAAATATCTGACCTTTCCTCACTAACATTCTCAAGTTTAAGCACTGAAATATCCGATCTCAGCAGCGATACATCACGAGAAATCAGCGTGGTCCAGTCATTGACTTCTAGTGAAATTAGCGACTTATCGTCCTATACATCAAGTGAATTATCACGAGAAATATCGGAACAAAGCGCATCTACTTCTTCGGAAATATCGGATTTGTCATCGCTAACATTTTCATCTCTAAGCACGGAAATCAGCGATCTGTCTAGTGATACATCGCGAGAAATAAGTGTGGTCCAATCGCTAACATCAAGTGAAATCAGTGATTTGTCGTCTTATACATCTAGTGAATTATCGCGAGAAATTAGTGAATTGAGTCTATCTACTTCTTCGGAAATATCGGACTTATCTTCTCTAACTTTCTCCACTCTAAGCACTGAAATTTCAGACCTGAGTAGCGATACTTCTCGTGAAATTAGTGTAGTTCAATCATTGACATCTAGTGAAATAACCGACTTGTCGTCATATACTTCAAGTGAATTAAATCGAGAAATTAGCACATTGAGAAATGAAAAAGGCAGTGAATTAGAAGATTTATCTTCAATAACTTTCTCAACTTTAAGCACTGAGATTTCAGACCTGAGTAGCGATACATCACGAGAAATCAGCGTGGTCCAATCATTGACTTCTAGTGAAATTAGCGATTTGTCGTCATACACTTCAAGCGAATTATCGCGAGAAATCAGTGAACTAACTTCAACAACCTCTTCGGAAATATCCGATCTTTCATCGCTAACATTCTCCACTCTAAGCACCGAAATCAGTGACTTGAGTAGTGATACATCGCGTGAAATCAGTGTGGTCCAATCGCTAACATCAAGTGAAATCACTGACTTGTCTTCATATACATCAAGTGAATTAAACCGTGAAATTAGCACATTGCGAGATGAAAAAGGAAGCGAATTAGAAGATTTATCTTCGTTGGTCTTTAATACTCTTAGCACTGAAATATCAGATCTCAGCAGCGATACATCACGAGAAATCAGTGTGGTTCAGTCATTAGCTTCTAGTGAAATTAGTGATTTGTCATCTTATACTTCAAGTGAATTATCAAGAGAAATAGCAGAACAAAGTTCAACAACATCGGTAGAAATCTCCGACCTTTCTTCTCGAACCTTCTCATCATTAAGCACAGAAATTTCAGACCTCAGCAGCGATACTTCACGAGAAATCAGTGTGGTCCAGTCATTGACTTCCAGTGAAATTAGTGATTTGTCATCCTATACTTCCAGTGAATTGTCACGAGAAATCAGTGAATTAAGCTCGTCTACTTCTTCGGAAATAACAGACCTTTCTTCATTGACATTCTCATCTTTAAGCACAGAAATTAGCGACTTGTCAAGCGATACTTCTCGCGAGGTTTCATCTACGAAATCAGAATTATTGTCTACAATTAGCACAGACATATCTACATTAAGTAGTGAAACGGTTCGTGATATAGTGGATTTAAGTAATATTCTGCATTCCAGAATTTATCACGACATTTCAGATGTGATTGGTGGAGCAGGTGAATCACTTGATACATTACGAGAACTTGAATTGTTTGTTACTGACTTAAGTGATGATACAGTGACTTCTTTGATATCAAGAGTTGCCGACTTATCAGGAAGAGAAACATCACATTACACTTCTCTTTCTACAGACATTGTTGATTTAAGCAATGCGTTCAACAATGATGTGGATGATTTGTCGTCGATTACATTCTCAACACTAAGCACTGAGATCTCAGACCTTAGCAGCGATACATCACGAGAAATCAGTGTGGTCCAATCTCTTACTTCTGCAGAAATATCGGACTTATCGTCATATACTTCAAGTGAATTATCGCGAGAAATTAGCGAATTAAGCTCTTCTACTTCTGCAGAAATATCGGACTTGTCATCGCGAACCTTCTTATCTTTAAGCACGGAAATCAGCGATCTCAGCAGTGATACATCACGAGAAATAAGTGTAGTTCAATCATTAACTTCCAGTGAAATTAGCGATTTGTCATCATACACTTCTAGTGAATTATCAAGAGAAATAGCAGAACAAAGTTCGACGACTTCAGTTGAAATTTCGGACTTGTCATCGCGAACCTTCTCATCATTAAGCACGGAAATCAGTGATCTCAGCAGCGATACATCACGAGAAATCAGCGTGGTCCAGTCATTAACTTCAAGTGAAATTAGTGATTTGTCATCATACACTTCTAGTGAATTATCGCGAGAAATAGCGGAACAAAGTTCGACGACTTCAGTGGAAATATCGGATTTGTCATCGCGAACTTTCTCATCGCTAAGCACAGAAATATCTGACTTATCGAGCGATACATCACGAGAAATCAGCGTGGTCCAAGCGCTAACATCAAGTGAAATCACTGATTTGTCATCATACACCTCAAGTGAATTGAATCGCGAGATTAGCACATTGCGAGATGAAAAAGGAAGTGAATTAGAAGATTTATCTTCTTTAGTGTTTAATACACTAAGCACTGAAATCAGCGATCTAAGTAGTGATACTTCTCGCGAAATCAGCGCGGTCCAATCATTGACTTCAAGTGAAATAAGTGATTTATCATCATACACTTCTAGTGAATTATCACGAGAAATTAGCGAATTAAGCTTATCTACCTCTTCGGAAATAAGTGACCTTTCTTCTCTAACATTCTCAACATTAAGCATAGAAATATCTGACTTAAGTAGTGATACATCACGAGAAATTAGCGTGGTCCAATCATTGACATCAAGTGAAATTAGTGATTTGTCGTCTTATACTTCAAGTGAATTGTCGCGAGAAATAGCAGAACAAAGCGCAACTACTTCTTCGGAAATATCTGACTTATCATCGCTAACATTCTCGTCATTAAGCACTGAAATATCCGACTTAAGTAGTGATACTTCAAGAGAAATGT
>Ga0209533_1001461_pt1 | contig 22192 bp, 26 predicted proteins | sample COG_04_FD_184748 | JGI IMG/M metagenome (GOLD analysis project Ga0209533, IMG submission 184748) | Pelagic Microbial community sample from North Sea - COGITO 998_met_04 (SPAdes) (version 2) | ecosystem: Environmental > Aquatic > Marine > Neritic zone/Coastal water | place: Helgoland, sampling...
GCTCTTTGCCTCGCTCTTTGCCTCGCTCTTTGCCTCGCTCTTTGCCTCGCTCTTTGCCTCGCTCTTTGCCTCGCTCTTTGCCTCGCTCTTTGCCTCGCTCTTTGCCTCGCTCTTTGCCTCGCTCTTTGCCTTAGGTATGAGTTCAGTAGTCCCATTCAATCGACTTGTTAACCAGCTCCAATTTTTAGGTGTTGATTTAATGGCCCAATCAAACTTCTTGAGCATTGCAGTGCTATAAATAGATTTAATAATTTGCATTGTCATGTCTGTGCCGCGCCCTTTTCCCTGCTTCTCAGCCCAAGAAACAACTATACGAGGATCGATATAGTTAGTTAGAGATGTAGTCATTGCAACATCTAGTCCTTGGCTTTTGCAATTAATACTTTCACGTACTTTTTCTATTTTCTTTTGTATTTTAGAATCTTCGTTTAATTTTAGTTTAAGATCCTTAAGTTGATCCTTCAACTTATTTAACGATTCACATGCTTTTGTTGTTATACTCCTTGTATGGTTCAGTATCTTTGCCACTTTTATATTGGCTTTGTCAAAAAGGATCTTTATTTGCTTTTTAGTCGCGTATTTTGGTATTTTTACATTTGTAAGTGCTTCAAACATTACACTAGATCCTAGTCTAGTACGAAAAAATTTAGAGCTAAAGTTTTCATCAATCGTCTGAAGATAATCATTAATACTGCTAGCTGAAATTTTGTCAAAAATTTGCTGGCATTTTCTTTTACCAGATATTAATTTCTTGAAGTTGTCGTAGATTAACTTGGGAACAGCAAAATCTTTTTTAAACTCGATACTGTCTTTTCCGAGAAAATGAAGCTTAATTTTATTTTCTGATAACAATTTTATATGCTCTACTCTAAGAGTTGAAGCACCAACAGTATCTGCTTGATCTTTTGATCTTTCATCACCAGGCCTGATACCATGATTGTCAATAAGCCATATAACAGTTCCTAATTGCATATACTCATTGTTGGAAGATTTTGCATATGACATATACTTATCCCTTACAAGTTCAATGTTAGTATGTAACTTGCGAGCATTTTCGTATTTTCCAAGGTCTGATTGCCCTTTGAACTTTCCAGTGGCAGCAAAGCGTATATACTTTGTGTTTCCAGTAACACTATCTTTCCATTTTGCTAACCATACAGACGTATGATCATGCACAATTCCCCCCCATGTATGACCTATTGGGGGGGTTGGTACCTTGTCATATTTTCCGACATTTATAATAACATCCTCTGGATCAACTTCTTTTTTGATTCTACCACGAAGAGGATTCTTACCACGACCCATGAAAAGTCCAACCGGTTCCACATTAAAATTACCAACTTGTTCTCTATTCCCGTCAAGATATGAATAACCGTAATACCTTGATGTTTCTATACTGTCAACCTTCTTCAATTCTTTCTCTTCTTCTGTCAGTGTAACAGACTTTTGTTGTTTAACTATGTCTTTTAAGTTTTTCCAACCCAATTTATTGAAAGATTTAAATATGGATTTGTGACTAGGTGAGAGAATCTTCTTAAAGTCTTTCCAGAAGTTTGTATTAAACACTTGATCTTTTGTAAGTTTGTCAACAACATTACCATCTTCTTCACTAACAAGTCGTTTAGCATAAAACATAGCAGCCTGCTCTTCCTTTGAATTTAAAATATACATTGTACCATTATACATCAATTTTCCCCCTTCAAGTTTATATGGTTTTGTGATATGGGGAAAATTTGGACCTTTTTGCACAATACTGGTCCATTTTTGACCTTTCTTCTCAACCTTATTATCATCAAACCATGTCTGTGCACCCTCTATAAACTCTGTTGGTTTACCAAGAGTAATATTTCTCCATTTTAAGGTTTTTCCAGTCAACCCTTTGTTTATATTTTCAATTAATTTAATTTTTTCCTTTCCAGATGTCTTAAGGACTATACATGTACTATCTTCACTTGGTACAAATATAACTAAAAATGAACTATCTGATACACCTTTTGCTATGTAGAGATTTTTTATATACAATTTAAGAGCATTTGAATCAAATGGAACATTCTTCGGAGTTATTTGAAAACAATATTGCTTTTTACTCATTTATTGTAGTTTAAGATTTTTTAAGATTTTGACAAACCAAAATATATTAAGAGATGATAAGCCAATTGTAGAAATTATCCACAGTTTGTTGCAGGTAATATCATTTCCACATACAAAGTCTGATTGGTTACAAAAGTAACAAGTTGAAGGATTGATAAATAGTAGAAATAATATACATATAATTCTGTAATAGAAGAAAGTCGTAATAAATGAAATTCTAATAAGAGCTTGATTATATCCTAGATAGAGCATGTTCAAAAATATTGTTGATATCTCCGTATCTATAAAAGTTTTCGATACCATAAGAGTGAGATCCTCATTTTTACCAACATAATCAAAACTTAGAGTGAGACCAAGAATAAGAGTGAAAGAGTGATGTAAAACCATATCCCATCTATTATAAGGAATATCGACTATACAATAAATAAACAAAGGGTATGTTGCAATCGTCATGGTATTCATATCTGACGGATAGAAATGTGAGATAGATAATATTGATATACACATAATCATATTCATTAAAGTGTTGATATTTTTGTAATTGCGTAGCATTTTTATATTTATTACCTTAATTGTTTAACTTATGTATACCAGTAATATTTTTACCTACAAACATCCCGTTATTCATTTCACTGAGAAAAAATACATATACCTGACTGTCATTTCCATAACCTACGTAAAGATCTTTATTCATTTCCATACCTGACTTTAATTTTATACCATCGATCCTCATTTGAACAAGTCTAGAACCTTTTTTGTTGGTCTTTGTTGTTGTGATTTTTGTTTTTGTTGGTTTATCGATTGTCAAAGGTTCTGTTTGATTTTTACATAATCCTCCATTAGTTTTTAATCTCTTTATATCATCGCTACCGTGATGATTTTGTTGCGAAATCCAATCAGGATTTTCAATTTGTGTTTCGGAAATAAATTCTTTCATTTTTGGTTCCCACATACATGAGGAATTATTACATATGTCTTTATCATTAATATTTTCACATACAAAAATATCATACTTATCTGGATGAACTGTGTACCAATCTTCATGTGGATATTTTTTACTCCAATTTTCCCACCTTGAAATTGCAGAGTCATACCCTTTTTTACCAAGTTCGTAGTAACCACCTGTTTTTGAACCCTCTTCCTTTGTTCCGGCACGAAGACTTGTCATATCTTTATCAAATTGATAAATTCGTTTATCAGCATTAGTTTGTTGATTTCCCATTTTATTAATATAAAATTAATAAAAATTATCGATATTGAACAATACACTTGTTATTTAAAACTAGATGCATTGCCTCAAGATCCGCATATTTTGAGGCATACTGTGGGTAACAAGGAAATACAGTGCTACATGCAGATTGAAAACAATTGTTTGGATATGATGGGTATTGAGGTAAATTTGGTGTATTTACCGAGTAACAACTATCATTTCGTGGGCGCCACCCTGCTTCACGCTCGGCAACTATCGGAACATTTGAATCAGGTACTCCTCGAAAGTATCTTGGATACGGAAATGTATCGTGATCTGTCAGAACTTGCACAGACTGAGACATTGTTGCATGATAAGGGTCGCTTCCTTTCTTGAGTTCTATCTGTTTACGTACACTATTTACATTATGTTGATTCACATCAAATGTGAATTTACTAGCCATTTATTATTAAGTTAATATTTTTTTTACATTTCACAGCCACAGCGTTTTGATTTACAATATAGTATAATTAAATATCTGCTTATCAAAATGATATTAATTACAAATAATAAGGTTAAAGTTATACCCAAAGTTATTTTAACAGGTTTATTCAAACCTTTAGCACTCATAAAAGAAATAACAAATACAAATATTATAAATAACATGAAAAAAATTATTGTAAATAATGAAGATCCTAATATCTTATTATACATGTTTTTACTATTATCCTTAGATTTATCATTAGATTTATCCTTAGATTTATCATTAGATTTATCCTTAGATTTATCATTAGGCTCAACATTTGCTTTATCCTTGGTATCTGTCTCGTAATAACTGTCGTCTTGTAACCTTTTACCCTTTAAAAAGTTACCAGTTATCTGTTTTTTAGATACCAATTTTGGAGCTTGATTTGTTGTAAATGATATAATTCCACCTCCTTGCACAGTTCCGCCATTAAGACTATTAATTTCTACAAGTTTTCCAAACTGTGATAATTTATTATACCCATACATTGCCATTTTAAAGTATCCGCCATCGCCCCACTTTGTACCCCACGAATTTCTACAGTACCAATAAGGAACTGACGAAACAGTTTTACCTCCTGGAATAGTAACATTTGTCTCAACCCCGTACCCTATTATTGCTACAGCATGACTTCCTTTGTATGTGTCTTTATTTAAAGTAGCACTTGTAACTGTATCACCGTTGTATGTTGCATTTTCAAAGTAAATACCTTTATTGCTTTTACCTTTTGTAAATGCACCTTTCATAAAGTTTTCAAATACCAAGAAAGAACCAAGAACAGGACCTTGGTGAAACAGTCTACTTTTTATGGATCTTTGGAATAACTTAATTTTATCCAATTCTAATGAAGTTCTTGTCACCTTCTGTATTTTATATTCGAAAAAATCACCATCTTTGTAACAACCACAATTATTTCTTGGTAAAAAAGAGTTAAGATCAACATGAGGCATATTAGCACCTGGATGTTCTAGTTTAAAATGTTTTGTAGCGTCACCGTTACATTTTGTATTCTCTGCACACCAAGAGTAATCCAAGCAATGGTTACTGACTATACCACCTCTTGATATATCATTCATTAACTTTGCCGGATTCCCTCCTTTACATTGGTTTTGAGGATAACATGTTAAAGAGTAAGATGTTGATAGATTCGGCTTCCAGTCTACTTGACCAGATACAACAAAGTTATCGGAAATTATACCAGCAGTTGCTATAGCCCAGCAAGAGCCACATAGCATTTGATTCCCAGGTGTTGAAATTAAAGGTAAAATATTTACATTTTTTCTCATAACTTTATCATCAAATTTATGAGTCTTTTTATTTTTTTCTCCTCTTCTCCAATTAAAAGTAACAGGTAATTCAACTGCCATATCAGATAAGCCTTTCTGCTCACTCAATTCGACTACAGGAATCGTACTGTAGTCAATGTTTGTATTCAAAGGTGGTACAGTTTGTTCTGAATCAATACGTTCTTCCCCTAATGCACCAAAAGGTACACTTTTGCTACCAAAGAAAGTAGGTTTATTGTTAGTGAGATGTTCTTCATAATTATATGCTAAATTGATCATTTTTATTAACACAATAGATTTTTTTCTTTAATCAAGTTCTTCATTTTTAAGCATGACATTATATATATACCACCCAAGTGTAATAAATTTTATAAGATCTGTTTCGTTAAAATCTTCATTTTCAACATGTTCATAAAGTTGATACGACATAAAGAATTCACTTACTCTTTGTAGTTGTTGTTGATCTAATTCGTCATTTTCAACAGATTGTGTTAGGTTTTTTAAAAACCCCAATAATCTTTCATCCATTTCTTGTTGTTATCTGATCTCTTTAAACATAACTTATAGTAACAATAATTGTAGAAGAAAAAATGAATACGTGTATAAAAGTAGGTACAGATTGTAGTGGTATAGAAGCACCAATTCAAGCTCTGAAACAGCTTGGTATCCAATACAACCATGTATTTAGCAGCGAGATTGACAAATACGCTGTCCAAAGCATAAAGGCCAATTATCACCCAAAAACAATATTTGGGGACATTACCAATCGTAACAACGATGATTTGGAAGATATTGACTTGTATGTAGCCGGATTTCCATGTCAGCCTTTTTCAACTGCAGGAGTTCGTAAAGGTTTTGACGATAAGAAGGGTAATATTTTTTGGTCTTGTGTAGATGTTATTAAAAAGAAGAGGCCGAAATGGTTTATATTAGAGAACGTAAAGGGTCTTTTACATCATGATAAGAAAAAGAAGAGTGATAAGAATGGCAGAACATGGAATGTTATTTGGGAAACTCTGAAATTATTGAATAAAGACGGGTATACAGTGAAATGGAAACTGTTAAATACTAAGGATTATGGTGTTCCACAAAGTCGTGAACGTGTTTTCATTGTAGGAAAGTTGAATGGTGATTTTGATTGGCCTCCAGAGAGTCCTATGGATAATATTATTAATTATGTTGATCACACAAACAAGATAAGAAAGGAATGGGGTCGTAGGAATACACTTGATAATGTACGTTCGGATGCTGTATTTATAGACATTGAATTTCTGCATTACACCAACTTTCCCAATTCTCACAAAGTTTCTCCATGTCTACTGGCAAGACCTTGCTCTCTATGGTGCGTTCCGTACCATCGATACGCTACTTGCAAGGAACATCTAGACTTGCAGGGTTTTAAAGATTTTAAACAAGTTGTCTCAAATTCTCAGATGAAGAAACAGGCTGGTAACAGTATGAGTGTAAATGTAGTATCTGCGATACTAAACGAAATATTATAAGCTTGAATTGTACGTAATAATGTTAATAAAAATTAAATCAAGTATATTACCCTCTTTCTAGTAATTGTCTATGTTGATAAACGATATTGAAATTTGTTTTTTTGCCGTATGTTTTCATCGTCTCATTTACTTTTTTATTGTAATGATGAGATTGTATGTTTTTTTAATCGTAGAAATATTAGACGTATCCATATATGGTCTTTAAAAATTGAAGTTGAAATAAACAAGCATTTTCAAATAAATTAAAAAACATGTCTGATAAAAATAGATCGAAATATAGACTGGAAAATGAAAGAGAACTAATCTGTAGTATTCTTCATAAAGGAGTATTTTTGGGTAAAGGTGATGAAAATAACATAAGAGGTGTAACATCCCCAACACAGACAAGTAAGACCCGTTGGATTATTGCTCAGGCTCTTATTGCTGTTAATGAAGGTCGCAATGCTGTTATTGTGACTCGTAATTTTAACGGGGATGAAACTCAGCTTGTTAAACGTCTGAAGACAGTACAAGAAATAATGCAAGGAGAATTGGGGTTTACTTACAAAATAAAGATTGTAAACTCTCATAGAAAAATTAAGAATGTGACAAAAACCCTTATAACATGTCTGGCTAATTCTATACAATTACAACGCGTGATTGATTCTGACAAGGGTAGTTATGATTTGTTTATTGATGAGGCTGACGCGTCCGATTACGGAAAGGAATCTGTATCTCAGGAAGATGTAAAAAGAGCTCTTGCTTTTGATATTCTAAAGAAGAGTTCGTATAGAACTTTTTGCGTATCGGCAACATTAATGGGTGTTGTACTTAACGAGCCAACAATGAGAGCTAATGACCTCATACGTCTGATACCTCCCAAAGATTACAGAGGTTTCAGTGATATTTCTAGTAACATGAAGATTTTGAAATTTAGTGTCAATGGTTTTAACAGAGCCAGAACATGGGATAAGTGGATTGAATATGACCCTAATTTACTGCCATTTTTAACAGAGTTTAGTCAGAGAGAATCACATGTAATTGGCGCGGGACAATTAAACAAACTTAAGTTACATCCACAGATTTGCTTATTAAATGTTACGATGTCAATGGAATCTCACAATGAAATTGTCAACGGTATAGCGGATGACAAATCATTGGGTAGTAAAATTGTAGTCATTGGTTTGAATGGTAATGGTATATCAATGCATATACCTGGAGAAAAGATTATTAAGTTCAGACTTGAAGAGACTGAGGAATTTCTTTTAGTCACTCCATGCAAGTTTACAAAAAATAAAAGACTTACAATAAGCTCAGTATTACAATATATTTACAACTTAAATAACTCTGGAAATCCAGATCATGAAGATATTGAAAATACACTTCGTTTCCAGAGAATTATTGTTGTATCTGGAAAATGTGTTGGTAGAGGTATATCTGTTGTCTCTAGAGACTATAATTATCACTGTCCAACCATGTATTTTACACCATCCGCCACTATGAATATACCAAACTTAATACAGGCAATGGGACGTTTATGTGGTAGAAATAGGGGAAAAGCAATTCTTGAATTACACGCGACGACAGAGGTTTGGGACTGTTTACATCGTGGCCTGTTGTCAGAGAATGAGTTATTAACAAGAGCAACTCAATTTCCATCTGAATCTCTTGCCGATAGTGTTAGGTCGATTCCTATTAATCGATGTAAAATACCGATCGCTAGAAGATCAATCACAAAGGGAAAAGATAATACAAGAAATACTTTAAATTTGGTTAGTGGAGAAGATGGGGGTCTTGAGTTTAAGGATTACCTACTTATTGACTCATCTAGTGAGTTGCCAATCTCACTTACTGGATCTTTAGAGAAAATGTTCGAAAAGTGGTCACTTACTGATAACAATAGTAAAATAGCTCGAACAGCCAGAGCAATTGATCCCAACGTTATTTACGACATTAAAGATTGGCCTAAAACTTTTGTAAGAGCTAATGACATAACTATATCTGAAAAGACTCTCAATTCAAATCAACACAAACCTTTTATGCTCAAACAAAGTGGACTCCTTTGTGTCCACCCAAATCTGGTAGATCTTTTCAATAGATATTTTATAAAATTGGAAAATGTCCACAAATAACAGATAATAAACAATAATGAACATTTTCTTCTTACATTTATCGCCATCTATATGCGCAATTATGCATGTTGATAAACATGTTATAAAAATGATTTTGGAAACCACACAACTTCTTTGCTCAGCTTGGCATATAATTGATCCAGATCATGAAATTTACACACCTTGTTATAAATTAACACATCGTAATCACCCGTCGTCAATATGGACAAGAGAATCAACAGCAAACTACAATTGGTTATGTCAGTTAGGCCTTGAATTATGTAAAGAATATACTTACAGATATGGAAAGACTCATAAATGTGAACAATATATTACGAGTCTTTCAAAGAATATACCTATTTTACCAAGTAAAGAATGGACAACTCCAAAACCTGCTATGCCAGATCAATATAAATGCTCAGATATAGTAGACTCTTACAGAAATTATTATTGCTTTGAAAAACACAGATTACATAGTTGGAAAGGTAAAATAGCCAGCAGACCTATACCTGAATGGATATTAGAGTTGGAAAATTATTTCTAAATATAATCTTTTCAAAGTATCAAAAAAATAATAATATTATTCGCGATTCTCGGCACGAAAATAATATTATTTTCCATTCATTTCGTTTTGATAATTCAAAACGAAAAGTACAATTAAATTCATTCATATTAATTGTTTAGGGAGGGGTCTTTTAAAGCGTATACAAATACTATTGTGATTACTGGTCCAATGGGTGTTCCCGGGAACACACCCAAAATACCAAAAACCTTTGCAGCAAGAGGTAGTTGTTTCCAATATTTAATCAGGATTACTAACGCCCAAACCCATAATGTAGAATACAGAATAATAAGAGGGATAATTATTGCAAGAGCGATACCAGGGCTATTTTCTTCATTATAATCATCGTAACCTTCCCGGACTTTATTTTGGTACTGTTTTAATAAAGAAATCGTTCCTGTAAGAGAGAGATACTTATACATATTGTTTTTTATTAATACAATGTTTTTTTTATTAATAAAAAACACACAAGAGTTCTGGGATAAATATTTTCCAGAAAAAAATAATTACTACCCATTCATATCACATCGTTTGAAATTTGTTTGATTATTAGGCAGTCTGCAAACCATCCACCAACAGCAAGGAATAATACAATTATAAGTCCGAAATACTGTTTTGTATCTATTTTTATTTTACTATTTGATGAATGAGTTAGAAGAATAACAGAGTACCATCCAAGAGCTGAAGCAATCGTCATTAAAAGTAAAGCTAGTAGTCGTTTATTGCAATTAAATATACCCATTTATTGTAAAGTAAACTTTTTTATCTTTTATATAAATCGTAGATATAAGTTCCTCTAGCTATTGGATTAAGATCATTAATATCATCAAGACTTTCCAATGGTATTTCGTAAATATTAGTTGTCTTATTCAAGCTATCCAGTATAATTACAGATGTTTTTTCAGTGTATACATAAGTATCATCCACATTTACCTCAACTGCTGCATATATCTGTTCTATTGACTTGAGAGGTAACTTTGAATATTCTTTCTCTTTACGAGAAGTCTTGGAAAACATAACATCAAATAGAATCCCCTCAATGCCTCTGGCAAGTAATAGAATCCCACACAGCATCTTCTCAAAATTAAGGCCGATGGTTCTGCAGAATTTAACAACTGAATTTACCCTTTCGATAACTTTTCTTTGAAAATCAATAATTGCAGCGTTTCTTGTCCTCGGATCTAGATATGCCGCGGTTACAAATCTTGCTGCATCAACCAAACCTTTAAGAATATAAAGATTATAGAATTGTGAAGAAATTTGATTCTCAATCTTAAACCATTCTTCGAGAAAAGCAGTGTAACTACCATGAACATTTGAATAGTTTTGCTCCTCCAACGGAAGTATGATCAGTGATTGTACCAAGTCCAAACAGTAGTGTTCATATTCGTCAAATAGCTTTGATGTTTTATTGTATTCTCCGATTAACTCAGCTACACAGTCTATTGCACTTTTATTACCATTATCCCAACCGTTAGTCCAGTCGATATCAAGTTTGCCAAAAAGATTTTTAACAACATTTCTAAATCTTTTACTTTTTTTACTCTTACGCTTCTCTTTGATTTCTCCAGACACTGTTACTAGGAATAATTTAGGATCAGCGATTGGATCAAATTGATTACTGGTAAATCCTACATCTGTGTGACCCATACTAGGCCATAATGGACCATCCTCCATACTCTTACTATATGAGAAACCAAAGTCGATAATTATGGGATATAATCCATGAGTTGGGACACAAAATTGATTATCTTCGTCCAACACGTAGAGAAATACAACATCGGGATTACATTTTTTAACCATAATATTATTTGAATGTAAATCGTAGTGTGTAAAATTCTGACTCCGTTGGGCAAAAGCTAAGGCCAATAATACCTGTTTAATTGTCGAGTACAGAGCGTCCTCTTTGACATCGGCTCGAATTATATTGTATAATTTTGTAGTATTCTCTAGATATTCACAAAGCATCACCTCTTTTACAACAGTAAGTTTAGCTTCCTCAAATGGATTTCCACCTTTTCTGTATTCTGGATTTACATCACATTCTACTGTACCAACACCTTTACAAAAATGAGGGCAAAAAGGGGACAATTCATTGAGCCCCTTCATAACCTGACTTTCATGATGTACAAGATAGTTTAAATATTGAGAAATCTTAAACACGTAAGTAGGTCCTTTTTTTGATTTAAGTAATCCTACGAGACCCTGTTTGCCTGGTTTTGGAAATATTTCCTTAAATTCAAGCCATTCTTTCCATGGTTTTTCTCTATGTTCATTGTAATGGTTAACTAATTTCTCGTATGACATTTTATTACTCCATGCTGTAGACTTTAAGTGGTATACATTACTTAAACATAACAATTTGTATTTACTAAATGACTTCTCGTGAAAAGTTACCTAAAAAGTCACTAACAAGGTCTGTTCGTCTTAAAAAATATGAGGCTGTATATAAGAGATTGATTTGTAAAGTTACCAAGCCTAAAGTTACCAAGCCTAAAGTTACCAAGCCTAAAGTTACCAAGCCTAAAGTTACCAAGCCTAAAGTTACCAAGCCTAAAGTTACCAAGCCTAAAGTTACCAAGCCTAAAGTTACCAAGCCTAAAGTTACCAAGCCTAAAGTTACCAAGCCTAAAGTAAAAATTACAAAATCTAGGAGTAAACTTACAGACTATCAAAAATATGTAAGAATTGAGAGTAAGAGGTTAAAATATAAGAAGTTGGTTCCAAGTGCTAGATTGGGTGCAATTGGTGCAGCATGGATGGAGGATAGATGTAAATAAAATCGATAATTATATTACTAAATTTATTAATAATAAAAATGCCAGATTCAAATTACGATGATATGCCAGCCCTTCAATGTGGTAGTTGCTCTAATATAAGCTCCAAAGGAGGATATAAGTGGGAAGAAGAAAACCCGTCTGTTATTATGTGTTGCTGTCCCGATTTTCATGTTAAGAGACAGATATTTGAACCATCGTTTGAAGAATTATCAGAATTAATCGGAGGTTATTTTCAAATTATTCAAGTAGATATTGGATTATTGTATATTGATGAAAACACAGTCTTAACAAATAGACCCAAGAATATACAAGCAAGTGATTTAGCCCATTTCGAAATCATGGGTAATACTGTGCTATGGATCAATGAGTAATAAAATTTCTCTTGTAATCAAATTTGATTACAAGAATTAATAATATTTGTATCATGGCCTTGATAGTTGAACGATTTTATTTTTTTTGTTTAGCCGACTCTGTCCAATTAATGTTACCAGAGCTAACACATTTAGGATGAAAAATATAACACTTAGTATTGTAAAAAGAATAAAAGATCTCAAATTTACATTCTTTAATTGTATATCTGTTGATTTTTTCCAGTCTGAATGATAAGTTACTGAAAGATATACAAAACAGACAAAAGTTAAAATCAGAAAGATACATAATATTTTTATCTTCATTTATTACAATTAAACTTAAAAGTAAATTCTTTTTTGAATTAAATGTCAACACAAATACAAGATTTACAAATTGATTCAATTATTAAACCTATGGAGTTGGATTACGATGATCTTCAGAGTATAGTAATGACTCTTTCAAATACAACAGAAGATAGACTCAAAGCAATGAGAGATTGTTATAATCAGGATGATCACAGAGCTATTGAATGTCTAAGTACACTTGTTAGTCAGTACCAAATGAGTGGTATTAAGAATATTGAGACATTCCTGCATGGAATGTGTGAGATTAAAGAGTTACCATCATTTTTTCGTCTCGAGGCAGCCAAAGCTCTGATTGAGTACGAAGAGATTGAGGACAGTGACGACGAGGATGAGGAGACCGATGATATTCGAAGACGTAATAAAATTCGTCAGGATATCGGAGCTCATGGTCTAGAGGCTATTTGTCTGACAATGGGTGAAATACCAACACCTTGTAGAGTAAAAGCTGTTTGTCTTCTGATGAGGTACGATGCTCATTCAGCAACAGCTGACAAATGTTTTAAATTATTAATTAATGATTCCGATCTAGAGTGTGATTTTCGCTACAAATGTATTCTCGATCTCGAGCATAGAGGATCAGACGATATGAAAGAGAAACTGTCTAAGGAATTTGAAGACAAAGAGTTTGTCAAATATGTATATGAAGAGAATAAATCATTAATCTCTAGAGAGTTTCCTAAATTTAAACCAGGGACAGGTAGTTTACCATTTTTTAAATTGATACTTGATCATATTTCTTACTCACAGTTACTCAACACGTTTCGTGGGCGTTTTATTGACGATTCTCATAGTTATGAACCTTTTATTCACAGTGCTCAAATGTCATTTCTTACAACAAAAAGTAATTACACCTCTTACAGAATTTTAGCATGTCAATATATTTTGCAAAAATTTACCGACTGTAAAGATGAGGTGTATTCGGTTCTTCTTAGTTTTGCTCAGGATACTCAGCTTGATTACAATATTCGCGCTGATGCTACAGATGTCCTTATGCAACTGGGTAACAACAAAATGAAAGAATTGGGGCGTGAAATTATTATTGAGTTAGGTGAATGTAATGGAAGAGTTGACACATTATTTGATAATGCTCAGAACGTCCACGCAGAAGAGGTTGAAGAGTCAGTTTCTGAGGTATTGGAATTCTTTGCAACTCTTCCGACAATGAAAGTTGGAAAGTCACCTATCGAATTTGATTATGTCAAGAAACACGTTCTGAATATGCTTGATAAATTAAAAAGAGATAAATCTATAGAGAGAAAAGATGAAATTCAGTGTAAATTCTGTAACAACGATGTAACAGAAGAGTTCTGTTCAGAAGAGTGCTCAAATTTGATAAGAAAAACGGAACTTATAAATCTTTCACTAAATCGTATAGAAATGGACAGAGCTTTGTATTCAAAGTTTAACAGTACTCTTGTTAATATTCTTATCAAGGTATGGACTTACATCACCGGACACGAGCATGAGATCGAGATGAGAAAAAGACTTTTACAGGAATTGGAAGAAATGTCTGGAACCTGCTCTTCCGGATACGCATCTCGTTTGATCAATGTCGTCTCCGGTTTTGGCGAGTTTAATATTCGTATATCATGGGAGGATCAAATAAAAGCAAATTTTTCCGGTAGATTAAACGCATCTGCCCGTAAAATTACCACACCTGAAAGTATATTTAGAAAAGAACCTTATTTGACCGATCTAATCATGCTATGTCTGAACGAGGATGAGATTGCGAATGGAGATGCCAGCTCAAAGTCTGTTATTCTCAAAAAGTACAAAAATAAACATCCAGAATTAATTATGACACAGAAAGAGTTGGTTAAAGAGTATCTAGGGCAACCAAGAAATGAAGATATAGTAGAATATTGTGTAGAGCAGTTATCGGAGAGTGTACTCAGTGAAATTATGCTACCATCTTCTTTATCAGCCCAACGACAGTATTTCAGTTTATTCTTCAGAGTAAACGCATCTTTTATCAGGGAAGAAATGTACATTGAATTTAAAGATTACATGGACGACGCAACATTTGACTTATACATGAGAAAGGGTCTTATGAATTATGAAGGTATTCGTTAAAAAAATAAATAAATATAGTTATATTTATTTTTTTGTTATTTATTGTGACATCTTTACCCATTCCTTTTCCTTTTTTTCTGTAATTTATAGAAGATAAGCGTATGTCACAATCTTCATCCCAGTTAAAAGGCTTATCAAGTTTAATGACAGCCGTTTTGCTTGTATATTTAGCAGCACCGGCGGCATGTCGTAATACATAACTCTGTTAGGTCTCCAATCTGCCCCAAGTGTTTTTGTACATGTCCCCCATGATTTAAAGTGAAAGAAACGTTGAAACCTCTTGGTAAATTATTATAATACCACATGAAATGCATATTCATGGAATTATTACAAAGACGGCACCCAATGACTTTTCTACGCTCGGTATCACCATGATAACCGATCCCTGTCGCTTTACTGGCTTGTTTATTAAGATTGTACAAGTTCCCTTTCTGACGCAGAAGAGCCGATAATATTTGCCAATTTTGAACGTAAATCGTTCAATATGGGTACATCCGAGAAAGATATTGTTGTCATTTTATAATACTTGTTACAGTATTATATTTTTTTTTATTTTCAGATTCCTGATTATTAAGTTAGTTTGAGTTCATACCACAACTGGTATGAACTAATACTCGAAGAGGGGCTTGAACCCTCGACCGTTTGTTAATAAGACAACCGCTCTACCAACTGAGCTATACGAGTATTTTATTTAACAGTTCTATTTTTTAAATAGACATTTTTTTTTGACAATTATCACATGTAACATTGACGTCCAAACCAAGAATGCCTGACATTTAACTTTTGCCTCGCGTAAGTTAAATGTCAGGCATTCTTATAATTTTCTATTATGAGACTGTACTAAAAAAACTTGTGTTTCTGTATATTCTAATAAATTTAGGTATTGCTTTCTGAGGATACCATGATTTTGGAAGTCCACCGATGTTTACAACAGATTTCTCTTTCTCGTTCAGTTTATTGTAAGAACTTTTAAGTTTCCTACGCCAATCGGGAAAAAGAAGGGCATGTATATACTTTCTATTGAAATTGTTTGATGCAATTAAAAAGACTTGTGAGTTAATTTGTTTCAAAGCTTTATGAGTATCTCTATTATCGTACATAGTTTGACGATAATTGCGTTGCCAATTCTCTGCATCTGGATGTGTATGAGAGATAAATGAGTTAATAATTCTTCCGACATCTCCACAAGGAAGTTTATTTTTTTGAGATTTCATGATTTTTATTTACTTTTACTTTTACATCTATTGGTAAAATTTCAAATTGATTTTAATTTCATGAAATTAAAATACAATACAAATGAAAAGTTTGTTAACATCACCAATTATTAGTATATGTGCTGGATATGGTTATATGGGAGTTGTGGCTATTGCTTTGTATTCAATGGGTTTATACGGCAAATCGTCTTTTTTTACATGGGGAACTCCTGTTACATTTATGAATGTGACGATTGAAAATAATACAACATACTACTCGCTATTGCTATTGTTTTTCGGCCATCAACTTTTTAATAACTGGATTAACGATGTAACTTACCCATGGATTATCAACTCCGTGCAGGATCCAAAGAGTAATATGTCATTCTACACCGATAGAACTAGTATATTAATTATTAATATGTTCGCTCTCTATTCAGAGATTGATATGATACTTGTAATTTCAGGTGCCGTATCACAAGTCTCTTTTTTTTTAATGATTATATTGGCCAATATAATCTCATCAACATTCATCAACTCTCAGTACTTGAAGGAAAAGGCTTTTAGAAAACCTGACAGATTTGACTGGAGATTTATTTCAGGTGAATTAGTGGATGAAGTATAAAAATCTTTATTTTACCATATATAACACCAATAACATCGGAAACGTTAGAATCAATGCATATAGTATATAAATCTTGATAAATTTAGACCAGTTGATATTTTTATCTTTACTATCATCTGTTACACAATTAGGTTTTTTAAAGTAAAGTACACAAAACAGAGTAATACAATATATAATCCATATTGTAATACAATATATATACGAAGGTTCGTCTTTATTTGGTGACATACCAGAGGTTTTACCAGAGGTTTTACCAGAGGTTTTACCAGAGGTTTTACCAGAGGTTTTACCAAACTGATTACCTTTTACAGTTCCTTTCTTGTGTTTTCTGACTCTGAGACAACCTTTTTTATTTCTGGAGGGGTATTCTGGATCTTTGGAAGCCGCCTGCCATTTATATTTCATCATAGCAGCTCCAAATCCACATTGCATACATTCGTGACGACTCCCAAATCTGTCATATGTATTGGGTAAATTTGAAAAATCCCCGCAATATATTCTTGAATCTTTAACCATTTATAATTTATATTTATATTATAAATTTTACTTTAATAAAGATGTATAATTATGTGATTATTCCCAGTCAATTGAAAGAGGAATGTATTATTTGCTTTTACCCTTTATCTAATGAAAAAATTGCACAGGTCAACTGTGGTCATATATATCATCATAAATGTATTAAGAAATGGTTAAAAATAGGAAAGACAAAAAAATGTCCAACATGTAATACTGGTGATCATATATTTTACAAGAGCTCATTATTTTGTTGTTTTAGAAAAAAACCTATGGTCAACATACACTTAGATTCTTAGTAGTATTATTAATTGTTAATTCTTCATTTTTATCGATATCGCAAGTTGCTTTGACAAGATAACCATCAACTTCGCAGCAAGGTGTCGACGAATGGGTTATAAAACGACCATAATAATCATCGGTTAGTATATTATTTGATAGATGGTCTATATCAAGTTTTATTATAGTTTCTCCAGTCGAGATTTTTTTACATGTAAATAAACAAACCCGGGTTTTGGAATAAATTATTCGAAACATTTTTATATATATATATATATATATAAAAATTATGACAGTTATTAAATAACAGAATAGAAAGAAAAAAGTATCGATGTTCTAGCTTAATTTTTTTTACTATACATCATAATTCTTTTGGAAACCACATTTTATCTTTATTTTTGAAACATTCAAAAATAATTAAATTTTAACTATCTCATAATTGCAAATCTTATTCATTTAATATCAATTATGAGATAATACAATTATTATCCTCTTTAACTTCGTCGTAAAAATATAATGTTCCGTGAGTTTCTATATTATTACGACTTTTTGACATATCCTCGTAGTTACCAATTTGTTTTATTTCCCCTATCAAATCATTGTAAAAATACCAAGTCTCCTTATTTCTGTAATAACAGGTATAGTGACCACCGCTTAAATTACCATCGTGTATTACAACTCCTGAAAATCTGAAAACTTTCTCTCCCAATACATGGGGTTTTTCCATAAATTTTTTAAATTTTTCACCATTTCCCTTTAACCCCAATGAGTAACTAGGAAATTTAATTATTTCTGTTGGTGTTATTGGGTAATATAATTTTTCTTCAATGTTGCGAAATGTATCTTTACCCCCTCTAAATATATTAAATATCAAAGAGCCATTCACAGATACCAAAGTTTCTTGCTTAATGACTCGTTTGTATTTAATGTCTTCGGCTCCTTTAATGACACCTTCTCCATCCTCATCTTCCATAATCGTACCTTGATCATGAACAGTAAGCAAATCTTCTATTCGTATTTTTCCTTGTTTATCTTTATACGATGCTAATAATTCGTTATACGATGTTTTCCAGACTTGACTTGGTAATGGAAGAATTCTATCAATAGATTCAACTATCGGTAGTGAAATCTGATTTACCGAATTATTTGTATGCCATGATTGTTCACGCATTAAACCTCCTTGCGTTGGAAATCTGTTTAATAACCAAGACAAAAAATCACCAGAGTCTTGTTGACGACAAGACCAAAATCTTTGAGATACACTGTTACATTTTTTGATAATTTTTCTAAAGGTATCAACTGTTTTATTATTTTCATCTGTTTCGCCACCTCTCATATATGTAGTTATTTTGTTGAGTTCTTTCTGAATTTCTTTACGAATTTCCAAGTCTTTATTTGGGTCTTGATCACATCTTTCAATAGAATTTTCATCATTTGTTAAGTTTATAGTAAGAATATGTTCATTGAGATTTGATGGTACAGCCAATAAACATTGAAGTACACTGTCCATGTAACAGCTATTACCTTTCCATTTAAGAACTCTCTCTTCTTTTTTCTGGTCTTTTAAAAGATCAATAATAAAAACAGCTTTATCGTATGATTGAGGGAAATCTTTTCTATTATTGATGCAAAATTTAGCAACAATTTCAAGGTTATTTACCACTTCATCTGGTAAATATTCAAAATATTTTGAAAATACAACACGGTCTTTGCACAATAAAGACAGAGAAATTTCTGTTCCATTAACTATAATTGACATTTATTATATATAATGTTTTTATATCGAATTGTATAAAAACTTTAATTATCGTCTGTTATTTTTTTCGTTATCAAGATACAACCATTTATAGAAAGTTGTCTCCAGATCAAGAGTATCGTGTTCCAATAATTCTTGATCTTCTTGAAATGTTTCTGTATAATGCTCTACCAGTTCATTGGCGCGATCCTTGAGAAAACTTGGTGTTTTACTCAAAGTCCAACAGACTGAACAATTACCAACATCGTTATTTTTCATCGCCAACAACTCTTTCTCCTTTCTTCCGTTTGTTCTTACACGATAGTGATGTCTGCAATTATCATGATATGCTGTGTGTTTTCCCAATCTTAAATTGGTATATAGTTTATCTCTTTTGAAATTTAATTCATTTCTGGAGTATGGCCTGTTTGGCTCGATATATTCTTTTTCTAGTACTGAAGTCATTTTAGTATTATGTTTTGCTTTTTAAACCTTAACTTAAATAATATAATTGAATAAATTATATTATTTAAGTTAATCTTGATAAAAATGAGTATACGACAAAAGATCACGAATAATATCCAAGCTCTGAAGATGACAGAAGAATTACTGGACTCATTTCCAGCGGACAACAAATCAGAAACAGCTAAGAAAGAAATAGAAACACTTAGACGTTATATAAGTGTTTTGGCACCAGAGATGGTAAATATACACTTTTGGCACAGTGCTTCAGGGTATTACCATATTTGTAGAAAATTTAACAGTGATGATAATAGATCCTTGGAAATGATGAAACTTTATTCGTCTGTATTGAAAGAAAGAACTTAATTCTTTCATTAATTTATAATATAAATTATAAATGACATCGATAGACATTATAAGTGATTTACATCAAGATTATTGGGATATGAGATATAATCTGATAAAAGATCAATATCATGCGCCTTTTACTATTAATCCTACTCCAGGAACTGATATACTCATTGTAACAGGAGATGTATCAAATGATATGACTCTTACTCTGGAATATCTTAAATATTGGAAAAGAAAATATAAATTTGTACTTTTTGTTGATGGAGCTAAAGAGCATACACAAAAACTGCACAGTGTCAAAGAAATTGCCAATGAAATGGAAAAACCGATTTACAATGGTATTTATCATATTCCTTCGCACCCATTTATAATAAATCGTATAGCAATTATCGGTATATCTGGTTGGTGGAACTATCACGCAAACAGTAATACAAATGACAGTACAGAATTTAAAATTAAAATTATACGTAAGGCGTCAATAGAATGCAGCTATCTTAAGTATATTCTGGGTCATCTTGAGAATAATAAAAATGTAGAACGTGTTGTTGTAATGACACATGCTGTACCAACTAAGTCATGTTCTCAACCTGAGAACATAGGTCATCAACTCAATGGTTTATTACAGGAAATTATTGACAACGGATATTACCAAAAATTAACTCATTGGATTTTTGGTAATACTCATGTCAGCCATGACAAGACTGAGAAAGGTATTAGATTAATATGTAATCCCAGAGGAATGCCATTCGATTTTGGCAGAGTTAATTATGCTCAGTTAAATGTTAAACTAGAGTAAATACAGTTTGAAACGTCTCAATCGCTATTATTATATTCCCATATTCTTGGTATCCACTATTTTGTTTCGTATGTAATAGTGTGACTTTAATTGGAAAATCATCACAATTATATGTGCTGGTTTCATCTGTTACCTCTGTGCGTGTGATTTTTTTATTAAGGGGACCCGCAGCTCTCGGTTGATAACTGTGAATCGGTAAATCATGATTATCGGTCATTGATCTAGTCTGCAAAGAGATCCATTCTAAATTCTTAAGATATTTCTTAGTATTTTTAGGATAATCATCCTCAGTAACTAATGTTACAATATATCTACATTCTCTGTTAAGAAGACAGTATAATTTACTCATGTACATGCTTAAACCTTCAACGTTCTTAATTTTATACATTACAGGGTGATTAAAATAATCATCAAAGTAGCCATACATAGCTTCTGTTTTTGGTTCATAAACACCGAGAATTTCTCCGTAGTTTGCCATTTTTTCATAAACAAGTTTCTTTTTTAAGTTATACTATAAATGAGTTACAGTAAAAACACAAAGTTTTTTAATACCGGATTTCTTCCATCATATAGTAATAAATTAAGATTACAACAGGGGCTTCAAAGTCAAGAATTTGCTAATGTATGCGCTTATAAAAATATAACAGTTGATTCTCCTTCATCTTTAATTGTAGCTAAATCTTCTGGTTTGGCCGGAACTCCCATAACGATGTACCCAACTCCAGTATCTCACTTACCAACTTGTGGAAAGCCTATTCCTTCGTCAGATCCTTGTACGCAATGGGTTAAAGCTCCATAAAAATTGATATGTGTAAATATGATAACCATCATCAGAGTGGCGACAGCTGCGTCTTTCGTTCAAGTGATAACCGTGTGGTACACCGCAATACTTACAGTAATAATTTCCCATTTATTATTAGATTTAAACAAATATTTTTATTTGTTTAAATGAAAAGAAATGTACCAAATCGGACTTTATTGTCAAAAGATACTTTCACAGAGCATAATGAACCAACCAGGGATTTTTGTCCAATTAAACAAAAGAAGAAAAAGATCGACGATGTTGAAAGATTGGTCGATAGATACAATGTGTTGAATGCAGAGTTACAATCTATAAGAGGGCAACTTTATAGATGGGGTGTTAATCCAGAAAAGTAAATTAATATGGCTTCGACGAGGTTCACCAATTGAAAACTTATATAAGTTTTCAATTCCATAGAGTTGATGAGGGATTATCTTGAATTAACCTTTGAATTTAGATTTTGATGATCATTTTCTATATAATTTTGGTTAATCCAAGTACATTTGTTAGCAAAATCCTGTCACTCAAACAAGATTATGACTAACATATAACATTGTTTCACCCAATTGAGTCAGTTGGACAGGCTTATTGATGAAATATTTAACACCAAGATTCTTACAC
>Ga0209533_1001464_pt1 | contig 22172 bp, 25 predicted proteins | sample COG_04_FD_184748 | JGI IMG/M metagenome (GOLD analysis project Ga0209533, IMG submission 184748) | Pelagic Microbial community sample from North Sea - COGITO 998_met_04 (SPAdes) (version 2) | ecosystem: Environmental > Aquatic > Marine > Neritic zone/Coastal water | place: Helgoland, sampling...
GTGAAAACTGATAATTACACCCAACATATTGTTCCGAAAAATTATCAGTTTTCACAAGATAACTAATATTTACTCTACTATCATAATAAGCATATAGACCTTTTGAAGGCATATAGATATAATATCTATTTTTTGGATTTAAAACTTTTGACATTTATAAAAATAAATATAATAAATCAAATTTATAATTACCGAATACTATAAAGAATAATATAAAACAATGTAAATATTAGATTGAGAATTCTTCTTAATTTTTTTCTATTAATTTATAAATGAAAGTAAATAATGATTTAAAAGAGAGATTAAAAATAGGTGCATTATTTATATTTCAATCGTATAAGGTTATTATGGGATCATTATTAATTTTATTTGTTCCTCAGAAGTGTGAAGAATTATCTGATGTATCTGGAAGTTCAGATAATTCATTTAAATCTGATTCAGTAATATGTTCAGTTTCAGATAATTTAAATAAAAAAGATGATTTATTTCATGATATAACATTAGGATTTAATTTCTTATGTGTAGGATTATTCTTCATAATGTATTTTGTTGAATTAAGAAGGGAAAACTGGTGCGTCAAAAACCTTGATATTAATCACGACTTCCCTGATAATCATCTTGATGATATTATTGATCAAAAACCAGAATTAAAAATGGAATTAAGAAAAAAGAATAATAGATATTTTAAAATAACAAGTATAACTTCAGTATTTTATTTAATAAATTTAATATTATCTAGTATAATAATTTATACGAATTACGTTGGGATTCAGGCAATCACTAGTTACATGAGTTATGTTGTATTAATTTTATTAAAAATATATAATTCATTATTCATTTCATATACTTCATTACATAATGATAAAGCATTATCAGGATACATAACCGAGTTCAGTTCCTTCAATGTTTTTGACAAAGATATCTTAGATGATGGAGAATCAAATGATATAAATCGAGAAAAACAAAGTATTATTAATGGTGATAAAGAAAATAATGGTGATACAGGATTAAATGATATAGATATTCAACTTGCAATGTAAATTTGAATATATTATTTAATAATAATAATAATAATATATGGAAGATATTTTGATTGAGAAAAATTCTCTTATTAAAGAAAAATATGAAATTAAATCTAGATTAGAAGAAATAGAAAATAAATTAGAAAAGATTCAAGAAAATATAATAAATAATTGTAAACACGAATGGATTACTGAAAGAGAAGATGGTACATATGGAAAGAGATTTACATATTGTATAAAATGCGGTGTATTTAGTACATTTTAATTTATAATTGTCCATTTTTCATTAAAATTTATTTTTTTTTTTTTATCTTCATTTGATGTTTTTTTTTCTTCTTCTTCAGAAGTTTTTTTATTTTTTTCAGAATTATCAACAATATTATCAATAATATCATCAAGAATATCTTTAACTATTTCATTAGAAGTTTTTGATTTATCTTCTATATATTTATTTTCTTTTTCTTTTTCTTTATCATTATCATTAATAAAAAATGTAATTTTTTTTTTTATTTTTTCAGTATTCATAGAATTATTTTCTGCTTCATTATTTTCTTGTTTACAATTTTTATAATAAAAATATGAAATTATAATGGATCCTAAACCCAATGCTAAACCAATAGAATATTTATTCATATATATATATAATTATTTAAATATTATTTAAATAGTTATTAAAAATGCCAAAACAAAGAAAAGAAATAATTAAATCTGGTTGTTTAAAGAATAAAGAAAAAAAACCATATAAGAAGCAAACGATACCCAAAGCAATCAGAGAGCAATGTTGGATTGTATCATTTGGTAAAGTTTTTGAACATAAATGTTATGTAGATTGGTGTGAAAATATGATAAATCCTTTTGATTATCATGTAGGACATGATAAACCTGAATCGAAAGGGGGTACTCTCGATATAAGTAATATTAAACCAATTTGTGCGAGATGTAATCTATCTATGAGCGATAATTATACTATTGCAGAATGGATTGAATTAAGTAAAAAAGAAAATAATGAAAATAATGAAAATAATAAAGATAAAAATAAAAGATTTTATTGTTTTTAAAATATTTAATATATATATATAATATGCCTTTTCGTCTTGAATATGTTTTTGAAGATGAGATGGAACCATATAATAAGTGGAAAGAAATAGATATTAGTGAACAGTATTTAATAGATCAGTTTGAAAGAGAAGCGGTGGATGCTGCTGCTGCTGCTGCTGCTGATGCTGCTGCTTCTGCTGCTGCGGAGAAAAATAAAAAAAATATAAAAAAAGCAATTGATATAAATAGAATGAGAATTTCAAAAAATTCTAATATTTCAGACAAAGTTTCTATATTAGGATATTTTAAAGATGAACTAATTAGAACTTATTTAAATTCTGAAGATTCACCCTGGGGAATCGTGTCCCCAGAGGATGTAGAATATATAATAGTTCTACTTAGTAATATATTTTCTGCTATCTATAAAGATGGTAAATTAATAGACAGTCCTGAACCCACATGGCGGCGAACCACTCAGCATCATGGTGCGGTGGTACCTTACTATAGTGCCATGATAGAGTTTTACCGCCGTCTTCTTGCTGATAGCAAAGACGAACAATTGGACAAAATAAATAAAATAAATAAAATAATAAAAGCATATTCAATACTTTCTAATATAAGTTCTTCAGATCAAAATCCAATAGTAATAGAAAAACAAAGTAAATTAATAAAAATTTTTATCCTCATCCAAGAAAATTTAGTCCGTGGGGGTATTTTTGCCACCGAATTACAAACGGAGGGCCAAGATGCTGCTGCCGATTACAATGTGTTCATAAAGCGATTGTCCAGCGAAGCAAGTCCAGATGTGGACAATCGCTTGATTAACTCGGAATCGATACTCGCCCTGCTCCAGGGCGAGTATCAATCAGTATCCGGTCCGTCAGTATCCGATCTCTTAGAAGCACCACCAGCACCACCAGCACCACCATCAGCAGCAGCAGCAGCAGCAGCAGCAGCAGCAGCAGAAGCAGCAGCAGCAGCAGCAGCAGCAGCAGCAGCAGCAGAAGCAGCAGATGCAGCAGAAGCAGCACCAGCAGAAGCAGCAGCACCAGCAGAAGCAGCAGCAGCTGCTAATAGAACCGTCAGAATAGAACAAAAATTAAGTGAATTCCGCGAGAGCAGGCAGGCGCGGGAAGCTGGAAAATCTGATGATAAAATTAATATAGATCAAATAGCAAATGTCTTATACAGATATAATGAAAATGAAGATGAAGATATAGGACTTAAAATTAAAAAAAAAGAAATTTTACAACATTTATTAGATAAAACCGGAGGTTTTGATCCAAAAAAATTTGTTTTAGAAGGATTAAAAATTCAAAATTACCATAGAATTGCAATGAAGAGAGTAGGAGAAACAAATGAATATAATTTATTTTTAGAAGAAGATAAGAAAACACCGCAAGATCAAGAATATGAAGTAACATATGATGATATTAATAAAGCATTACGTCCACAATTAGCAGTAGATAAAAAATATATTACCAAGACGCCGTTCTACCCGCCCACTGCGGAAGAGGGAGAAATTAATGAATTTCCAAAAGAGGTAGATGAAGAAGATAAGGATACTGCGGTTCACATTTTTTCTCTTCCTTCTAATCCACCAGAAAATTTATGGTATCTTGAAGGTGGAGTACTATCAGCGGATGACCCGAAACCAGGAAATTCTACTATTGGAAAAAATAATAATGTAGTAGAATTTGGTACACCTTATGAAGAAAAAACATGGGAAGGAAGTGAAGAAACCCAATTTAATAATTCTCAATTAAATTCATTTTTTGAAATTTCTGGTTATTTTAATGATTGCTCATGTAATTTTTCAGGAGGTTCACTAAAAAAAAAAAATAAACAAACTCTAAAAAAAAATAAAAAACAAAAAAAAACTCTAAAAAGAAATAAAAAAACAAATAAACTAAATAAAAAATCAAAAAAAACTAAAAAAAAACATTATCAATCTAGAAAAAGAAGAAATAAAAGAACAAATAAAAGAACAAATAAAAAGAAATCTAATAAGTTTATTCAAAAAGGGGGATCTAAATTTCAAAATCTCTTTCAACTCTTAAAGATTCAGACTAAAATGAATGAACCTCAATTGGATATATCAGATATAACAAGTAATTATATTTTATTTAAAAAGAGTGATTTTAATAAGTTTTTAAGAACTAAACAAGGTAAAAAGTTTATTGAATTAGATGATGATAAATTAAAAATTTTTTCAGATGTAGCAAATAGGTGTGGAGAAACATTAAATTTAATAAACTATAATAATGGTCAATTATGTATAGATAAAGATACATTATCAAATATGTATATAGCAGGTCCTCCACTGTATACAAGCGAAGCAATAACTCAACCTGCTTTTGATAATTTATTTGAACCAGATATAGATGAAAATCCATTGAGGAAATTAAAGAATTTGTCTAATGCAGAATTTAAAACTTCAAAAATAACTAACACAACAAATTTATATAATTGCGAAGGCGAAGAAACAAAACATAAATTAAAGATTATGACATTTAATGTATTTAATTTTAGATTATTAGGATGGAATTTTCAAGATAAGGATATAGGTAAGAGTGATGATAATCAAATAAAACATATAAAGGAAGTAAATCCTGATGTTATAGTTCTCCAAGAATGTGCATTTATTAATGATGTTGATTCTACCAAACAATTTACTACCTCATATAAAGAAAAAAGAAAATTTAAATCAGAATTAAGTGAATATGAATTTAAATTTATTCCTGTACATGATTTTAGTTCAGTGCCACATGTAGGTGCACATTGTAATCGAGCATGTTTAGAGATTGGGATTGGTGTAAAGAAAGAATTTAATCCCAATTTTCGTCAAGAAGCGGTGTCGACCTCGGTAACTGGAAAAACTCTAGACGGACTAATAGAATGTAAAATTGAATTACCAGGTTTACTAGATAAACCAATATTCATTTACCCAGTCCACCTCCCTTGGAAATACAGGGATCATAAAGAAGCGGAAGAATTATTAGAAAAGATAAAAGATAAAGCAGCAGAACCTGATAAACCAAATGTAATAATTATAGGAGATTTTAATTATGATCCAAAAGATCATTATAATGGTAAATGGATAAAAAATGTATTAAATGGATATACATTATGTGAAATAGATAGAAACCAAAATATTGGTTCATATTCATTTCATACTGGAATAAATCAGAAAAAGGTAATAGATTTAATTTTTATAAAAGGTGATATAAAACAATATACAAAACCAGTAATATCAACATTTAAAAAAATCTCAGATCATTATCCAGTTGTTCAGATATTATATATTTCAGGAACTTCGCAAAGTGATATAGATAAATTAAATAAAGTTAAACATTATGCAGCAATGGATTTATCACATGGTTATATTGATTTAACAATAAGAAATATTGGAAATTCTATTTTGAATAAACCTACATTATTGGACTATTTAAATGATTTGCCTACTACATTTGAAACAGTAAAGAAATATTTTTTTGGTGGTAGTGAAAAACCTTCATTACAAGGACTTTCAGGTAGTCCAACACCTTCAAATGCAGTAAAAGCAGAAGAAATAAATTTAATTCATAAAACTGAAGATAACATGTATAGTCATACAATATATAAGGCAATAATAAGATTATATTCTTGTTGTGGAGATGGATTTATGAGAGCAATTTTAAATAGTAGAAATCTTTATTATTTTTTTGAAGACGATTCTATGTTTCATTTTATATTGCGTGCTTCATTATTAACATACCCATTACTTTGGTATGAATCAGGTACAATACATGATTTTATTTTTAAGACAGATATATTATCAGATTATAATAAAGAATTAAAAAAATTATTAATTAAATTTAAAGAAAATAAATATTTAAAAAATAAATTAACTTTAAACGGTAATTATGAAAATAAAATAAAAGAATTTGTTGATGATAAAAAAAGTTTTATAGAATTTTTTGAATATGGTGTAATTGAATTAAGAGGAATTTTTAATTTAGATGTTGACTCCACAACCAATTACAATGGTCTCACTGACCAAACTACGGATGGAAGAATAAGAACAACTATAAGATATATACCAGGATATTTATCAACATATTATCCTACACCAGTAATGAAAGATTATGTTAAAGAAAAATATATAAATCCAACAGATAATCTTACAATAAGATTAAGAGACTTTGCGAGATTATATTGTGCTGTCTGTTCCTTATTATCGTCATTAATCTTAAAAAAATATATTTATAAATATGGTTATAGAAAGTTTGAAAATATTAAACCATATATAGGTAATCCAAAAAATCTTTATGAAATATTGACACAAAAATATACTAAACCAGTATTATTTAGAGGAATGGATAATCGTAATAATTCAAATAATTATATAGATCCAGGATATATATCAACAAGTTATAATATTGAAGTGGCATTAGGTTTCGCCCGAGGTACAGATAGTAATTATAGTACAAAGTACCCAAATGGGACAACATTATTTGCTATAACTCAGGTTGAAGAACTTAATTGTATTCATTTAAAACCTGAATATACAAGTTATTATGATGAATCAGAAATTTTATTTTGTGGTCCTGTTAAATATGTAGTTTTAGCAGATGATGAAGGTATTTCAGGTACCGATGAAGATAAACAATTAAGAATTGACATACAAGTCAAAGTTAACTACTTATTGAGGTTTAATACTGCTGCACAATATTCTTCAGGTAAAGGAGTCAAAGTAGTTTTAGTTTTATTGCTAGGTGTTAATTCAGATGCCAGCTTAAAATTTGAAACAACTGATCCAACAGGAATTTATGATAATTACACTGTTGCTAATACAAAAGAAGAAATGAAAAAAATACAAGATGAATGTTTGATAAAAGTAGATTCTGATATTAGATTATTAAGTTTATAATATATATATAATGAAATTATTTTTTGTAATAATAATTTTAATGTTATTTTTTTTAAGAAAAAATATAGAATCGTTTCTTAGTGAATTACCATATCCTCCTCCAAGTTCAATAGGTCGTGGTTCATTATGCCCTGTTTCACCATTACTAACTGATAATCTACCACAATGTATGAATAGTTTTTTTTGTCATAATGAATCCTATGGAGGTAGAGATGATATAGGAAGATGTAGAATAAATAGATTATATAATCATATATTTATATAGTATATATATATGCCTTGTTTAGATTGTTTTAAAATAAAAAATAATAATAATAAAAAAGATAATAAAACTCCAATATTTTTATTATATTGTTTTGAATGTAATAAATATTTTGATGATGAAAAAAAATATAATGAACATTTAAGAAAATTTCATAATGAGAAACTTTAATTAGTTTGAGTGCAGGGCATATTAAGCGTTTGTTCAAATGTCCGCTTAATAATTTTTACATTATGATTATCTTTTAATCCTAAATAAACACGTTTGTCTTTTATGAAAGGTAATTCAATATGAATCATGATATAATAAATATTAGGATTATCATAAAATTGTTGAGAAAAGCATGAAATATTTTTAAGAATAGAATTTAATTTTAATTTAGGAGATTTTTTACAAAATGGTTGAATTACAATATTATCTTTTAATTTATTCTTTTTAAAATCTTTATAATACATAAGATATTTATTCATTTTATTTCCGTAATATTCATCCAGTTCTTTATCAATAGGATAAAATGATCCTTCAATGTAATTTCCATCTAATAGATATTTTTCAACATCACCTTTATAAATAATTTTTTCTTTTAACAATATAAGAATATCTTCAATTATAAAAGCATATTGTTTTAAATATTCTTTAAATTCATTTATAAGATCATCATCACGGATAAGAAGATGAAAACTTTGCGAATATTTTTCGTTATAAAGTTTCTTTTTAAACTTACTTTGTTTATGAATATTTTTTTCTATATCATATTGTTTTTCTTCTTCAAGAACATCATTAACGAATTTATTTATTCTTTCATATTCTGAATTATTAGAATTTGATTTATTAAGAATATGAATATTAATTTTTGTATGACGTTTAATAATGGATAAAAGTTTTTCAAAATCATAAAATGTTTCTTCTCCAATTTGTATTTCTTTTACACCCTTTTCATAATGAAGACCAATAATATCTTTATAATAGTTGGATAATTTTGTTTTAATAGTTTCAATAAGTTCAGGTAGATAATCTTTATGAATAGGAATACCAGTAATGGTGCCTTCATCAGATACTCCTATATAGAAATTAGAAAAATTTTCTTTAATTATATTATGAAGAAAATTCTTATCAATATTTACTAACGAACAAAGGTATTTTTTTAAATATTTATCAAAATAATAATTTAGAGAAGTTTCTGTAAAAGTTCTAATTTTTGAAGTTAGAATACCTTCTTGTAGATCTTTAAAGTCAAAAAGTGTTAATGATTTTCTTAAAAAGAATTCTTTATATTCTTTAAGAATATTTTCCGGTCCAATATTATCCCCTAAATTATAGTGTAGTTTTTTAACAATGATATTAATCATAATGTTTTTTATAATAATATAAATTTAATCAAATTTATAAAGATAATTTAGATATTAGAAAATAGATTTTCATATTTTCTTTTATGAATTCTTTCTAATTGTCTTTTCCATGATTCACCTGGTTTTACTTTACCGAAAGATATTTTATATAAAAGAGTTTTTTTCCAATAATTTTCATAATTAATATTAATAATTTTTGATTCTGTTAATAGTGGTTGATTCATATAATATACATTTATTTTAATCAGATAATATTCTTTATTTAATGATAATTAGGATATTGGATGATCCGAATCTATTGGTATTGAAGATAATGTCATAGGAGATAATATAGGATATTAATATTTTTGTTAATCAAATCTTTTCTAAATTATAATTATCATTTTTATTTTATTCATTATATGATGAATATATACCAGATAAGTTTATCCTAAATATGAAATATCATTAATAAATCATTTATAATATAATTTAAAAAATAAATATAATATATTAAATAATGAGATTTTTTAAATTATTAACATATTTAATTGGTATAACTAATGTATTTTCGCAATCAACGTGTGATAATTGTATAGATAGTCAAAATAGAGGTGAGAATATAGATTGTACGAATATATGTCATGGTCAAGAAACGCATTTAACGGATTGCTTACAATACACTAGATGTTTGTATGATTATGATTTACATAAAGTACGTAATATTTGCGTTTGTCAGAAGGTCGAATGTGAATATGAATATGTTTGTCCGCATTCAGAAATACTTCATTATGGTGATGATAATATGTATGGATATACAGTTTATGAAATATCACTTGAGATAAAAAATTTAAATAGTAATATTTATGCAATATATGGTAATTCTGAAAATAATATGATTATTCCTGCTGCTTATCAATTAAAAGATCATCAAGGTGCTAATATTGGAGGTATTAACCCACTTTTAAGACAATATATTCCAGATTCAAAATATGATTCATGGTTAACAATAGGATTAACAGATGGGAATTCTATTGGACAAGTTGATGTAATTGGAGTAGATTTTAATTCTTGGACGGATACAAATGATTTAATAGTAGATAATGGGGCAATCTTTTTAGATGATCCATTAGAGCAAATATCAGCAACAAAAAAATATATTATAGGACATTTAACATTGAATGATAGACAGGATCATCGATTGATTATAAGCGCTAATGGGAAAATAGATGTAAGAGATTCAGAATCCGATAGTTATAGTGAAACTAATATAGTTTTTAATTTTCCTAAAAAGATAAGTTTACATTAATATTTATCTATTTGATCTTTATTTTTTGAGAGCAACAGAAAGGGATGAACATAATGATGTTTGAGAATCAACAATATTTGTATCCTTGTCAATTTCTTTCTGAAGATTAATTAACGCATCTTGATACCTTTTAATCTGTTTTTGTCTACTTTTAATTCTAGCAGTAGATTGTTTTGATTTAGGATCTTTTTTCGTTTGTGTCAGGAACTTACTTAACACTTGTTTACGGAAGTCTTTATAGTTTCTAACTGAACTTGGAGATTCAAGTGTATCAATCAAGTAATGATTGATATTTGTACACAAGTGTGAGTGTGTATGTTCCTGCTGTGAATTATAATCCATCACGGAATCATGAAGACATTGTTTAGCAAAATCTTCCTGAATAGGTAACGCTCGTAGGTATAAGGTTTCCATAGCATTATCAGAAATTTCTTCCGCATCCCACCACGGGAACTTCCCGGCGACGTGACATTCACACATAGAGATAGCATTTCTAAATGCGTATTTTTGATTCCACATGTCTTCTGGTCTGAAGATCCAATGTGGATGCCCTGAATATGGAACTTCTGGAGTAGGGACACGTGATTTATGGTTTTTTAACAACTTCCCGACATGAACCGACTTTTCAGTAATCTTGAACTTGTGTATAAGTGAATTGACATACAAGCGTTTCCATACATCATTGGACATAAAAATGTCTCTAAGATAGACAGACATCATGGAAAGCGCACCAAAATCACGCATATCCAGGTGGATAGCGATACAATCGACAAATGTGTGGTATGGAATATCTTCTAAACACATGGTAAGAATATCAGAATCGACGCTCTGGGGAGATAGTGATAGGGAATCATTGACAGACATTTTGCCGTTAAAGACCTCCATGGGAGATCCTGTGCGAGGAGACTGAGATGCCATATTCTTGTGGTTTGAGAGATTAAGATAATAGGTGTTATTAGTTGTTTGTGGTAGTTTGAAAGTTTTAAAATAATTTTATTTTAATTTCAAATTTTTCAAGATAGTAGATTAGTTAATATTGCTCTTATAGTATTATAGAGAAATAGAAAGAGAAATATACAACTAAACAGTAATATTTAAGAGCAACTTTATAAATTTGAAACTAGTTTTTTAAGAGGCAAAAACTACTCGACCAATGACAACCACCCAACGCAAATGTTCCGTGTGCCGGCAACCCGGTCATACCAAGCGCACGTGCCCGCAGACGCGTCCGCGTCAAGTCTTTGATGCTACTGAGTGCCCCATTTGTTTGGAACCGCTTGGCATCCCTACATGGACCATCTCTTGTACTACTCCATGTGGGCACCAGTTTTGTATGGATTGCCTAGTTACCGCACGTCAGCACAAGACTAACTGCCCGATTTGTCGGTCTGAAATACCAGGTGCTGCCCCGGCGGCGGCGGTGCACCGCCAGACGCCTACGCCTCCGCCTACGCCTCCGCCTACGCCTCCGCCTCCGCCTACGCCTCCGCCTACGCCTCCGCCTCCGCCTACGCCAAACGCTGACCGTGTCCATCAAGATTGGCTCGCGCGCTTTAACGCACAGTACCCTCCACGTACCGCCTCCCAATTCGACATCTTCATAAAGAACCCCATCCACACTGCCATTACATTCGATATAGTGTGGATCCCCACTCCCGTACGGAATCCGTACGCCACTTCGCAGCCGCGGGTGATCCACACCAATATCTCACCCGGAATGACGCGAAAATTGAGTGTGGGTATGCGGGGTCACCGCTTCAGACTAGTGGTGTCGCACGGAAGAAACCACCTTCCACCCGGGACTTTTCTTGCTGAACTCCACACCTCCCCTGGAAGCACCGACAACTTTGTGTTTACAGGAAATGATCTATTAGAATTAAGTTACCGATTTTCCGGCGAATACTCCACCCGTGCCGTGGAGAGCCCGTGACCGACAATGACAAGTGCTAGTGGCGGTAGAGAGAAATCCAGATAGGAGAAAAAGTGAGAGTGTCAGAAATTTTATGTTGACAAATTTTTTCTAATGTATCTAAGGTCTAACAACTTTTCTCCCTAAATTTCCGTTATTAATTAATTTTAAAAGTTTTTTATAAGATTGTGCAATTCCACCTTTTTTTTCATCACCTGAAAAAAGTGTTGTTAAATGTTGAATAGTTTCTTCAGAATAATATAATGAAGGATCCTTTTTTTGGAGTAATCTTTTAATATATACTTTCATTTCATCATTATTTTCAATATCTTGAACTTTTTGAAATCCGAATTCAGTTAGTGTAACAAATTTACCTCCAACTTCACTATTTTTCATAGAATTTAAGAATTCTTTAAACCAATCTCTAACTCTAGGAGAAATAAGAGGTAAAAGATAACCAGAAAAAATAAAATATAACCAATGATTGGTTACATCTTCACATAAATTATAATCATTAACTAATGTTGTATTTTCTTCCCATATCCATGATGCACTATCCATTTTATACTAATTAATGAAATATTTTTAAATGAGTTTAAATTATAAAAAAAAAATATAAAGATAATTATGCGTCGTTGGTGTAGGGGTTAGCATATCAGTCTTCCAAACTGGTGTCCCGGGTTCGAGTCCCGGACGACGCAAATATTCATATTTTAATATTTAAAAATTTTTTTATATATTTAATTAAAATGTTTAAATTATCACAAACTCGAATGTTAGTCTGTGATATGGCCGGAACTGTGATAAAAGAAAAAGGCATAGTTTATGATGCTTTATTTAAAACAGTTAGATTAATTAATCCTAATGTATTTAGAAGTGATATTAATGAATTTTATGGTTGTAAAAAATCAGACGTAATAAGTTATTTTGTTGATAAACAAAAAATGAATAGTCCAGATACAGTTAAGAGTAATTTAAATTCGGAATTAAATTATTTTTTAAAAAAAGAATATACAGAAAATCCTAATGTTAAATTAATAGATCCTAATATACCTTATTTATTTAATTCATTAAGATATCATGGTATTAAAATTTGTTTAAATACAGGATATGATAAAATAATACAAGAATTACTTATTGATAAATTCGATTTAATAAATTGTATAGATGATTATATTTCATCTCAGGAAGTTACAAGAGGTAGACCATATCCTTATATGATTAATGAATTATCAACAAGGAATAATATAACCAATATGGAAGAAATAATAAAAATAGGAGACAGTGTAGCAGATATTAAAGAAGGGAAAAAAGCAGGTTGTAAAACAGTAGGAGTATTATCAGGTGCAGCGAAAAAAAGTATTTTAGAAAAAGAAAATCCAGATTTTATAATAGATAGTATAATGGATTTAAAAATTAATTAAGTATTAAATATAAATGAAAATTGGTGTAATAAGATATTCCGGATCAAATTTTTTTTATGATACTATGAGATATTTTAATGATAATGAATGTATTGAAATATGGCACAAAGAAGATAAATTAGATAAAGAAATAGATTTGCTTATTATTCCTGGAGGATTTGCTTTTGGTGATAGGTATTATGAAAATGCAACTGGTGATTTTACATATGAACCAGGAAAAATTTATATTGTTTAATAAAATAAAAAAAAAAATTAATAATTATCTTTTTGATGATCTGTTCCTTTTATTTGATTTTCTTCTTTTAGTTGAGTTTTTTCTTCTTTTAGATGATCTATTCCTTTTATTTAATTTTCTACTTATAGTTGCTTTTCTTCTTCTTCTTCTAGTTGATTTAGACTTTCGATTTGCTCGACCGCCGCTATGGATCACCTTCCAATCATCCTTTCCCTTAAGTTTTTTATAACTTGGAAATCCGTTGATGGATATTAAATGTTTGTTGGCACCGAGACTACTCTTTTTGAATCCCTCGACCACTCCTTTACTTCCGTCCGGGAGGAGGATCATGGTCCCAATCGGCATCATTTCACCCGCTTTGCCGTGTAACTCCGCCTCATTTACCAGTTTTCCCTCATTCTCCACTGCTGCTGGCCATACATTCATTAATTCTTTAAATTCTTTAAATTTTTCTTGATCTTTTGCTAAAGATTTGTGTATTTTTATCTTATTAAAAATATGATTCTCTGTGCGATTATCTCCATGTGTTTTTTTAATAATAATATAATCATCGCCGAACTTGTCAATTATATAATCGTTGGAATTAAGTATTACTTTATCTAATTTAATTATTGACCCATCACTGATCGTCTTTTTTAGATCACCCTTAATGGAAGCATTCTGCCCATCCGTTGGTGTTATCAGATTCCAATTATAAAGCATTGACGGATCCATTTTATATATTATATATATTTTTTTGTTTATAAAATAATAATTATTTATAAATTTATACGCATATTGTTAATTTTCTTCAATTATAATTTTATTTCTTAAATTTTTATTAATATTTATCATAATTGGATAATGATCTGAATAATAAATATTATTACAAATCTTAAAATTAATTTTTTTATCTTCAAATATATCATTATAAAATAAAAAATAATCTAATAATTCATTTTCTTCAGGAAATGAAATGAGATTTTTATAATTGTAGGGAACTTTAAAATCAGAATTATCACTTAAAAATAAATCCATATATTTTTCTCTAAGATTTAAGTCACCTAAAATTATACAATTTTTTATATTATATTTTAATAAATAATCTTTGATAAAATTTATTTGATTAATTGTGGTATTTTGATATTGTAAATTATATCTATTAAATGAACTTTGTAAGTGAGTATTTATTAATGAAATATAATCATTATTAACTTTAATAGTAACATATTGAATACCTTTATTTGTCATTAAACAAGTAAAATTTGATTTATCATATATTTCGAAATCAGATAAAATAATAGGATATTTAGATATTATTAATAATCCCGAATGTTCTCCTACACAATATTTTTTAGAAGTGGGTGGAAATGTATGAAATAAATTTAAATCATTTAAATTTTTAATAATTAAATCATAAATATTTTTTTCCCAAACTTCTTGTAAACAAATTATATCTATTTTTTCATCAGTGAATAAATATCTTATATATTTTGATATATTTACATAATTATTATGATTATAATGTAAAAATAATCCATCAATATTATAAGAAACAATTTTTAATGAATTATTTCTATCAATAAAAAGTTTATTAGGTCTAATAGTTGTTATAAATTTTGATCTTCTTGAACAAAAATTATAAATTTTATAAAAAATACCCCAGAACATTTACTAATAATAAAATAATAATATTTAAATAGTTATTTATATTTTAGGTTTATTCCATTTTCTTAAATTAAAAAATAAATAAATTGCAATGGCAAATATAAGTATGATAGGAAGTAATTGATTTAATGTTTTATTAAAATCTAATGGTGGGGATTTAATTTTTTCTTTTACAATTTTTTCAGGTCTTGCTGGTTTGTCTAATTTTTTAGGAGTAGGTTTCTTTTGGATTCTACCTGATACACCAGTTTTTTTCTTAGGTGTATTAGAAACAGGTCTATTTCTACCTACAGATCTAACCATACCGCTTCCTCTAGGTACATTTGAGTTAGGATCAAAATCATATTGGTCAGGTGTAATAAAATAATATTTCATTTTTAAGAAAATATTTTGTTGTTTGCTATCACGTTGATAAGGAGGAACAACTTCTGCTTGAGGTACAGGTTGTGCAACAGGATAATTTCTTGGATCAACAACTTCTGCTTGAGGTACAGGTTGTGCAACAGGATAATTTCTTGGATCAACAACTTCTGCTTGAGGAACAGGTTGTGTGCGTCTTTGAACTCTTGTTCTTCTTAGAACATCTAGTGTAGGAATATTTCCAGAAACTTCTGGATATAATCTTTCTGGTTGTCTCTGTTCTGTTTCAGGTTTTCGTAAAATTCCTCTTAATTCATCTAATCTAGGAGATTCAGGAGGAGATACAGGTGGTGTATTCATATTTGCTTCTAATCTTTCTAATTCTTCTGTTTCTCTTTCTCTTTCTTGTCTTTCTTTATTTTGTCTTAATTGTTGTTGTGCTTCTTCAAGTGTTCTTTCAAATCTTCTTCTTGATTCTGAAAAAGTAGGTTCTAATGTTTCAGAATACTGTCTATCTTCTAAATATTGTCTCCAATCTTTTGTAGGTGGGTCTAATTCTCTATCATCAACACCAATACATAATGATGGGTCTGTATCTTGATTCCATCTACAATGTTTAATAGGGGGACAATCATTAGGATTACGAAATCTTGTTGCTTGTCGTTCTCCAAATTGACTACAATAATCATTACTCCATCCTTCAATCATTTTATAATTATATAATAAATAAATATAATAAAAAATAATATTATAAAAATAATTTATTTCTTTCTACCTTTTGAACCTTTTGTTTTAGAACCAGAAAACATGAATGTTGATAAATAAACGATTAATAAAATAAATAATAAAAATGGTAATAATTCATTAAATAATTTCAAGAAAGATACTTCAGGACTAACAACATTTTTCTTTTCTAAATTTTTCTTTTTTTTAATAACAGGAATATCTTTATCTAATTCTCTATAATATTTTTCTTGTAACCTTTTTGCCATATTATAATTAGAATCAATTTGTTCTCTTGTATATCTTTGTTGTAATTCATTTGCTGAATTACTGTTTGCTTGTGCTTGTAATTCTCTTAAATGTAAACTTCTTGCATAATTACTATTTGAATCTTCTTGTAAAATTCGTGCTATAACTTGATCGTTGATTTGTGTATGGTGGTGTGGCATTTATATTAACAATATTTTATTTTTACTCTATTAAAATATATTTTTAATTGGATATTATTAAATTTATAAATAATATTTCGTAATAAAATCATTTGATTTTTTTTATTTAATGTATCCTTTCCCCAAATAAAAGAAAATAATAGTATTTCGCTATATTGTAAATTAATATAAATATTTACTTTTTTTTCTATTAAATTAGTAATAATTTTTTTTTTAATATTATTTTCATTTTTTAATTTATTATTATATTCAGTTAAATTTTTAATATTTTCTTGAAGAATACTTAAATTATCATTACATTTTTCAATATGTTCACAACAACTATGTTCATGAGAAAAAATGGATTGATTAAATTCTAAAATTGTAGGTTTTATATCTTCAGTAATAGTAATATTATCTTTATAATCTAAATCTATATATTCACAATCTATTGAATAATTATTATTAATTTTTTTAACAAATAATTTTTTGTAAAAATATTTTTTATCATCATTTAAACTATCTCTATGAAAAATTTCTCTAATCATATTAAAAGTTATTTCTTTAAAAGAATATTTACAATCTCTTACACCTAAAACATAATGATTAAGAAGATTTATAATTTCTTTAATAATTTTTAATTCATTATCATTTTCAATATTAATATATATTTGTTTTAAATTAGGATAACTATTTATAAAATGAAAAATTAAATTTAATAAAATAAATGTATAACCCTTACTATTAAGTTCTTCATTAATTTTTTCATAATTAAGTTGAATCTGTTTTTTTAAATAAATATTATTTTCGCATTTTAATTTATTAACAACATCATTACATAAAAAACATGTTGTCATTTAATTCATACTAATTATTTTTTTTTATTTCTTAAATATAAATGAGTATTAGTTTTTTTTTATTATTGTTAGGAATTATTTTTATAATAACAGGATACACACACCAAGTAACTCCCAGTTGTGACAAAGGAACAAAATTAAAATTAGTTAATAGAGAAGAATTTAATAAAATGAATAATAATGGTGGAATTAATAATAGTCATATGGGATCACCTATCTAACGAATCTATAAAATGGATAATTACCAGTCATTTTAGAGGTTCTATTAATTTTCATAATATCTCCAGGAGCACTTAGATTATATTTAACCATCATATCATTTTTTGATATAACAGGTAATTGTGATTTACTACAATTACTCTTTGATAATATTTCTTGTATTTCTTCTTCATTGCGAATAGGTAAATGTTCCGATACAAGTCTATGTTTTTTAAGATTAATTGTTAATGTATTAATATCAAATATCCAACATCTCCTAAGGTGTGATTTTTTTAAATGATAATCACTTGTTTTTATTTCTTCTTTAATACTATCAGGAATTTCTTCAATCTCTTCTTGTAGAGATATATTTAATTCTTGACCGATTTTTAGTATTGTATCAGTTATTTTTTCATTAATAATAATTATACATGAAGAATATTTATCCAATAATTCTGATTCATAAAGAGATATAATTTTATCTTTAAAAGATTTTGACAATCTACTTGTACTACCATTTTTATCAGGTAGATTGAGATAAATTACATTCAATATATATGAAGGAATCTTATCATGTTTAACTGAAAAGTTACATGCAGTACCTCCACCAATAGAAGATATTAAAGAATTTTCAGGTATAATATCAAATAATCTATTTATTTCTTCATATGAAAGAGTTTGAATACTACTTACATCGAATTGTTGATCATTTAGAATTTCTTTTAATACTTCTCTTGTTTTGCCTATTTTTTCTATGATAGACATATTTATATACTATTATATTATTTATTTAAATATAATTCAAATTTATAAAATTAAATAATAAAAATAAAATAATAAAAATAAAATAATAAAAATAAAATAATAAAAATTAAATAATGTTTGTTGTTATTGAATGAAAGATTTAATTTCTTTATATAATTCATCACACGTATACCTTTCTTTAACATTTTCAGACAAACACTTACCGATAACTTTTGCAAGATCAGGATTTGTTTTGCTAAATTGTTTAAGATAATTCAGAACATTTTTATGGCATCTTCCACAACTATTGTTCTTAAACCAAAGATCATGATTAAGTAATAATTCAAGGAATAAAACACCAAGGGAATAAATATCTGATTTTTTACAGACTTGATCTTTTGTATATGATTCAGGACTAGAATAACCTTTTGTGATCAAATCTCCCTTCACCATATGATTCGAATTACTTTTACCTTTTACCATACAATTGTAGTCAAACAATTTCATATATTTTTTATTATTTTGATAGTCCATATGATAAGAGAAATTATCCATTTTAAGATCGCAATGGATATAGTCAATATCATGAAGAGATTTAACAGCATGGACAAGGGAATTAAATATTTTTAATTTTTCTTGATAGGAGAAACAACATTTACTCATATATGAATGAAAATCACCATTGTTAAGATATTCCATAATAATATAAAATTCTTCTTCATCATAATCATAACTAAAACCGAATACTTTAGTAAATCTTTTACTAGTCATTATTTTGCTCAACATTAGTTCTTTAAACAGATCTTTTTTGAATTGTTCAAAAGAATCATCAAACTCAAAGTACAACCTTTTTACCGCATACAATTTACCATCAATAAAGCATTTGTATACAGAACTAAATCCACCTTCTCCCACATATTCGTCAACATGAAGATCTTTGAAATCATAAGACCGGATATTATTGTCTTTAAGTCTCTTAATAAGAGAATCCATTATATTTACAAAAAAATTTAAAAATTCAAATTTATTAAGAGATTATACTACACTATTCTATTCAGATGCTTTTTCTTCATACTTCTTCCTATCTTCAGATGAAATATCCTTCCACATATCACCTGCTACCTTCAACCACTTGATAGTATTATCACCTTGCGACTTGATTCCATTTGTTTTTTCAAGAATTTCAGGTTTGTTATCTTTACAGAAAACGCTGAATGCTGATGGTTTGCGAGGTTTCTTTTCTTTCTTTTCTTTCTTTTCTTTTTCTTTCTTTTCTTTCTTTTCTGAATTCTTCTTAGTCAATTCAGGAGGATCGCCTGAGAGATCAAAATCCTCCATTACATTTTGAATGGTGAACTCTTCACCGACCTTCTTACCTTCATACTTGGCGAAAATTTCACCAATCATTGACTTGTAGATTTCCTGGGTGAGAGCATTGCTGATAGTTACAGTTGCCATAGTTGCTTTTGTTTGTTTGTTTTCTTTACACTCCAATTTCAAATTTTCTAAGACAGAATTAGAATTAAATATATTTCCTTCTCTATCTCTATAGTATTGTTGTCCTTGATGATAAATAGATACCAAAAACAGTTCTTGTTCAGAAGACTCGTTATTCATTGTTAAAATAATCTTAATATTTTTTCAAATTTACTAAGATAAAGATAATAATAATTAAGATAATTATTGTCTTTTTCCTATCATTTATATTGCTCTTGTTATATTATGTTGCTCTGTATGAATTTTATTGCTCTTGTTATTGATTATATTGCTCTTACTATTATTTTTTTTAAAATTTGATTGTTAAATTTTTTTTTAATTTAAATCAACGCTCAAACGCTCACAAACGATCAACGATGCCGTGTTCTCACTGCCATCAAACCGGTCACAATATTCGCACCTGCCCTGCTCTCAAAGCAGTCAAGTATTCTCCTCTGGAGCGGACTGTCTCAGAGGCACCTCATTACCGGTTCCATGAAAAACCTGTCACTAAATCAGATTGCACTATACAGGATAAAGTCTTTGACTCGCTCTTTTACCCAGGTAAGAAGTTAGTTCATTTTTCCGAAGATCTCATCCATTCATCTATCACTATTCCTGACCACAACACGGGTAAGAAGGTAAAACACACGCCTTCAAGACCTCGTGTCAGATCAGGTAAATCTAAATCTGTCTTAAGGAGATACTGTTTGGCATCACAAGGTAGTGAAAGTTCAATAAAGATTGTTATGAGATGGAAAAAGTATTGTTAGTATTGTCTTGTCTCTTGCCTTCTCTTACATTATGATACACTTTTTTTTATCTTTCTAAATTTGAAAGTTTGTTCTAAACTAGAACAAAATACAAAGACATGACTGCTAAAACATTCACACCTACCTACGAACTACTTTGCTGCCCTACATGTCTTTTACCAAAAGAAAGTTGTTGTTGCCAAAAACAGGTCTCTGAAGAATTGGAAGGTAAGATCATCATGCCTTCATTTAACCCCCACTGGATGGTGCATACTAGAAGATCTACATGGAATGATAATCCTGAAAATCACTATGTTAGCGAAATGACCTTGAAATATCAGAACGAAGAACTAAAAAATAAAGCGTCATCTCCAGAAGATTTCGATGCAGAATTGAAAATGAAAAAGAAGCGTGGCGATGATGTGAAATATGAGAAGATAATAGAAGACGAAAAACCTACACACAAGTTCCCTAAAAGGTTTTATCATGAAGGTCGTAATGGATTAACATATCCCAAAAGACACCATACAGAATGTTGTGGCACTTCTTGTCCGTCAAAAACTTCTGGATATTGTCTTTATCAGAAAATGTTCGAATATTGTAGCGCGAGAAGAAGTGAATTAGATCAAATTTCCTTCGCTCGCGACGGTAGGCGGTGCAGACACTTTTGCCACAAGTGTTGTTTGACTAAGAGACTGGCATTTGAACCGCTTTGTAGGGAAGAAGATTATGGACAATATCGTATGTGTGGATATATTCCACAAAATGGTGGTCTTCCACTAGTTACAGGTTATTTCGGTAGAAGAGGACTTGGATATGAAGATGAATCTGAGTTAGTATTTAATCATGGAGAAGGGAAGATCCAACACTTTGAAGAAGCATTTATCTTTCTCCCAGAACCAGAAGAAGATTGTGTCCAAATGTTTGAGAGTAAAATTACTCAGAAACCAATATCCCCTTCTGAGAAATCTCAATCACCTCCTATGCCTCCTCTTGACCCGAACCAATAAAGATTCACACCTAATTTATGACATACGCACCATTGTATACAACAGCACGAAATGTGCCTCTTAACGGAGGTAAGGCAAATAAGACATATTAGTCAGATACCAATAAAAAATCATCTCCATCAATATCTTCTTGTATCATATGTTAAATAATTAATCATTATAAGATAATAAAATTTTTTATCTTTGTAAATTTGATTTAGTGTTTTAAATAAATTAAACAAAACAAAGACCATTGTGAAATGTCGTCCATGAATATGCGCGAACTCCCAATGTGGTTGAAGCGGTGTCTTATATATGACACAATCTCTAAGATGTCGGAGATACCCAATGATGTGAGTGAAATAATCTTGAGACATTTGTCTTCAAGAGAACAAAAGAATAGTCACATGATGATTACTGAACTGAAAGATGAAATTCAAAAATATAATCGAGAAGAACATATAAAATTTATGAAAGATGAAAGCGTGTGGTTTGATGATCCATTTTATGATCACTCTATTGGTCGGGGATCACGAGGATATTGGGGAAGATATTATCC